>MDTB01092119.1_pt1 | contig 11740 bp, 8 predicted proteins | sample 811161 | NCBI WGS metagenome assembly MDTB01 (sample SAMN05326650, study PRJNA326480) | marine metagenome | isolation source: seawater | place: Mediterranean Sea | collected 2009
AAATACCTATTTATATCTATTAAAACTAATAGATTTTGTGATATATGAAACTTCAGAATTTTTTGGAATTTTTACATCTACGTTATAAGATACTGTCTTTGAGGGTTCTACAGAAGAATCGCTGATTATTCCACTAGAATAGGTAATTAGAGAGCCATTTACAAACGAAGAGTCTGAAGCAATCACAGATGTATCTTCAGCATGTAATGTAAAGATAACTCTAACAAAGTCTGCCCTTAGTTTTCCACTATTAATGACTGATCCGCTAAATTTTCTTTTAGTAATATGAATTTCTTCATTAAAATCACCGTCAAATTCAAGGTTTGGAGCAAAGGGAGAGAGTTCACGTATATCTTCAATATCTGATTTGCTTAGAGTAATCTGCCCAATCTGAGTACTCATAATTAATTGATCTAAATTTTCTTCTAAAATTGAACCCTGAAGTACATTTCCATTGTTCATCTGAATTTCATGATTAAGGTCAGGATTTTTTATTTTTTTCAGTATGTCAGTATTAAATTGAGGGGCATTTAAACGAGATTCATATTCAAGAACTTTAACTTTTAGATCATCAATCTGGTTTTGAATGTCAGACAGAGTTTCTCTAGTTGGAAAAAAACCATCATTATCAAGAAAATCTTTTTTATCTTCTTTTTTTTGTTTCTCTTCTTCCCATTTTTCAAAAGATTCATTGGTAGGAGTGGTAGGGTTTGTATCACTATCAGGAGAAGGTTCTTTGTCTTTCCTAGAGCAAGACAGTATCAAAATAAATATAAAAAAATATAGTGTTTTCATCTAAAAATTAATTTAAAATATCTTTTTTCATAGCTTTAAATGCGCTGCTTCTAATTTCATCTTTATATGTTTCATAAACCCCTAAATCCTTCATCATTTTTATTATTTCACTGTAGAATATATAGTTTGATGGGGATTCTAGAACTGCTACGAGATCCTTAGCCACCTCTGGATCATTAAATTTTAGTAAGGATTTAATAGCTTTGACTCTAATAGCTTTCGGAAACCCATCAGTGGTTGCTACTTCTATAAGCATTGGTTTAATTTCTGGGTTTTTATATGTTTCTATGCTTTTCATTAAAGAATTTAAAAGAGAGTAGTATTGATGTTTGCCTAATTGATATGATTCAAGCAAAGCGAATACCATTTTTTCATCGTTTAAATCATCCCCCATTACATTATACGCAAACTCATTAACTTTGTCTCTAGTGGTTGGGTCACCTAACATTTCAGCAAAAAAGTCAACTAGCTCAGGAGTTTGCTTTCTAGATAAAATCTCTACAGCTCTTGATCTAATATGGATGTCCATTTCCTTGTTTTTTGCTATATCCATTAGTATTGGAATTACTCTATTGTCTCCAAGTCCCCCTAATGATAGCGTGAGTAGCTTGTTCATCCTAGCATGGTTTGCCTTGCTTACTTCATAAAGTTCAAGTAAAGTAACGACTTCATCTTCAGACCCATTCTCTCCAATCGCATTTACAATAGCCTCTCTAATCTGCATAACCTTTGCTTCAGTATTTTTAAGACTAACAACCAATGAATCTGTTGATTTTTTACTGCTATAAGTAACTAAAATATTAATTGCCTCAAGCATCATCTCCATTTCAATAAGATTTGCATTTTTTACTGAGCTTTGAATAGCACCTATTATATAGGGGTGTCTACTCTCTGCCAGTGACCTTAGGGCCTCAAGCCTAACATCATATGGTTGGTTTCTATCTCTGTATATATCAATTAAAGTTACAAGGGCTTTTCTTTTACCTTTTTTAAAGTCTATTCTAATATCTTCAATTTCTTCTAGAGTGTATGGTCCTTGCCTTATAGCGCAAGAAGAAATAATTAGCAGCAGGGCTATAGTGAGGATTCTTTTAATATGTAGACTAGAGAAAAAATACATTAATGAATTTGAATATTGTAATTCAAAATATATACAAAATATTATGATAAAATGCTCGGCAAACCAAGTAAAATAAATAATTTAATTTAGTATTGTAGAAATAAGTACAACTACATCTATAACATTAATCTCTCCATCATTATTTATGTCAGATAAAGCAAGTTGATCAAAGTTCAAAATACTAACTTCTAAGATGTGGTTTACAATCAAAACAATGTCTAAAATATTTAGAATATTATCAAAGTTTACATCTCCTAAAGCATAGGTTGAAAATCCAGAGTCACATGAAAAGCTTGATTCTCCACAATCATTAATAGCCTCAATACAATATGTATAGGTTTGATTTATATCAACAAAGATATCTATAAATTCATATGGTTCAGAGTTATCAACCCCAACCCATGAGTTATCTCTATAAATTTTATATTGATTGGCACCTTGAGATGATTGCCATGTTGTAACTATTTGATCAGTATATTGTCCATCGCTTGAAAATACATTGTTTGGTTCTGCTGGATTTGAGTCTGTTGCACCTGTATCGCAAATAACAGAACTTGATCCACAGCTATTTATGGATTGAATGCAGTATGCATGTATTTCTCCGCTTGTTGCACCTGAGTCTTGGAAGTTGCTTATGTTTGGTTCTAGTTGGGCAATAACTTGATCATCACGAAAAAGCAGTTGATGTATAACATTGCTTGAAGTTGATTTATCCCAATCTAAATAAACGAAGTTGCAATCTTGGGAATCAGAGGCTTGCATATTTGAGGGGTTCTGTGGTGTGTTGCAACTATAAAAGAACTCTAGCTTAACCTGGTCAATTGTGTAGTTGTCTTCTGATCCAATGATTGGCATCAGCATGTTTTCTGACCATATAGAAGGAACAATAAAAACGTTATCCGTATAGTCAATGGACAACAAATAGTCCTCTGACCAACTTTGCCCATCATTTCTCATCCCCATATAAGTTTCAGACCAAAGAGGTAAATCATCGCATTGAGCCCCTCTAATAGTCACTCTAATTTGTTCGATTTGCTCATAAAAAGGAGGAGAAAATCCCCACCATGCTTCCCCATAGTAGTCAAGGGGGTTCCACCAGTCTTCATCCCATCCAAGCTTAACACATCCATCAGCCCCATCTAAACAAGCGCAAGTATATTCGATGGCCTCATCAGAAGACCATGTTCCCTGCGTCTCATCACCATCCTTGACCTTTACCCAGTATGACCTTGATTGCCTGTTTATATTGTAAGGAAATTCAATGGTTCGATAAAATTCTTTTGAAATGATGGATTTTATTTTGTTGTAATGATTATCTTTAAGAATCCTTTGGTAGCTTGCCGCTCCTACGTTCAGATCAAGCTCGGGCATGTAATTACTTAATCTACTGTGGAGACTATCATTTATTAAATTAATTTGGATTAAGTAGTATTGGTCGTTTTTATCGTCAACTAGAAGGTCAATTGGACTTGGGGTATTAAACTGTTTAATGATAGGTTCATTTTTTTGAGATGACATATTTCTTACATCTCCTAAAATCAATGATGGAAAAAAACTTGTGAGCAATAAGCATATGAGCCAAAATATTTTCATAACTAGTTAAATCTAGATAATTTTACTGTTAAGAGAAAACTTTTTTATAAAAAGATCATCAACTGTTTTATAATTTAATGCTTTAAATATTCAATTTTTAAATGCTACAAAAGGATTAGATGAATAGAAAAGATCTCTCAAAAGTATATCAACCATCTGATGTTGAAGAAAAGTGGTATAAGAATTGGGAAAATTCGGGGGCATTTAGTCCCAATGATAAGGGCCAAGATCCATTTACCATTATGATTCCACCTCCAAATGTAACAGGTATTTTGCATATTGGGCATATTCTTAATAACACCATTCAAGATGTTTTAATTAGGCGATCAAGAATGCAGGGTAAGTGCACCCTTTGGATGCCTGGAACCGATCATGCTTCAATTGCAACTGAGGCAAAGGTTACCAAGAAGCTATCTGATAATGGTATCAATAAGAAAGATATAGGTAGAGAAGCGTTCTTAGAACATGCCTGGAAGTGGAAGGAAGAGTATGGCGGAACTATACTAAGGCAACTAAAGAGAGTAGGAGCTTCTTGTGATTGGGATAAGACAACCTTTACCATGGATGAAAATTACAGCAAGGCTGTTACGGAGGTATTTGTTAAGCTCTACAATGATGGTTTAATTTACAAGGGCGAAAAAATAATTAACTGGGATCCCAAGGGATTAACGGCTTTATCAGATGAAGAGGTAATCTACAGTGATGTACAAAGCCATCTTTGGCACTTTAGGTATCCAATTAAAAATTCAAAGAAGCATCTAGTTGTAGCTACTACAAGGCCTGAGACAATGCTTGGAGATACAGCGGTTGCTGTCAATCCAAAAGATGATAGATATAAGAATTTGATTGGTAAAAAAGTTATTTTGCCAATTGTTAAAAGAGAGATTCCAATTGTTGCCGATGATTTTGTAGATATGGAGTTTGGTACTGGCTGTGTTAAGGTAACTCCTGCTCATGATCCAAACGATTTTGAGATTGGTTCAAGGCATGATCTTGAAGTAATCAATATTTTCAATAAAGACGCAACCCTTAACAAAAGAGTTCCAAAACAATTTTCAGGTCTTTCTAGGGAGCAAGCAAGACAACAAGTTGTAGAAAAAATTGAAGATCTTAATCTGCTTGATAAGATAGAGGATTACACGCATAGCGTTGGACACTCTGAGAGAACTAATGCAGTAGTCGAGCCTTATCTTTCAAGCCAGTGGTTTGTTAAAATGGAAGCTCTTGCCAAGCCTGCTATAGATAGTGTCCGAAATAAGGAAATTAACTTTTACCCTAAGAGATGGGAGAAAACATATTTTCATTGGATGGAAAATATTAGAGATTGGTGCATCTCCAGGCAGCTTTGGTGGGGCCATAGAATTCCGGTTTGGTATAAAGATGATGAAGTGTATTGTGGAGTATCTGAGCCTGATGGAGAGGGATGGCAACAAGATAGCGATGTTCTTGATACCTGGTTTAGTTCTTGGCTTTGGCCGTTTGCAACTCTAGGATGGCCAGATAAGAGTCATGACCTAAAGCGCTTCTACCCTACTAATGATATTGTTACTGGTCCAGATATTATTTTCTTTTGGATAGCAAGGATGATTATGGCAGGACTGTATTTTACAAAAGAAATTCCATTTAAAAACGTTTACTTCAATGGACTTATTAGGGATTCCAAGGGTAAGAAAATGAGTAAGTCTCTTGGAAATTCTCCAGATCCACTTGATCTTATGAATAAGTTTGGATCAGATGCACTAAGGGTTGGCCTTCTTTTAATAGCGCCTCAAGGTTTGGACATTCTTTTTTCAGAAGAAAAGATTGAGCATGGAAGGAACTTTATGAATAAAGTATGGAACTCAGCGAGGTTCATTACCATGCAGGGTGATTCTACTATGGATTTTGAAGATGCAAGAGAGTTAATGGACCCAACCGATAAGTGGATATTATCACGGCTTAGCAAAACAATACAAGATGTTGAGAATGCTTATGATTCTTATAAGTTAAATGAGGCCGTTAAGCTGGTTTATAACCTTGTTTGGAAGGACTACTGCGATTGGTATATTGAGATGTCAAAAACTAGATTCTATGGAAAAAATGTGACAGATAGAGAGGTTTGTTTGGCTGTTTCTAGGCATGTACTATGTGAAATAATCAAGATGATGCATCCATACACACCTCATATAACAGAAGAAATTTGGTCTTATATAAAGCCAAATAATATCAACGAAATGTTAATTGTTAGCACCTGGCCTAGTTCAATCTCCAATGATATTGATGAGGATTTAGAACATGATTTTGGCGTTGTAACAAACATTATCAGCTCTATTAGAAATATGAGAGCCAGCCTCAATGTTTCTCCATCAAAAGAAGCTGATCTTTTTATAAGGGCCAATAAAGACCAGTATCCAACAATTAAGAGCTATGAGCAGTATATATGTTCACTTGCTAGAATCAACAAAATTCTTTGTGGTGAAGATATTGAAAAGCCAGCGCAGTCCTCTACATCAGTAGTTAATGGTATGGAGATTTTTATACCACTTAAAGGGCTTATTGATTTAGATGCTGAAAGAACAAGGCTACAGGGTCAGATAGATGATATAAATGGCAGGTTCTTAGCTGTTTCAAAAAAGCTTGAGAACAAGAACTTCGTAGAAAGAGCACCGAAAGAAGTGGTTGATCATGAACAAAATAAAAGAGATAGTTACAAGCTCAAGCTTGATAAGCTTATTGAAAATCTTGGTTCTCTTAATGAATAGATTTTTATTATGACTTCAAAAATTAAAGATCATTCTTTGCATGTTTTTAACCCAGCAACAAATAAAAGTGCTGGAAACATTGATCTTACAACTCAAGATCAAATAGAAGAAATTTTGCACCTTTCAGGCCATGATCGATCTTGGTCAGAGCTTTCAATTTTAAAAAGAGTAATAAAGCTTAAGAAGTTTCGAAAAAATATAACAAAAAATTTAGACATAATTGTTGATACTATTATAGGTGAGACAGGCAAGAAACCTGTAGAGGCATTGACCGAAATCTTTGTCTGCCTTGAAAGCATCAAAACCTTATCATCGATTGCACCTGAGACCTTGATGGATCAACCAAGAGGAACCGGGGTTTTAACTTTTTTTAAAAAGGCAAGAGTAGTTTTTGAACCAATGGGTACCGCTGCTATCATTTCACCTTGGAATTATCCTCTTATTTTGCCACTTTGTGCCTCGATTGAGGCACTTCTTGCAGGCAACAACGTTGTTCTAAAACCATCTGAGCAAACCCCTTTAACGACTGTTTTATTAAAGAAGATTTGGGATGAATCATTGCCTGAACACATTAACACCTTTCAGATTGTTCTAGGCCTTGGTGATGTAGCTGAGAAAATTATAGCATCACCCAATATAAACGTAGTTTGTTTTACTGGCAGCACAAAGATAGGGAAAAAGGTTGCTGTTCAATGCGCTAGCCTATTAAAACCAGCTATACTTGAAATGGGTGGTGTTGACCCAATGGTTGTGATGGATGATGCAAACCTGGAAAGGGCTGCCAAGGCGATTGTATGGGGTTCATTTAGCAACGCTGGCCAAACGTGCATCTCAACAGAGAGAGTTTACATTCAAGAATCAATATTTGAAGATGTTATTTCTTTGCTGAAAAAAGAACTTTTAAAGCTATCATCCGGTCCTGATTCTTTAAGCCAAGTTGGTGCAATATGTACATATGTAAATCTAGAAAAAATTAAACGGCATATAAAAAATTCTGGATCCAAAGAAATAATTGAAGGAAATTGTGAAGAAAGTTCAGGAATGTTCGTAGCTCCAACTATTCTTGTAGAGCCAGCTCCTGATAGTCCTATAAACACTGAAGAAACTTTTGGTCCAGTGGTTTGTTTGTACAGGTTTGAAGATGATGCCGAGGCAGTTTCAATGGCAAACAAGGGCAACTACAACCTGAGCGCGAGCGTCTTTGGAAAGAATAAGAAAAGAATCAACTACTTTGTTAAATGTTTATCAGCAGGATCTATAAGTGTTAATGATGTTCAGACTCAGTACGGTATTGCATCCATTCCATTTGGAGGTACAGGAAAGAGCGGAATAGGAAGAAGGCATGGAAAGGAAGGTTTGCTCGCATACACTAACCATAAGTCTGTTCTTGAAAATATATTTTCATTAAAGTGGGAGCTTTGGTGGTACGATCTACAGAGAACGTACTACAGAATTGCTAAAAAATTTATACCTTGGATTTACTAAAGGCTATTTTTTTTGATTAGTATTTTTATTCTTCTTATGTAGAGACACCTTGCTCATTGAAAGAATATTATTCTTCTTATAGTTAAGAGATAAGGTTGTTGCCTTATTCATTTCCTTGTATGAGTGTATATGAAAGTTATTATGATCCTTTGTACAGCTTGATTTGCATTTTTTTGCATGATGAATATGATCTACCTTGCAATGTAGAGGGCAGGAGTAGGTTTTATCTATAATAATTTCCCTTGACGAACCATCATTCATTATAAGATCGTATTCCGTTGGCCTATTAGATTCATAAACGAAGCCAACTCCAGTAGCAAGTATTATTATATAAAATATTCCCATTTCTAGTTCCCCTTTTGTTTCTTGATTAAAGGTAATGTCATTAAGAAAATAAAATTGCTTGCTGCATCACAAAATTATATTGTTCTACACTTTTTAAAAATATTTAGATCTAGATCACAGAATTTGTCATTAATCGAGAAGATAAATAGGCTCTAAGAAAGGAAAAAAGACACTACTTAAAGTATTACTTTAAATATTTGCATTATAAATTAAAAAAGTTGTAATATAAATGCTGTTATAGAGATCAAACGTTTTTTTTATGAATAGATTTAATAGAATTGACCTAACGGCTTATAAAAGCCTTTTAGGTCATAATAATAAAAGTACAATAACAAAAGTAACAACATAGGAGAAAAACAAATGAAAAAAGCAACTGTAATGCTTTTAACCTTGGGAACATTTGTAATGGCAAGTCAGCAGAGAGTAGATGCTCTTGGTGGTAACCCTGGTTTTTGGCCAGGTGACGAAGCTAACGTAGCACTATTCCCTCAGAAAGTTAACAACTACAACATCGCTCAGTTTGGCGGCGTAGGAACAGACGGCGGCAACACTGGATGGGTTTCATGGGGTCAAGATACAAAGTACGGATTCTCATGGGCAGATGGTGCAGACAATAACATGGTTAACATGTACTGGGGTAATGGCGCAATGGGCGTAAACTTCGGTCTTGGAATGTACGGTATGGACAATGGAGCTGCAGGAGATGCTAATGTAGCAACAAGCGGTATGGATATCAACTTTGGCTGGGGACAGGACATGGGCTTCGGAGAGGTTGGTGTAACGTTTGCCAATGGTTCATATGATGATGGCTCTGAAGTAACTGAGCATGATCCTGCAACAATGGATTTAGGATTCAGCCTAAGAAGAGATCAGGCGTTTTGGATGTTTGACAAGATGCTTGTAAACTTTGCTATGGACACCTATAACTGCGATGGAGACTGTACATCAGGCAATGAGTTTGCAACAACAGACATGGGTCTAGGTGTTAGCTTCTTTACTCACATGGACGTTAACGAAAGCACAAAGGCTATGTTTGCTATGGGCTTTGGTTACGGATCATCAGCTAATGATGGTTTCGTAGAAGGAGCTGCTAGTAGTATGATTACTCTTCCTGCTTTCACGTTTGGTGTTGAGAGCGCGCTTTGGGACTTTGCTACGGTAAGAGTTGGTGCAACCAAGAATTACATTATAAGTTCATCTTATCAAGCAGATGCTGATGCTGACGCATCAACAATGCAGGGTGGATTACCTTTTGATATTAATTTTGGCTGCGGGTTTAACTACGGTAACTTCGGCATCGATCTAACAGTATCTGAAGGTCTATTTAACGATCCAGTTAAATATGCAAACGGAAGAAATGATGATGCTCTATCTTCTTCAGCTACTCTAACCTATACATGGTAAAATCTTTGTAGGTTGTTAGCTATATTGTAATACAATTAATAAGGCCTCAGTTTTATGGGGCCTTATTTTTTTATAGTATTTCTTTAACATCCCTCTAGCTAAATTATAGCATGAACAAGCTTAAACTTCATCATCAGATAATAATAGCAATGATAGTAGGATCTTTAACTGGCTTTCTTTTTAAGGGAGAAACTGATAGCCTTGTTTACAATATAATTATATCTATGGGAATAATATTTATAAGACTCCTAAAGATGATTATAGTACCACTTATTTTTAGCTCTATTGTTGTTGGGGTTTCATCAATTGCAAGTGGAAGAGCTCTTGGAAGAATAGGTCTTAAGACGGTTGCATATTACTTTCTTACTAGCCTACTAGCAATACTGATAGGATTATCTCTTACCAACCTTATTGCTCCTGGTGTTGGAACAACCTTAGCAAGCTCTAATGCATTTGATCCCTCATCTCTTTCTAAACCGGGCTCAATAGGAGAGATTTTGATAAGAATGATTCCTTTAAATCCAGTACACGCGGCCTCAACAGGTGACATGCTAGGTATAATATTTTTTTCCATTCTTCTTGGTGTAAGTATGACCAGATTAGAAGATGGAAGTAATTCATTTGTTAGAAAGTTTTTTGAATCATTTTTTAAGGTTATGATGAAGATGACCGAAATGATAATAAAACTCGCACCACTAGGTGTTCTAGGTCTTATAACAAAGGTAGTTGCGACAACAGGGCTTGCAATTTTTATATCTGTTGGCAAGTACGTTGTAACGATAGCTCTTGGCCTTTCAATACATATTCTATTTGTTCTTCCATTTATTTTCTATGTATTTACGGGAAAGAACCCTATTCTGCATTTTAGGGCAATGGCTCCTGCAATGGCAACTGCATTCTCAACCAGCTCATCAAATGCAACCTTGCCAATGACGATCAAGTGCGTTGAAAAAAATGCAGGAGTTTCAAATAAGGTTTCTAGCTTCGTTCTTCCACTTGGAGCAACAATAAATATGGATGGAACAGCCTTATATGAGTGCGCAGGTGTTTTATTTATTGCTCAGGTCTTGGGTGTTGATCTAACAATGTATCAGCAACTGGTAATTGTTGTAACGGCACTACTTGCTTCTATAGGCGCAGCTGGTATACCAAGCGCTGGACTTGTAATGATATTTATTGTGACTCAAGCTGTAGGATTCAAGGATCAAGAGGTTGCACTGATTGTTGGAACAATGCTTGCAGTTGACCGCCCTCTTGATATGTTTAGAACAGTTGTAAATATATTTAGTGATAGCGTTGGAACTAGCTTGATAGCAAAGAGTGAGGGAGAATCTTTATATGATGATATGGATTAGAAAGAGCTGAGTTCTTTCAAAATATTTTTTCTAAATCTGTTATCAGCGCTAACATTGCATGATACTTCAACAACTTTTAATCCTTTTAAAGATAGAGCACTTACAAAACTTTCTTTAAAATCAATAATGGTCTCTGCTTTCAAATAGCTATATTTAAATGCCCTGCAGATTGTCTCTATATCTAAATTAGGATTTGTCAGCCAAAACTTCTTATAAGATTTTTTTACATGTTCTTCTATTGGCAGTTGATTGAAAATATTTCCTCCACCATTATTAATAATCACAATGACAAGATCTATATCTAGTCTTGCTGCATCAACTAAGGAACCAATATCATGAGAAAAGCTTACATCGCCAAGAACCAACACATTTTTTTTATTAGATGAAACTGACATTCCACAGGCTGAGGCTATTAGTCCATCTATACCACTAGCACCTCTATTGCTAAGTACTTTAATGTTTTTGTTTGATGGAGCGGTGTAGCTATCCATATCCCTAATTGGCATTGAGCTTCCAATAAAAAGGTTATCTTCCTTTCTAAGTACATTAATAATCTCTGAATATATAAGAGGTTCTGTAACTTTATCATTTTTATACTTATCTATTACAGCTTTGATCGCTACACTATTTTTAAAGATTAATTTAAGCCATGATTTATTATTGTTTTTATTTGTTCTAGAAATTTGAGTTAAACAGAATTCTCTATTTGAAGATTGGATATATCTATCTGTATCATCATTGAACTGCTTATATTGACCAACTGTAATAACTCTACTCTTAAATTTATTTAAAAGAGCATTAAGTGTTTTAGAAGTGGGCTTATTTCCAAATCTAACAATCAGGCTTGGTTCAATACTAATATTCCTAAGCATCAAATCATAGTTTCCAATTATCAATGAGCT
>MDTB01127345.1_pt1 | contig 11740 bp, 10 predicted proteins | sample 811161 | NCBI WGS metagenome assembly MDTB01 (sample SAMN05326650, study PRJNA326480) | marine metagenome | isolation source: seawater | place: Mediterranean Sea | collected 2009
ATAAAAAAATAAAACATAGTTCAGGCCGAAGGCCGATTACGTCCGAGCCACCTCAAAATGCATTTGTTGCCGTGCCAGTGCGTCATCATTAACAACGGCTCTCCGTAAAGACCGCGTCACTAAAATTTAGCGCTCAATCTTATGGCGACCTGTCTGCCGAGAGCCGACGTGACAACTTGGTCAAATTGGTAAAGTGGATACGCTGGCGAGAAACAATCTGACGGACAAGCGAAGGGTCTGGCCATACTGCTCATGGCGTAAATTTCGTCAGAGAGGTTAAGACCCGCAAGGCTAAGCTCGTAATGCCGGGTGGGCGAAGCAACTGAGACAAACACGTCGTACAAGACAAATTCTTGCTGATGAGGGGTACCAAGAATTTCGTCCAGCGGATACCGGGACAAGTAGCGCGTGTTTAGCCCTGTCTCGACCTTCCAGCCTCCAAAATTAAGGCCATAGTGAATGTTAAACTCTGCAGAGGTCTGTGGCGTTCTTGGTACTCTCGTTCCATCGAGAAACTGACCTTCCACGTTCATAAACTGGCCGGTGAACTCTGCATCCACATAATGAATGCCTCCTTGCAAATTTAGGTTTCCGCCTTCGCTTTTCCATTGAGCCTCTAAAGAGACGCCCTCTGACGAAGCTTTTACACCTGACAAGGTTTTATAAGTCAGATCGTTTGAGTTGAACTGTTGTACCTGAAGTTCACTGTATTCCAAAAAATGAGCTGTAACACCCATCTGCAGACGAGGTCTGCTCGTCCATCTCCAACCCAACTCGTATCCGTCAGCAGTTTCGTTACCAAACAAAAAAGCATCAGGACTAAGTTGGCCAAATCCAGGGTAAGGCATTTTGCTCGTATCAACCCCTCCCGCTTTATAACCACTCCTATAAGCTGCATAGAGCCGCAAAGCAGAGTGTGGTGCCCAAGACAGAACAACCTCCGGCGTGATCTCGTCATCTTCAAAATGCAGACCTTCATCTAATGTCGTGCCCTGAGCGGGGAAGCCATCTGCCTGAAGCCACGCGTTTATATAGGGGATGGTAATGCGGGAGGTACGGTCATCCTCTGAAAAACGAATGCCGGCATTGAGGTGAATATTGGCCCCCATGTCCCACCCAAGTCTTGCATAAGTGGACCAATGTTGATCGTCGCTGAACTGCCATCGATCCCAGTCATAAGCATTTCCAGTATACAAATCAGAGGCGCTCAACCCGTAGCTCATAGGATTCTGACCAGCCAAGTAGTCCTGTTCCATGTCCTTATATAAAGCCCCAACGACTATGTTCAGACCATCTGAGACATGGGATTGCAACTTTAGCTCTTGCGACCATCCCATGGTTTCGTGCGTGAACTGAGAAGAGCCAAATCCCATTGCGTAGTCATAGACGTCCATGGACTCTGATTGGAGAGCACCGTATGCTGAGATCGACTGAATTGAGAAGCGTTGATTAATAAACCAATCCACCTGCAAGGAGGCGATACCTAATTCTTGCTCCTCATAGGGCACCCCATTGTTCCAACTAGGCCAGGTTGCATAACTCGGGTCTGGCAATAAAACTTGATTATCCGGGAAGGCGATAGTCCCATTCGCAAGGCAAGACCAAGTAGGAGGGGGAGTACCGAAAGACCCCAGCGATGTTACTCTGGTGGTTTGTAACTCACCCTCCGGACATCGCATCTGCGCCATCCAATTGGGTCCATCGCTTTTGGTCCGAGATCCATACATTTTCAATCTTGCCCTAAAGCTTGAGGCGGGCTCCCAGACAACCGTCAGACGGCCATCTACGGATTCTCGGCCACGGTAGTCAACGGTCGAAGTGGGCAAACCAACCAGATTCTCACGAAGCTCATCGTTTTCGCTCCCCGATACTGCTACCCGTATCCCAAAATGAGAACCGAGTGGCACGGAGAGCATCGCCTTTAAAATTCCACCCTTATGCTCGGGCAAGTAACTCGCAGTCAATTCACCTTCAAAGCTCTCACCGGGATCATGGCTTGTTAGCACAATAGCGCCAGCGGTCGCACCCCGCCCATAAGTCACGCCTTGAGGACCAAAAACCACATCTACACTGCTAAGATCTACCTGACCAGCTTTCAAAATGGCCGCTGGGAGGAGAGAAACACCGTCCACTACAATGGGCAAAGAGCTATCAAACGCAGCGCTCAGTGGGGTTGCTCCGAACCCCCGTAAATACAGGCCTGCACCGGCGCCACCCCCGGATACATAAGTTTGCATAGAAGGTACGAAGCGGCCTAAATCAAGAAGAGAGTAGAAATTCCTATCTTCCAATTCCTCATCACTGAGATGTACCACATGCTTTGAAATGGAGTCCTCTCTCAGGGCCGCACCTAGACCCGGGTCAGGAAAAGACGCGGCGACGCTGTTCATGGAGAGTCCGACCATTAAGCCCCACAAAAGAAAAACATCCTGCGCTGGCGCGCACCAAACACTGTTATTGAGATTCATGTGAGAGCCACCCGTTTTAGGGATTAGCTGGCTACAGTATGCTAGATTATGGCAACTCTCAATCACCTCTATGGCTGACTTTTCCAAGTAAACGTGCGATCGAACACAGCAGGAGTTACTCAATGAGACAGATGGTATATGTGGCCTTGGCATCGATTGCCTTGGGAGGTTGCGAGTCAGCCAGGGTGCTCAGTCATTCCAATGAACGAAAAGTAGGAGACTTCGAGCTTGTCAGCTCTCCTTTAGATTTCCAACATCATGTAGTGAACACGAAAAAAACAGAACATCAGATATGCCAATCCCCGCCCAGCTCGGGGATGCTGGGATCATCAGATTCAGTTAGCGCCTCTGCTGCTGGAGACAGTGCTAGTGTGTCTGACGGTGTAAACGCATCGCTAAGCGCAAGAGGTGACGCGTCGTTTATCGCCTCAGACCTGCTCTATAGAGTTTGCGAATTTATCCAGAACTCTCATCTCTCTCAGGAAGAGGCAACTGCCTTATTTACCCAGGCGATGGAAAAAGTCGGAGCAATAGGTGTCGCAGCAGCTTCCAAGAGTCGTAGCAGCTCTGACGATGACGATGACGATGACGACGATGACTGATTTGCATGACCATATGTTAGCGCATGCACATCAAAGTGTTCTGGTAACAGGCCACCTGGTTGAACAACCAACCTGGCATCTCAGTTCGGGTAGAAAAGTCAACCAAACCATAGACACCCAAACCAAATGCCGCCATGACGCAACTGGGCGATAATAGAAATGACGGGACAGCTCGGGATAGCAAAAATAACAGCGCGCTTCCAGGGAGAGGTAACACTAAAGACGCCAGCAACGAAAAGCACGCGGAATATGAAACCTGAAGGCCCTGCGTAATGGCGCTAGCGTGAAACTGCGAGGCAAAGTGCACCAAAGCCACCGCGACTGTACTCGCAAGAATCGCCAAAGAAAACAGCGCTACGTTAACTGCTAAAAGTTTAGGGCCGAAGGCAATATCTGGGGTGTGCGACCGGTTTGCTGGGGGATGCAAAAACCATAAAACAGCGAAGCCTGGTTGAACGATCGTTGATACAGAGGTAATCAAGGCAGACAGAGCCATATTCGATTTGAGGCCCTCAGTGGGTGCACCACACAGTTTGATGGTCTGAAAATATACCGCCCAGACAAAGATTACCGGGGAGACCGAGAAAACGAGCGCATTGATGCTACTCACACGTCATCAAAATAACGCCCTGAGACTCGAGTCTGCTCAATTGATGCCCTATGCCACGATAACCCGTCTCGTCCTCCTGGAGAACCCCCTTCTCCAGCGCCTCAGTGACACATACAGGCTTACCGGCATCTCGCAGCAACCGCAGCAAAGCTGGCGCCCAGCCGCGAAACTCAAGATCTTCTTTATATCTTTTAAACGAGGCGACAGCCCCCAATTTGTCTGCCGCGTTCTTTACCTCGGCCACGGCTGGAGCAAGTCTTAGATGGACGCGTGACGCGGCTGCCTCCAAAGACATATTTTCTTCTGCGGCGCTGTCAGCCACCACTTGAGTTAAACCATATTTTAATACCAAACATGCTGTCTGATCGAGCTGTTGTGGCTCAATCTCCACGCTATACAGAGGACTGAACATAATGGAGCCAGTGGACCAATCCCAACTGTTAGCCGAATATTCGTCAAAGATTTGCATACAAAAACTTCGCAGTTGCGCATACGCCGCACTGTCGTAAGTGGGCTTACCCTGATCCTCAGGGGAAGATACCAACGCCCCCATATATGGATTCGAAAGCACCCTGCACCCATCCGTAGCAAGCCCAAGTCCTCTCTCAACATATTGAAAAGGGATATGCACACTTGAGCTCACAAGCGCTAGACCAACGTCACTGGCGGCGTCAAACAATTTTGAGCACAAGCCGTCCGCAATAAGATTCGGCGTAGTTACCTCCATTGGTATTCGTTTTCCTAAAACGGACATTAATGTGCGCCAACCGATCGCCTCGGGGACAGGGTTACACAGGAAATGCATTGCCGCTCGCCAAAAATAGACTAGAGCCTCGCCTTGCTGCTCCTGTCGTTGCGCAAGATCACCAAGAGTGAGATTAAAATAAATGTGATCACTATCTGTCTGCACCCCCTCAGTGGTTTTCAATACTTCTCGGACATGTATCAGTGCTTGCTTGAGCTCGCCTTTTATACGATACAAGCGTGCCAAATTAAAATTATTGATGTAGTGGAGATGCCAATCAGTGGAAGGTAACAAAGTGAGACGCTTAGCAATCCCTTGTTCAATATGCATTGCGCCATCCCAATCGCCATTACGGAGAAGTGAAAGGGCAAAAATATTTAAGAGATAGAGATCGATGGCATTCTCTGCCAGTTTGAGCTGTCTATCCCCTGACTCTGCGAAGGCCGCTGCAGAACCTTTAGCATCGCCGTTGAGAATTCTTGCCCAGCCCAACGTAAAGAAAACATCTGCGCTTAACTTTGGGTCCCCATGCTCCGGATCTGGTTCCTCTAGCGTCGCAGCAATGTCAAACCTTTGCGCGGCTATTCGAAAACTCTGCATTTCTACCGCTACTTGCAAGTAATCGTTGTAAGAATGAGTCTTGAGATATTTGGCTATCACGGCAAAATACCGCTCTGCAATGTCCAAACCACCCTCGCCGCACAATTGCCATGCAGCCGCGACTAAATCCGAGATTTCACATCCAAGCTCAAGACCCCGCTCCATCTTAGCGATATTGAGTCCGACTAGAATTGGCTCGTTTCTAGTTATGAGAAGCGCCTCCTCACACGCGCGACACACCTCAGAGTCGCTCAACTGCGCCATAAAAAGCCTATGGGTAGGTGAGATAAGGTAGTGCCCGTTTCTCAATGGCAAGAGTTCTACATCATCGAGTAAGCGCTCCGATGCTAATTGGACCACTTGATTTTGCGTAAGCAATCCTGGCATCACAGCTATAAGCGGCGGTGCCTGACCTGCCTCAGGTTTACCACTTGGTGTGATCATCGTGCGTTGAAGCTCAAGTCCTTTGAGCAAATAATCATCTGGAAAATCGCTATCCGCGAAAAAATGCAAACTCCGGGAATTCGTTTTCAGTGCCGCCGCCAGAAAATATAGAAACCAATCATCCTCCTCACAAACTCGCTCCCCTGATCTCGGAAGTATGATCACTATGTTTGCATCAATATCACTTGCCGCGGTCGCAAGAGTGTCAGCATACCCATGAGCTTTGGCAATGAGTGCATCACCTCTACCCTCCGCGTCCACCCAAGCAGCCACCCGTTCAGAGGGAGAGCTCGACTGATTGACACTCCGAGCAAAGATGCCGTGGGAAAGCTCAACATCCAGTTGGTCAGCAAGTTGCCTTGCTGCCGTGAATCCCTCGTAGCTACCCACAGATAAATCGGAGAAGAGCAATTCTTCGCCAGTCAGAGAGTCCAGCAGCCCCATAAGGGAGCTTGCGTCTGATCGCGACAAAAAAAGGGGGGCCGCTATGGGCATCCCTCGCCTCATAAACCGCTATCTTCTGTTTTCAGTTTTCTACCTGCAGAGAATGTGTAAATTACAGATTGAGTCACGCCGTCAACGCCAATGAAATCGTCCAACCTGCGATCGAAGTAACCCCCCATACACAAGTTACTTAACCCCATCTCAGTTGCTAATAGGCAAAAATTCTGTGCCAGGTGACCGGCTTCCATCAGAGTGAACCTGTAGCCGCGATTCCCGTACTTGAACGTCGACCTTGAAAAAAGGCCTGTTATCAGAACGGTGATCGCCGCGTGGTAAACTACATCCTGTTGCACGAAGCACTCAGCCAGGGCAACTGTCTGGTCGCCTCGCATCGCCGAATTCAGGGAATGCGACCTCGGAGAATAGTGATACACCCCTGAGTCTAGGTCGGTGCAGTTTCTAACGCTTATGTAGAGCTCCAACGGGAACAGCCCTCCCCCTGAGGGAACAGCTCTAAAGGGCTGGATAAATTCTGTGTCCTCGTTATCCCTGGTCACGCCATACCCCTCTAGCAATTGAGAGATCTCGGCAAAGGTAATCTCGGTCAACGACCAGTCTCGTTCACTGACGCGTTTCTTTATGAGCTGATAGCAGGGACTACTGTCTTCGTTATCCGCAGTGAGAAGTGGAATCTGCTTTCTAGAGGAATACTCCAGTGAGTCTGAAGTTTGTTCCATCCTGGATAACACCTCATTCGGGGGCACAATAGGCGAGTGCAGTTCTACCTTGGAGTTGTCATGAAATGTCTCCCAGACCTCACTATCGTCGACATTCGGCTCAAATTCGCTCAATTCATAGAGTCGTCTAGTCATAAAAAACCTATTGAGGCTGCGCAGCTCATGGGAATAGGTGAGGCACCGGATTGTCATGTCCGATAGCGACCACAGGATGACCAAGCTGCTGGGGAATTGAAAAAAGTCTGGCGCTTCTGCGCGCTCGAATCTCGTGCCCAATGAAAAACGGGTGTAGGCCTGGCACCAATGCTCGTGTTACCACCAAACCCAACTCGGCGATATCAGGGGAAGTTAGGTCGACAAACAATGGATCAAACGCGGCCTTTTCCAATATACCGGTAATGATCGCAACATCTTTTAAAGGGTCGCCACTGCTGAGGTTGGATATGTCTTCAAAATCGATCTCATCTTCACTCGCAGTGAGGAAGTCAGCATGCGGCAGCATCGCATAGTCACCCCACAGGCGGAGGTGATGAATTTGCTGATGAATATTGCTGAAATCTGGCTCTACTTCAAAGGGCTCGCCCCAATCCTGCACTTCTCTCATGTAGCGCCTGGTATGAACAAACTCCTCAAGTGATTTTGTTACCGCCTCTGCTGGATCAAGAGAAGCTGATGCTCCCACTACTATGGGAGGGTTTGGTTTGCTCGAGGCTATACCAACACTCAAAATGACCGGCACACCCAGATCCGTAGCGGCATTTACTAACTCGATTCGATACCCTGTTTTCTCAATTTGCCGCAACAACGCATAGTTTTCGTTGTCAAGAGATTCTGCACGAATTATTGGCCAACTCAATTTGCCCTGCCAAGTGAGAGAAAAGGAGTCCCTCTCTACCACCTCCAACAACCCGCCGAGGACGGCTTCGGGGTATGAGCAGTGGCAGGAAAGCCCTGTTGATATGGGTTGCATAATGGGCAGTCCGCCGCCCTCGGGAACAAAGTAATAAGGCATCCAGACTGCCGCTGCAGGGACATATACCGGGGCTCCCGATACTAGACTAACTGCCTCAGTCCAGCGAATGGGTAAGCTATCGGCCGGTTCCGAAAAAATAAAATTTGGGTCTGCATACTGCTCAGGGGCATAGAATTTGAAGGCGTCCAGATCTACACAGGGGAAAGGGGCATCCTCACGAGAGGTAAATGGCAGGTCGTCTCTGTCGTAAATGGCTGATGAATACCTTTCAACTGCCTCTCCAACCGCTTTGGCCATTGCCAGTCGTCTAGTCTGCGCCACTCCACCATTGTTTTTAAAGTTATCTTGCGCACAGAAGGCACTAGTGTCAGATGAACTGGCGTAATAATGAAAAAACTGCGGCGCATCGGCCTCAGGCGGTAATTCATAGCAAGTGGTGATAATTCCGGTGCGCTCGTCTACAACCCTGTCCAGAGCGCCAAGGAGTCGATTAAGGCTAGTCAATGCTGCTCCCTCGCCAGTTTGGCTCTGAATTCTTCTCTCCTCAGGTTGACCTCGGGGCGCCATTGTGTGGGCGAGCAAACTCGGCACCGCGGCACGCGCAGAACGCTATGCGTGGTTAAGGCAGGCCGCATCGTGGATAGGTACATTACGGATGAGGGCTCTACCAAGGCAATATTCCCAGTCAACTTGAGAACCTGAATCGCCACTGCGCCAGATACCAAGGCGAGCATCGGGTCCACAAAACCAGCTAACCTACCCTGGCTGTCCTCTTCTGCTTTTTCCCCTGCTCGAACAATCTGACGGTCAGCCAAATTAGCGTTCTCACGGGCTCGATAACACTCGTAACAAGCGCCCGCATCAGGTCTCACAAGCGGGCCGACTTCAGCTCTGAAACCCCTCATTCCCGCTGGCAGAAACATAAATCGGTTCTCAATGGCAAACTCATTCCACAACCTAAAGGCCCTCGCGCCTCCAAAATCGCTGCATGCTAAAAGCAAAGCTTTGGTTGGATCCTCAACCGTTTCTTTCAACGCTTTCTCGTCGTCGTAAGGCAAAATAGTAGCGCCGAGATCGACTTGGATTTCTCCCTCCACAGAGAAAAAGCGGTGGTTTCGCAGCGAGGGGTCGTCCAGCAGCAAAATGTTCTCAATACCTAATCTCTGGAGTCTTTCCAAAATGTACGTTGTTAGAAAATTCACCCCTATCAGTATTACCGTCCAATCTGAAAGTTTTTCAGCGATGCCGTTGGGCGTTTCTCTGAAATGCCAATAGAAGACATCCTCTGGTGACTCATCTTCAGGCAATATCGACTCAGCAGCATCACCCGCAATAATCAACCCGCGCTCGACGAGCTGGTCCACCACCAATTCAACACTTGGTCTATCTCCCTCGCTGAACTCTTGAAGAAGGGTCTCGAGATCATTTGGTTTGGATAACAGGTCTGCCAAGGCGCCTGCTAAAAATTCAGCATCATCGCCTGCCAACTGAAAGCGAACGCTACCGCGAGACAGCAAAACCCCGCTGTCAACCGGGATGATATCGAAGGGAACAGCCCGCAGTTGCGTGTTGGATTCCACCAGGTTTCTCCATACGAAGACGTGTTAATAAACACGGCGCCAATTTAGTATCAAACGATTCCAGTGACCAACCGCGACTTCTGTTGATAAAGGGAATAGCTGCCGCTAAAAACACTGCGAAGCTTTCGATACTCCTCCATAAATTTCTCCTCAGGCAGTACGGAATCGACCACTAGGTGTTGCAAATCCCAATATCGCCAATCGGGTCTTCCCTTATGAGGGCCTGAGGTTTGCCACTTGGTAAGCGACTGAAAAGAGTTACTAAAGTCCTCCGTACCCGGCAAAGGTGTCCATATGGTAAACGAGGGATAATCAACTTCATTGCGGTCGATGAAGCGCCGAAGGGTTTCAAAGTCCCTCTCTTCGTAAGATGGGTTAACAATGAAGCTGGCAAACACCTTCAACCCCATTTCACGAGCGGCTACCAGACCTTGTTCAACCTGCCTCACGCTTAGGCGCTTCTCATAAGACTTCATCTCTCTGGCGGTCACACCCTCGATGCCGAGAAAAACCCGTCTCAGCCCAGCCTTGACCCACAATTCAAGCATCTCCCGATTACGCAAAAGCGTATCCACACGGCAGTAGGCAAAGTACTCTTTTTCCACGCCCTTTTCTAAGAGCAACTGGGCCAACGCCGTCATCCTGCCAGGATTAATGAAGGGCTCGTCGTCTACAAGAAAGATGAATGGTTCTTCAATGGAAGCGATTTCGTCAGCTGTCGCCTCAAGGTCGCGGCGATAATATTTGCCGTCCATAATTTTCCATAGCGAACAAAACGAGCACCGATATGGGCACCCCACAGTCGTCCTAACCAAGGCAATTGGCTTCATCCAGTCAATAAAGTATTTCTGCCTTTGATCTAATGTGATCAGCCGGTCCGGGCAGGGTAATGAATCAAGCTCAATCTCGGGCGGCTTGCCGCCGAAAATGAAATCACCGCTATACGATTGCTTCCAAACGCCTTGAATAGGGGAGTCAGTAGTAGCTATAGAACCAGCGCCGTTGAGCGCCTGCTCAAGGATCGCCTTGAAAGGGGAACACCCTTCACCCTCAACGATAAAATCAATGTGCGGATCGTGGAAGTCGATGGGCATTAACGTGGCGTGATGACCGCCTACAACGGTCTTGCACTCAGGGAATAGAGTTTTTACTGAGGTGCAAATTTCTCGCATGCGATGCACATGCATTGAATACCCTGTAACTGCAACAATATCCGGCCGAAATGCCTGCAACTCAGTCTCTAGGCTAGTGGGATCAAAGCGCAAATCTAGAAGCTGTGGTTCACAGCCCAACTCTTTGGCAGTCGCCGCGAGATAAGCCAGCGCTAATGGCTCCGCAATCGCTCCAAGGTCACCGTATCCAATAATTTCCGATTCGGAGTTTGGATAAATAAGCAAGGCCCGCAAAAAACTCTCCCCCAGGATCAGAGTCTTAGTAAGTCAACACGGTGTTTTTGACTGAGTGCATTCTTGTCACCGCGTCGACAATTTCACTCTAGTTGGTAGGAAAAAAAAGAACAACAGTAAATCGAATTAGCGCATCGCTAAAAAACCCAGCGAGTATTCGTCGTTTCTACAGACGAAGTGCGCAAAACTCGGGCTGACGAGATTGTCCTGAATTTCAGTGATGGGCAGCAGCAGCTCCAAACCCAACCACCCAAGCGCCCAGCAAGCTCAACGCAGCAAGCAGACTCCAAAAATCCTCAAAACCTAGAGACTTCATGCCATATCCAACCGCAAAAACCGTCGCAGACGCGATTGCTCCGCGACGGTAAGATATCGCTGTGCTAGAACTACTAATCGGTGAGGCCCAAAAAATAAACAGGAACTATTCGGGTCTGTCGGGCCCAGTGACTGCTGCCGCAGTAGAACAGCAAGGGCAGCAGCAACAGCAGGCTGTCACACTGGTATTAGCTATTGCAGAGGACACCCCCATTCCTGCAGTCACGCCAGCAACTTTATAACCTTGGCTAGCAGCATCTTTGAGCGCATGAGCGTCAAACGCGTCCTCAATCGACTTGATGTCATTGATACTCACTTTAGGGGCCGAGCCAACGCTGTGCCTGTGATATTGACGAATTTCTAGAAGCTGCCCTTTCGAGAGCTTTCTAGCGTCAGAGGTCAACTTCTTAGCGCTTTCGCTGTCCAGCATCTCATGAACTTTCGTCTTAAACGGGGCACGCTTCACGTCCCCAAGAGCCCCTGCCTTACCGCTCATCAACGATGCCGCAGCAGCCGTTCCCGCTGCCGCTCCCATCATAAACTTGCGGCGGTTTTTAATATCTACCTCTTTCTCAGCCATAACTTCATTCCTTTCAGGGAGGTGTTTGCAATGGGTCCTTCTACTCCACTCTGTCTGGCCCAGTGACTGCTGCCGCGGTAGAACAGCAAGGGCAACAGCAACAGCAGGCTTCCACGCTGGTATCAGCTATTGCAGAGGACACACCCATTCCTGCAGTTACGCCAGCAACTTTATAACCTTGGCTAGCAGCATCTTTGAGCGCATGAGCGTCAAACGCGTCCTCAATCGACTTGATG
>MDTB01218343.1_pt1 | contig 11740 bp, 11 predicted proteins | sample 811161 | NCBI WGS metagenome assembly MDTB01 (sample SAMN05326650, study PRJNA326480) | marine metagenome | isolation source: seawater | place: Mediterranean Sea | collected 2009
GCAACTTCCGTTGAAACGAGATTGTCGTCATCGTCAAAACTGATCATCAGCGGTTTACGATCTTCGGATGCAGCGTTGTAATGCCCCTGCATTCCACTCATCCACTTGTCCTCCAAGCGTTGTAGAGATTGCTCTTGCTCTTCTGAAAGGTCGGAATCAACACCGAGAACGCCTTTGAGGTCACCGCGTTCCATTTCGTTTTTGAATTCCTCAATCAACTCAGAATCACGCCGATGATTGGGAGGCGGGCCTCGAACCTTTTTGGAAATGAAATTTGGATCAGCCCACTCATAGGAACAACGTGTGCAAACAAGATAACCCTCCATTGTTGATGGTTGACTTTCACCACCACACCTTGCGCATTCCCCGTCTTCTTGAATTGACAAATTGTCAGCCGCTTCCTTTCTTCCCTTGCGGATGCCGCCGAACCCAGCCATGACCCAACCACGGCACAGACTTTCTATGAAGGCTTCTATCTGCTGGTTTAGGAATTCACCAGAACAGCCTTCAATCCATAGTGAATCATACCATCTTGACCATACAAACGACGTATATCAAAACGTACTGTTCCATCAATTTCTGGTGTCCTGTCTTCATCATCAGCGAGCATGAAAACTCCTTTCGGGCCCTCATCAAACTGGACGAGAACCGTTGAAACCCCATCGAGAACGGGTGCTCGTCCAGAGAATTCAGAAGGTGCTCCAGCGGCGCTTAAGCGCGTCCATGACAGGATTGTCGCCGTCTCAGAGAGTTGTCTGGTCGCAGATGCAATTCGATCACCTCTTGAATTGAGTTGTCGAGGTGGCCAAACCAATCGTCCATTATCATTCTGAGCAAGAAGCCCGAGTCGAGCAGAGGATGCTATCAAATGTTGTGCTTGCGAAACGTAGGCTCCTTGACTCACCCCAACAACCTCTGTTGCCCACAGAGCTTTCAACTCGTTTTTCAAATCAGGCGAAAACTCGATACCACCAAATTCTGGCCATGTTGGTTCGTTTAGTGATGTCGTTATGGCAACAAGATATTTGTCGGCGTGACTATGTAGGTAATAACTTGCTTTATCATCAACAATCCAATCTGTGCTCGCTTCGATCATTTCTTGGACATCAACGCCCGAAACAAATTCAAGATTTTCGCTGAACCTTCCCAATTGAATGTTCTTAGCAGGGAGTTGTTTCATTAAGGAAAGTGCAAGCGTAAGACGATCACCATCGGGACCTGCCCAATCCTGACCGTACTTGCTGCTTGCAAAGTGATGGTCTTCGTCGGGAAAGGATTGAACCAACATCAACGTTCTCTCCCAAAAATATGCACTGCACACGTTGCTCCTGAACCACCGACATTGTGAGTCAAGCCAATCTCTGCATCTCTCACCTGTCGAGAAGGCTCTGTTTGATGACGTAGTTGTTTGAATATTTCAACGGCCTGACCCGTTCCGGTTGCTCCAAGTGGATGGCCTTTGGACTTTAGTCCACCACTTGCATTAATGGTAACGCTTCCTTCGTTCCGTCGACCTTCCCCTTCTCGGGCAAATCGTCCTCCATTTCCTCGTCCAGTGAAACCAAGATCCTCCGTCGCTAAGACCTCGGCGATTGTGAAACAATCGTGGACCTCGGCTAAATCGATGTCCTTGGGTGAAACTCCAGCTGTACGGTATGCTTTGTCCGCTGCAGATTGCGTTGCTCGTAATTGCGTAATGCTTGGACGGTCATGAAGAGCGAGATGATCCGAACCTGCACCTGAACCTTTGACCCAAACAGGAGTGTCGGTGAATTTGTGCGCCAGATGATCTGCAACCAAGATGACCGCAGACGCACCGTCAGAAGTTGGACAGCAATCGTACAATGTGAGCGGGTCCGCTACCATAAATCCTGATTGGGCTTTTTCAAACGAGACACGTTTCCTCAGATGAGCGACCTCGTTTTCGAATCCGTGCATATGATTCTTCACCGAAACATGGACCAAATCATCGTGCGTTGCGTCAAATTCGTGGAAATAGCGGCGTGCTGTAAGTGCATATGTCCCAGGGAATGTAAGACCTGCGAGTCGCTCCCATTCTGTGTCACCAGATACACCGAGCCAGTATCGCTTTCGTGAAGCAGAGAGGTCGTTCATCTTCTCGATGCCACCTGCAACCACAACATCCGCTTGTCCACTCTTGATTGCCATCCATGCGTCACGGAGGGCAAAACCTGAGGATGCGCATGCATTCTCGACCCGACGAACACTTACTCCTTCCATCCCTGAATGTTCTGTGAGGAGAGCAGCTGTGTTTCCGAGTTGAGATCCGCCAAATGCAATGCTTCCAATGAAAGCCTCTTCAACATCGGTTGACTGAAAGTCATGATCAACACTTGAAATTGCTTTTTCGATGGTCTCAGACCACATGCCCTTAAGCCCTAGAGGATGATTGCCGAATTTTGTTTGGCCTGCACCAACCATTGCAACATCGACCATGTTATCTCCAATCGAATCAAGCATTTGATTGAGTCGGTCAAATCACCCGCAGGGTTCATGAATGGGTGTCGATAGCCACGGACATGCTGCGCCAATGTAGAAAGCACGGTCACTTTAGTGGCACCAACTGTCCCATCTGTAACGATGAAGGAAAATTCATCATGAGCGACCGAGAAGCAGGAAGCCTCGGCCGAATGCTTGCTCTTGTCTTGCGTCATGCACCTGAAAAGTTCAACGTTGAAATGGACATCAATGGCTGGGTGAGTACAAGGGAACTCGCCGACTCAATTTCCGGGCAACGTCGTCATTACCACTGGCTACGTGGATGGCACTTTGAGGCGATTGCAAACGCAGATGAAAAAGGCCGATATCAGGTTGAAGGCGAGATGATTCGAGCAACCTATGGTCATTCGATTGAAATCGAACTCGATCTCCCAACCGATGAGATTCCTGAGGCTTTGTACTGGCCGTGTGAACCGGGTGAGGCAGATGCAATTGTCCAGCTTGGTATCACATCAGGGACGCGTAATCACATACACCTCTCCAAAACCATTGTCAATGCACTGGAAGCGGGACATGTTCGAATCGATCGTCCTGCAGTCATCGAGATCGATACCGTTCGCGCTACCGCCGATGGACACACCATTTACCGTGCTGGAAAGACCGTATTTCTCACCGATGAAGTCCCACCGGAGTACCTCTACCGCGTCGGCGATGATGACCCAATGATTGTAGATACCGTTGCTCGCTGGGAACGGGAAGAAGAAGAGTAATTACTTTTTAGAACCGCAAGCGGGGCAGAAGTCAAGATCATTGTCCAACAAGTAACTACAACTTGCGCAAGTTGTTGTTCCAAGTAGTATGGATTGACCTTTGGTTGCTGGAGGAGCAGGACGGTCTCTCTGAACCTTTGGATCAACAAGCAAGAGTGGATCAAGGCCTTGACTCTGCAGTTCTTTGTAACGATTTGCGAAGATAATCGCTTCCTGAATGGATGCCTCCAATTGCAACAACCGTCCATTGCGCTCAGACTTGTCTGCGATTTCATTGGCTGATTCAACTTCTGTTTGAAGGTGCCTTAGGAAGGAATCGAGACTTGGGCCCTCATCGGTCATGGTTGTGTCAATCATCGCAGACTACTGAATCCTGTGTTTTGTAGGCATACTCATGAAGGGCAGATTCTTGGGAGCCTCATGGTGAGACGTATTGTTGTCAAGTTTGGCGGTGCTCTCATCACAAAGAAAGACGAACAATCGGTTGCGAGAATTGCGATCATTCGAGAATTGTGCTCGGTTGTCCGCTCCCTTACAACGGATGGAGTTCAAGTGATAATCGTCCATGGCGCAGGTTCATTTGGCCATCTAAAAGCCAAGCGTTGGCGATTGAATGAAGGGTACATTCCGAATCTATCGCACCCAAATGATTCTTGCGAATCTCAGGTTGAAGCGGTGTATGAGGTTCGACGAGACATGTTGCGACTCAATTCATTTGTTGTTGCGGAACTGGAAAATCTAGGGCTCGTCGTACAGTCGCATCCACCACATCAATGGGCAGTAAACCTCGGACCAAATTTTGCTGGATCACTCGATCGGTTTTCCTCAACTGATCCTAGTACGGTTCACGTTACCTTCGGTGATGTTGTTGATGTTGAAGATGACAGAAAATTTGGAATCCTTTCAGGAGATGATGTTGTAGCACGACTCTCGTTGGAACTGCCGCATGTTGAGTCGCTCATTTTTGCGATGGGTGGTGTTGATGGACTTTTGAAAGTCCCACCCCATCTTGCAACAGATGCTGACTTGATTGAGCGCTGGTCACCCAACGTCCACTACGAGGGATTGCACCAATCAGAGATCGATGTAACTGGGGGAATTGGCTTGAAAATGAAGAGAGGACATCTGGTAGCCCAGTCAGGGATAGGTGTCTACCTTGTCAATGGAGAACATCCTGCGAGAATAGTAGCACTTGTTCGGAAGGAGCCATGGAGAGGGACAACCATCCTCCCTTGAGGTGATTTGTTTGGAGATCGGTTTGTACTCACTTGGCATTGTTTTGGGTTTCTCAATTGTTCGTTGGTTCACTGAAACCATAAAATTTCACGTCCGAACGGACAGATTATGGCTCCATCACTGGATTATCGCTTTGATTGTTATGCTTCCCTTGTTCTATTTTGAACTCGATCATCCGCTGATCTGGGGTGGCCTCACTGGCGCTGCATTGGAAGGCCTGGGTCGGAAAAATTGGTCAATCCGTCGAAAGTAAGTTCGATTCTCTGTAAACTCAGGCGAACTGTCTATGTAGGGCCGTTTGAAAGGACCAATGGGGCTCATATGTCGAACTATGCGAGCGGAGCGGTTCCCGAGGCGAACATCGAGGCAGATGTTTCGGATTTGATGACTGCCCAATCCTCTGATTCGATTCAAGCAGGAATGATGGCAGAGGCTGTCCTTCAAGTCGATGAGCGTGACGTTATCGTCGGTCCCATAAGCAAGGCAGATAGTCACTATCGAGTTGGAGCCTTGCACCGAGCGTTCAGTGTTTTATTGTTTAATTCCGAGGGGAAAATGTTGTTGCAGCAGCGTGCACATGACAAAATTACTTTCCCTAGTGTTTGGGCGAACTCATGTTGTTCCCATCCGCTTGCAAGCGAGGATGAAATGGATGAAGTAAATGCTCGAGGCGTCAAAAGAGCAGCCATTCGGAAACTCGATCAGGAACTTGGGATATCCCCCTCCTCACTCAACATCGATGACTTCCACTTCATCACAAAAATGCGATATTCTGCTCGAATGAATGCCGATTGGATTGAACGAGAGATTGACCATATACTCATGATACAAGCCGATGTTGAACTCAATCCAAACGAGAATGAAGTATCTGCAGTCAAATGGGTCAACGCTGAAGAATTGGACGAAATGTTGGTCGTGGATGGTACGGAGAACGTCATCGCACCATGGTTCCGATGCATTGCGGCTCGGATGATGAATTCGGATTGGTGGGATGCTGTTGGTGACAAGCGCGCCTGCGAAGCTCTGCAAGATGATATGATTCATGATATGGGTGATGTCACACACATGCTACCCGATGCTGAAGGTGCAGACCTCAACACAAGTATTATGGAAGTACGTCCCTTTATTGAACAACGGATCGTTGAAAGTTTGACCGCTTCGCGTCATGAACGCTTAGCAGGTGCGATGATGCACCTCATACACGGCGGCGGAAAACGGATGCGAGCAACGCTTCCATGGCTTGTCGGCCGTGCCGTTGGGGATACACATTCAGGTCTACTCGATATCGGTGCTGCGATTGAAACCATTCACAACTTCACATTGGTTCATGACGATATCATGGATGATGATGAAATGCGTCGAGGACGTAATGCCGTCCACATCGAATACGACATGCCCACTGCAATCAATGCTGGCGATGCAATGTTAGCAATTGCCTTTGAGCGATTGGTCATGTCAGCAAATATTGACTTGCAAGATATTCCATCGTTGGTCAACCGAATAGCGTGGATGGTACGTCGAGTTTCAGAAGGTCAACAGTTGGACATTGAATTCGAAAACCGAGAGCGTGTCACAGAACAGGAGTACCTCGAAATGATTGAAGGTAAAACAGCCGTCATGTTCCACATATGTGCCGAACTCGGTGCACGTGTTGCGGGTGCTGATGAAGAAGTAATCGAATGTCTTGCTGATTGGGGCCTATCCGTTGGTCTCTGTTTCCAACTCATGGATGACTTGATCGACGTGCTTTCAGACTCAGAAACGCTCGGAAAACCCACAGGTTCCGATGTTGCTCAAGGAAAGCAGACCCTGATGGTCATACACGCACTAAAGCAACCTGATTCAGCTGCCAAAACCCGGCTGTTGAACGTTCTAGGCAAATGTGAAGAGGCGACAGAGGAGATGATACAAGATGGAGTTGCAGCACTCCAAGAACTCGGATCGATCGATTATGCACGAAAAAAGGCCAATGAATATCATCAGCATGCACACGCTTGCTTGGATCGTTTACCGGATGGACCTGCAATGATTGCATTGCGTGAGCTCACCGATCTTCAACTCAAGCGTCTGAGTTGATGATGACATTCTCCCCCTGACGTATTGTCCCCTCGACAAGAACACGTGCATACCAACGAGTTTTCCCTGGGTACTTTTTATCTGATAGGAGGTTGAAGTTATGATTCAGGAAGGATTCTTTGATTGTCTTGCACGGTGATGCAGCCATCGTAATCTCAAGCAGAACATTTGGAAACTGAAGTCGCACACCTGGTCGTAGTGATGAAAATGGAACATTGAGGAGTATGTTCTCTCCGGTCGTCCCACCCGCAATTGGATGTCCACTCGCTCGTAATTCGTCAACGATTTCCTCAGCGAGAAGACAGACGGCTTTCTCAGCACCACCATGGTGTTTCTTGTCACGAATAATCTCGTCTTTGATACCAACAGATTGAACCTGAATCGAGTCAACTGAAGGTTTTGGGACGCCACCAAAAGTGGTGGCAAAAAGGCCCGTTATTCTCCCAGAAATCATATTCAGTCAGAATAATAGGATTCTGGGTTTGGTTCAGGCTTCAATCCCTTACGGGTTCGGATTTCACCGACGACTTTGTCGAAAAGTTGTGGTGGGAGCATTTCAAACCCAAGGTTTTCAGTGTTCCAAACCGCACGACCTTGTGATGCTGCACGAATATCGTTGGAGAAACCGAAGGTTTCAGCGATTGGAAGAACACCAACGACAGTAGTTACGTCGCCTTCACTTGGCATGTCTTCGATAATACCACGACGGTTTGTGACCTCGCGTGTTACTTGGCCAAGCCAGTCGTTCGGTACTGAGACGAATGCCTTTTGCATTGGCTCTAGTAGTACGGTCCTTGCTCGCATCATTGCACCTTTGATTCCATTTCGAACGGCAGGAATGGTTTGAGCAGGTCCACGGTGAATTGCGTCTTCGTGAAGTTTAGCATCCGTAAGTCGAACGAACATACCCTGAACAGGTTCATCCGCAATAGGACCTTTCTTGCACACTTCATTGAATGCTTCAATAATCAATTCACGAGTCTCGTGAAGACCTTGAATACCCTTGGTGTCGTTGACGAGAACGTTTGTTCCGTTGATGGCGTAGATTTTCCGCATCAAGTCTTTGTCCATACCGAGTTCACCAAACTTGTTTCCAGTCTCTTTCGCATCGCTGCTTCGGACTGGACCGTCGCCAAGATCGCCGTTGCGTAGGGCATCAACGACTTCGCTCGATAGTGATTCGATTTCAAAGAAGAAACGGTTGTGTCGGTTCGGGGATTTGCCTTCGAACGCCTGTCCTCTGTTGCTGCCCTGTACACCCTCACGATAAACAACGATTGGTGGACTGACACTGACCTTGATGTTCTGTTCTTCCTCTATCCGGTATACGGTAATCTCAAGATGGAGTTCACCCATTCCAGCCAACAAAGCCTCACCGGTTTCTTGGTTGGTTGTAACCTGCAATGACGCGTCGGATTTTGCGAGGGAACGGAGTGCGTCAATGAATTTGGGAAGATCTTTCATGCTCTTTGGTTCAACTGCGACAGTAACAACAGGATCTGAGTAGTGACGAATGGCTTCGAAGGGAGTGAAATCTTTATCGCGTGAAAGTGTGACACCAGCAGCTGCACTTCGTATACCAGTGATTGCAGCAATGTTACCAGCGACAACTTTTGGTACAGTGATTCGGTCTCCACCGACCATCATGCTGACTTGCTGAACACGCTCTGGTTTTGCGGCGCCAATAGCAAATACAGACTCACCCTGTGAAATTGCACCAGAGTAAATTCGTCCAACGGCGACTTCCCCAGCATGGGGGTCCATCCATATTTTCGTAATCATCATTGCAAGTTCTGCATCCGGATCGCAAGCCATCATTGCCTTACCAATACCGGATTCTAGATCACCTGTCCAAATGTTGGGGATACGATAGGGTTGGGCCTGGACCGGGCTTGGCAATTTTGTAACTGCCATGTCGAGAAGAACTTCGTGAACGGGAGCAGCTTGTGCGAGTTCCTTTTGCTTCTCCTCATTGCAGTATCGGAAGATATCCGTCATGCTGACGCCGGATTTCTTCATGTAAGGGATGGTGATTCCCCAATTGTGGTATGCACTTCCGAAGGCAACAGTACCGTCCAATACACTGACTTGCCAGTCTTTTTTGAACTCATCTGGAGCAAACTGCTTGATGAGTTTGTTGACCTTTGTAATGGTCTCTTGGAATCTGTTCATCATGTCTTCAGGCGTCACTTGTAGTTCGTTGATCAATCGATCGACTTTGTTGATGAAGAGTACCGGCTTGACCTTTTCCTTGAGTGCTTGTCGGACAACGGTCTCAGTTTGAGGCATAGGTCCTTCAACAGCACATGCGAGGATGAAGCAACCATCGACAGCACGCATTGCACGCGTGACGTCCCCACCGAAGTCAACGTGTCCAGGTGTATCGATGAGGTTGATGAGGAAATCCGTCTCGTCAACAGCGTGAACCATCGAAGCAGAAGCAGCGTTAATGGTAATTCCTCGGGCAGATTCTTGTTCATCGAAGTCAAGAACTCGAGCAGCACCAGCTAAGTCGCTGGACATCATCCCTGCACCTGCAATCAGGTTATCAGAAAGCGTTGTCTTTCCATGATCAATGTGTGCAGCAATGCACAGATTACGAATCTGTGGAAGTACGTTCATAACTTCTGTAGCCTTTTTGATATTGTCTTCTTTTCGTCCCATGGTAGCCACCTGTCTGGTTCAATCCGCCCACTCGAATGGGGTTCTTAAGTGAGTCGCAAAAGTTCGACGAAATTCGCCGACGTGTGCGGTTTCATCGTGCCGATGCAGCGATTCGCTCAACTTCTTCTCTCTTGGAGACAGCGTAGGAGGTCGCATCGCCTTCAGAAGCCTTGTTTAGTTCGTTAACAATGCACTGTTGAAGTGTTCGCTTCGATTTATGTGTTCCCTGCTGGGCCCCTTTTGCCAAGTGCTTAAGAGCGACATCTAGACGTCGTGACGGTGAAGAGTCAACAGCCTTGGGTTGGGAAACTGCGCCGAATTTGATTCGAGTAATTTCTTCCATTGGGGCTGCGTTGCAAATGGCATCAACAAAGATCTGGAGAGGATTCATCTTTCGGCGTTCTGCGAGGACATCGAGAGCGCTTTCGAATGCTTTCATGGCGGACTGCTTCTTTCCTGTGTATGCACCTGTTCGCATGAGTTTGTTGATGTAGCGCTCAACGACGCTTAGTTTGGACTTTCCAAACCACATGTTCGCATGACGGCCACCAGTATGAGGCACACCGACGGTTGTGAGGTTGACATATGGAGCAAGACCTGGGTCATTGCAGACAACTTCTGCAGCGTCCCATTTTCCAAAAACAAGAGTCCCAATTCCAGCGATTGGGCGTTCGTCGATTACTGTTTCTTCAGTCATGTTGAAAACCTCACCGTACTGGCTTCTCCTTACGTCCTCGGACCATCTCATTGAGGGATACCCCATTGACTTGGATGACTTTGTATCGAACTCCGGGAATGTCTCCATATGAACGACCCATGCGTCCACCGATACCTTCGACCATGACTTCGTCGTGCTCGTCGATGAAATTGATAGCACCGTCTCCGGGAGCGAAAGCCGTAAGCTTGTTCCCGTTCTTGATAAGTGAAATTTTCACAGCCTTTCGAATGCCTGAGTTGGGTTGTTTTGCTTCAATACCAACTTTCTCTATGACGATACCCTTGGCTTGTGTTGATCCCGCAAGAGGATCGTGCTTTGCGCGAGATTTCAGCATGCGCTTCTTGTAACGTCGGTCAGACCAACGAAACTTTTGTCGGTCCTTGGCCATTTTCGCACCTGCAAAGAGTCCTCTACCCATGTTCAAACCTCATTCGAGCGTTTTCCCGACTTTGCTTTCATATATCAAGTCGCCGTTTCATCGTAATGAGGAATCCACCGTCTGCGTGGAAGAATAATATCATAAACAAGGTGTTGTTAGTTGCATCATGATTCCACAAGGGTTACGACCAATTGTAGCACTCTTCACCATTGCTGTGGGCCTTTTGGTCATTATCAATCACTATGTTGGATTTGTCGAGTCCGAGGTCGATATTCTGACCTCGCATGCCATCGGAATCATTGGTCTTCTCTCGGGTTTGAACATGATGTCAGTCAACGCCGAGGCCAAAGAAGAACAACGCCCAAACTACGTCGATGATACCCAGACGAAATTCTGAGGGCGTGATACCTTGGCATTTCGAGACCATCTTACACACGCCAAACGCGTCGAGGAAGAGGTTAGTCTTGTCCATGGAATCTGGGAAATGAGTTCCTCACAATCGCATCAAAATCTGTTGTTCGAGAACATCAAAGAAGCTCCCGGTCAACGAATTTCTGTTAACATGCTCACACGGGACCGACTGTGTGAGGCAATCGGCATACAACCTGAAGTGTACATCGATACCCTTGCATGGGCAATGAAAAACCCTTCATCACCGGAAATCGTTTCCCCAGCAGAAGCGCCCGTTTTCGATTGCATGCAAGATGAAGTCAATCTCCATAACATTGCAATTCCTCATCATTGGCCTCAGGACCGAGGCCGTTACATGTCTGCCAGCGTTATCATTGCAAAAGTAAACGGACAACGAAACATGAGTTTCCATCGCCAATTCTTGCGAGATGAAAATCATCTTGTTGTACGATTGGTACCACGTCACCTTCGAACAATGGTTGACTTTGCTCGGGAGAATGGTCAGGAAGTTGACATAGCAATCGTTAATGCTCCTGATCCTGTTGTTCTCTTGGCGGGTGCAATGTCGTTTGATGAGCCAATCGATGAACTTACCATCGCTGCTGCACTTCACGAGAAGCTTTACGACAAGCCCCTCCAATTGGTTGAATTGCCTAACGGCATTCAAGTTCCAGCCGATGCAGAGTATGCGATGTGGGGTCGAATCACGCTTGATGATGACGATGAAGGTCCGTATGTCGACATCACAGGGACTGTTGATGATGTTCGTCAACAACCTGTGATTGAAGTGGACGGTATTTTCCATCGCACGAATCCTATTTTTCATGCGCTCATTCCAGGCGAGGCAGAGCACAAGACATTGATGGGACTTCCGCGTTCACCAACAATAAAAGAAGCAGTTGCACAGGTTGTTGACTGCATTGACGTTCACATGACTGAGGGTGGATGTGGCTGGCTTGCAGCAGTTGTTAAAATTCGTAAAACTTCCGAAGATGATGGGAAAAAAGCCATTGAGGCAGCACTGGC
>MDTB01086086.1_pt1 | contig 11739 bp, 3 predicted proteins | sample 811161 | NCBI WGS metagenome assembly MDTB01 (sample SAMN05326650, study PRJNA326480) | marine metagenome | isolation source: seawater | place: Mediterranean Sea | collected 2009
CCGCCAAGGGCGGCGGTGGAGTCAATGAATTAAAGAAAGCGATGGAAGAGGTGCGAGGCGAATTCGGTTCACTTGCTACCGGGGAGGGAAAAGCCGTTATGGACGGCTTCAACGACCTCACAAGCGCCAGCGGCGCGCTAGCCCAAACGGGAATACCACTTTCTAAGATATACGGCCGAGGTAAAGGCGGCCTGGCGGCAGCCCTCAAAGACGTAGCAGAATTTGCTAAAGAGGCTGGCCCTGCATTCCACATGCTCAGCAGTGCAATGATGGCTAATGCTGGCGCGATGGCGATGATGAATAAGGGTCTTGGGATGTCGAAGGGCGCGCTAGTAGAATTACAGCGACAGGCACATCTAACTGGCGCTGACGCGTCCGATATGCTCACCAATGTCGCTTCAATGGCTATTAGGATGGGTGATAAGTTCGGCATCTCTGCAAAGACGATGGGTAAGAACATGGGGTCGCTCATCGAGAACTTTGACAAGCTCGGCAAGATGAGTACTAAGCAACTCGGTGCCACCGCTGCCTATATGGCGAAGTTAGGTCTTGAAGCCTCAGACCTTCTTGGTGTGGTCGATAAGTTTGACAACTTCGAAGGAGCAGCTGAGTCTGTATCTATGTTGAACCAGTCCATGGGTCTCCAGCTTGACACAATGGAAATGATGAACGCTGAGAATCCTGCAGAGCGAATCGATATGATGCGTGATGCTTTCCACCAGACCGGAAAATCAGTAGAGGATCTGACCAGACAAGAAAAAGCTTTGATGGCTGAGCAGATGGGTCTATCAGTAACCGCTATGGAAAATGCTTTAGCTTCAGAGAACCAAGGTGTATCTTACGAGGACCTTGAAGCCGGTGCCTCCGAAGCGGAAGAACAAGCGATGACTCAAGAAGAAGCCATGTCAAAGCTGGCTGACTCGATTGAGAAATTAACAGAAGGTGGCGGCGGAGGGTTAACAGGATTCTTTGACGCATTTGCAAAGGGCTTCATGAAAGGCCTCAAATCTTCTAAGCAGTTCCAAGAAGTTCTTAAGTCTATTCGTCAAGCTCTCAAGATTGTTTTCCAATTCGGCAAGCAGGTCGGTAAAATGTTCGCCGACATGATGGGTGAGATGGGAGTTTGGGAAGGAATAAAGGACCTCTTCGATCCTACAGACTTGCGTAACTTATTAGGTATCAACGAGAAAGGCGGCTTAACAGGAACCGGTCTTCTTGGTATCTTCAAGAAATTCAAAGACGCCCTGTCTGGAAAGGGAACATATAGTCCCCAGCAAATGGCTGAAGACATGGGTAAAGAATTCAGCAAGTTCTTCAGTGCCAAGGGTCCAGCATTTAAGAAGCTGGGTGATGCTTTCGCAAAAGGCATCCAGATGATCGGCGCAATCATCTCTGGTCTGATACCTTTTGTCGTTGGAAAGCTCTCTGACATGATTAAAGGAATGGCAGACTTTATCCGTAACCCGAAAGGTCTGAGAGGCGCAGCTTCTGGAGGGATTGGCGGAGCTATTATCGGTGCGATTATGGACATTGGTAAGGCTATTGTCGCCGCAGCACCAGTTCTTTTATCAGCGATTCTGGACCTTTTATCAGCAGTGTTCGAGAAGCATGGTGGTAAGATTATCGCTATAGGTGCTGCGCTGGCTGGTTACGTATTCATCAAAATGATGATCATGGGTGCCATTTCAGCTGCAAAGGCTGCTCTTTTCCAGGTGCTTGTTCAGAAGCTCGTCACCATGATGGGAGGCGCAACTGAGAAAGCTGGAAAAGCTGCAGAGAAAGGCGGCAAAGCTGGCAAAAAGATGGGTAAGTCTTTTAAGAAAGGCATGAAGAACATGGCTGGTGGAGTCAAGGAGTTCGCTAGAGAGATAGCTTCCATCAAGCCCTCCACTCTACTTAAGGCTGCTTTGAATATGGGACTAATGGCGCTGTCATTTATCCCAGCCATGGCGGCTTTCGCCCTGGGTCTGGTCATCGTCGCCGCGATACTGTCTCTTGTTAAGTTTTCAACTCTAGTTAAGGGTATAACTGGGCTGGCTCTCGCGACACCGGTAGTTGCGATGATGGTATACGCAGCGCTACTCCTCAACCCTGGATTAATTCTACCTGCCATAGCTGGGCTTCTCGGTGGTGCGCTATTATTGACAATTGGTGGTCTAGCATTCACTGTTGCGCTGGGTATTATTGGAACTGCCGTTAAGACTGTTGGCGTCGGCACAATCATGGCGTCGATTGTCGGCCTGATAGCGATGGGTCTTGGCGCTTTAGCTGTCGCGCAAAGTGTGGTGTTCTTTGCCATTCTCGGCGTCCTCTATCCCCTTATGTTTCTTGCGATGGGTGGAATGGTAATGGCCGCCATGATGTTAACAGTGGGCGGCGTCGGCTTTACTCTGGCGATAGGTGTGATCGGAGAAACCGTGAAAGGCGTCGGCCTCGGAACGATCGGCGCCGCGGTGGTTGGTTTGATCGCTCTTGCAGTAGGCGCTGGTGCTGTTGCACTCGCTGCGTTAGCATTCTCAAAAGGCTCAAAGCATTTTCTGAAAGCAATTCCCGGCGCCATCAAAGCTGCAGCATTCTTAATGATTGGTGGTAATGTCTTCATGCTGGCCGTTGGGGTATTCTCAGAATTTGTAAAGACAATTCCGATGGGTCAAGTAGCGAAAGCAATGTTGGCCCTTATCATAGTCGCCGGCGCGACTTTAGGCGTTGCAGCCATCATGATGTTGGGGCAAGCAGTGTTTGCAGCTGGTATCGTTGGTGCGCTCGTAGCGTCAGCCTTTATGGCTGTCGTCGCGACATTTTTGATGCCACAATTAAAGAAGGTGATGAAGGAAGGACCCAAAGATCCGATTAAGGCTTCTGTGATGATGCTCAAGACTGCTATACTGATGGGCGCAGCACTAGTGACAGCTTATATCATGGCTGTGGGTATTGTGCCGTTCACGATTGGATTGGTTTCTGCGTTCATTGCTAGTAAGTTCTTTGAAGTGCTTGGGAAATATACATTCCCCGCCTTGACAGAAATGCAGGCCGCCGCGAACTTTGACATTGCCAAAGCTATAGTCGTTATGCTTGGGTTAGGGATCTTGATGGGTCTTGCGACATTGACAGCTTACATCATGGCAGCTGGAGTTATGTCGTACGTAGTCGGCACACTCGGCGCGCTAGCTTCCATACCTTTCTTTAAGGCTCTTACTGTGGCTTATCCACACATAGCTGACGCCTTATCACAGATGGATCCCGGCCTTCTCGCCAAAGGTGCTAAGATGATGGCAGCCATGGCGGTGATTATGCTGGCATCTGTTGTCGTGGCTCTTGCTGGACTGGTAATGATTATCTTCGCGAACCCGTTAGTCGCCTGGGTTGCAAAGAAAGGATTTAAAGCCGCCGGCTCCATGCTAACATCTATGGTCGAAAACTTCGGTCCAGCGATAAATGATCTGGCAAAATTAAGAGTTCCAGACCCAGCAGCGCTTGGTGCGATTGTAGAAGCGATGGCGAAGATACTGACCGCAATGGGTGATAATGTCGACATCGTTCTAAAGCTTGCTGTCCTTCAGTACTTCGCTGGGAAGGACGCGACGGTCCTCAAAGACGCAGAGTCTTTTATGAATTCAATGTTCGAAGGAATGGTTGGGTTGCTGAAAGAGCTTCGCCGAGTCGTCGCCTCCATGAAAGTTGAAGACATTAAAAAGATGGAAGCAATTGGAGGAGTACTCGCTGGGTTAGGAAAACTTATGAGTGCCCTAATGCCTCCTCCAGGTTTGATCAAAGCGATGTCTAAAATGGCTGGCGGTGGGTTATTCAAGAAAGCAAATCCAGCCGGTGCCACAAAGATGCTCGAGCAATATGGCGAGACTATGAAGATGATTCTTGAGTCAGTCAAAAAGAATATTCCACCAATGATTAAGCAGCTGCTCAAGATCGACGTTGGCAAAGACCCCGAGATGGCGAAAGCAAAAGCGGAACTTCTCGGTGCAGTGATGGGTGGAGTTGGCTCGATAGCTCAGGCTATCGGTGGAATCGCTAGCGATTTCATGCAGCAAAACCAGAGCGCGCAATCGGGATGGTTTACCAAAGAAGGTCCCTCAATGGCCGATACGCTTGAGGAAATGAAGCCTGTCTTCGAGTACATCATGACCACCATCAAAGATAACCTTAAGCCGATTGTGAAGTCTGTCTTAGAGGCTGTTGGTGATGATATTGACCCGAAAGGCGCTGAAGCAAAAATGAAAATCATCGGCGGTGCTATGAGCGCCGTTGCTAACTTTGCTCAAGCGATTGGTACTGTTGCTGACTTAATGCCGGAAGCAGGTGGCGGATTCTTGAAGAAAGGGAAGTCGATGAGCGAGCGTCTCGGTGAAATGATGCAGATCATTCGAAAGATTGTTAACGCTGTTCGATCCCACATCGGCCCTCTCGTAAAATCTGTTACTGGTATCAAGATCGACGGCGACCCCAAAGCTCTCCTACAAAAAATGGAAATCATTGGCAAGGCGATGGAAGCCGTCGCGACGTTTGCCGACGTCGTCGGCCAGCTAAAAGATATGGGGTCAGGCTTGTTCGACATATCACTTATGATCCAAGTCGCCGTCCAGCAGATCATCGCGTCAACGACTGGCGGAGAGTACACACTAGACAAGCTGTTCCCGGTTCTTGCGGCATTCGAAGGCTCAACAGAGCAATTGGGCAAACTAGATATACTTAAAGACACCTTCATGAAGTTAGGTGATTTTGCAACAGCCATGGGCGAGCTTCATGCTTCTGGTGCGCTCTCAGCCGGCGGCGCCTTTAGCCTCGGAAACTCGCCGTTTGTGGAAGGTGTTAGAATGCTGGTTGACCAAACCCGATACGCGCTTTACCAGTTGAATAGCCTCGGTGAGATGGACGCGAACGTTGCTTTGGAAAACTTTGCAAGTGCTATAGGTACAGGCGGTGGAGAGTTTACTATTACAAACGAGCCGATTAACATAACAATCAATATGAATGTTACGATGGATGCTAACAAGGTTGGTAGAGTGCTGGTCGACAAATCAGTCATGACAACCCCACTGGCCGCAGCGGAATAATGAGGTAGAGATGGAAGACGAAGAAAACAAGACTAAAGAACAAATCCCGCAAGAAGAGATCGAAGCTCATATAAAAAATGAGTGGATGAAGATGTGGAGTCAAGACCTTGTTGAAATTCGTGAACGTTTCCAGAAATTCAAGGATGACCCAGAACTTATAAAGAAATTAGGCGAGATGATAGTTAAAGAGGTTGGAGAATAATAAGGCATGTCAACTGACGATATAAATGGATCAACATTCACCCCAGAGCCTGTGAGCTCGGGTTCGCCTATTGAGATCGGCGATGATCTGTCTTCAGATGCCAAAGAGACGCTAGCTTCATATTTGAGCGCACTTACCACTAACTCTTATGACGGTAATACTTTCAAGATTGAACCAGACAACCCTGTTTCAGAAATATCTTTACGACAAGATAACGGTCTACCATCAGAATTTACGACTGGTGGAAGCGATGAGACAGAAGGGTTTACAAAGTCTTTAGAGAGTCCATCAAGTCCTCGAGGCACAGCTCCAGCCGTATCAGAATTTGATACCTTAAGCGACGGCATGTACAATTATAACGCGGAAGGCGTTGAACTTGTGGATAAAAATTCACAAACCGATGGTCACTTTTTGTTAACTAATGTCAAGTCCACTGCGGAGGCAAACGAGCCGGGTGTTGGAAACACTTCTGGAAAGGTTGCTTTTCCAAACCCAACTGGCGCAACAGCGATGCAACGCCGAGTGTCCGCCGTCTTACAGCAAAGTAACAAGTTCGACCCAATGCCACTTTCCTCTCCTTACATCACCTCAGCCGGAGCATTTTCTTCTCCCGGAATCCCAATTGAGCAAGGTCAGCTGGGCGTTTACGATCCAGACGCAAACCGAACTCAAATTGCTGCGCTGACAAAGGTTGCATACTCACAGCTCATGAGAGCTACCGGTCACAAGATGGGAGCTCAAGACCCGGTCAATCCTGCAGGCACAGTCTCTACGACTGGAGTGCAGAAAGGCCGTAAGAAAGTTAACGTGACCAAACTCAGACCAAAAGACGCAGCATTTGCGCCTGAAAGATTTGACCTACCGAACGTTGACCTAATGTTCAATGACGAAGACGGTGCGCCCTTACTACCACGTAAAAGCTTTGGTAACCTGAGTAATCCCTTCGAGCCATTCGAATCAGGACACCCAACGAATATGGCAGCCAATATAACGACAGCTGCTGAAGCATTTGGAGAAATCGCCATTGCAGGCTCAGTGTTCTCTATCGTTATGTCGCTAATTCAGACTGTAACTGCGACGACTTCGATCCCAACACGCCCGCATGAAATGAAGAAAGGCCAGAACCGGAAAGCCAACGGAACCGCGAAGATATTAAAGCGGTTAGGTATACCTCTCACCAACCGACCCTTTGCGGTCTGTGTTTGCTACGGAGTTGTGCAATTCTTCAAGCTTCCGATCTCAGCCTTGCCACCGATCCCTGGAATGGGAGATCCCGAATCAGACACAGTCGAAACTTGGTGGACATTAGTTATCGACGCGATACCTGCTATCATTGATGCTTTCCTTGACGTCCAGCTAAGCCATGGATATTACGCAACAGTTATGCGGGTCATGAGAAGAGACCTTCAACAGCTGATAGGGGAACTTGGGTCCATTCCTTCGGACCCCGCATCACTCTTCATCCTGATTAAAGAAATCAATACTTACGCATCTTGGCGTTTCTTCTGTACTCTCGCGATCTTAGGAGAAAAATATCTTGAGTCGATCAACGCGACTTACGCTATCGTTCCGAATATCGATAAGATGAAGAACAACGGCCAGTCTCGCCAGGCTAAGAGCCGCATCGGCGCAGGGCAACCAATGTTAGCGTGGCGCCACAGAGCTGCTCCTTCCATGGTGCTCCTACCTAACAAGCTGGCGGACGCCTACCAACTCTGGGGATTTAGACAAGGATACGCTGAAGAGCAGATGCTGAAAGTTGGGGATAACAAGACCAACAGCCCGAATCAGCCGTGGAACCAATTTCTTAACATCAATGGGAGTAGCGCTGGAGTCCCTGGTACTACGAAGCGAACTCGTCGAATGGCTCTCAAAGCCAAGACGCACCGATTGCCACAAGAGCTAGTTACGACGATGGAAGACGAGCTCGATTCAGAATACATGCCATTCTACTTTCATGATCTCCGGACAAACGAATTGATTTCTTTTATGGCGTTCATTGACGATGTCAAAGATTCTTATTCTGTGAACTATGCAGAGTCATCTGGTTATGGTAGGATCGATCCTGTTAAGATCTATTCATCTACCGCAAGAAGTATTAGCGCTTCATTTACTTTGGTCGCGACAAGCCCTGAAGATTTTGATGCCATGTGGTGGAGTATCAACAAGCTTGTATCGATGCTGTACCCCCAATTTTCTATGGGGAAAGCCTTGAAGGCTGGCTCGGGAACAGATATGAAGAAATTCATAATGCCGTTCTCACAGATCCCGACAGCTTCTCCTGTTATTAGATTGAGAATCGGTGACGTAATTAGAAGTAACTACAGCCGCTTTAATCTGGCAAGACTGTTTGGTCTATCTGAGGGTGTTGCCGCAGACCCGCATTCTGCAGGTGGTACAACAATTCCAGCTAGTGGTGTAGCCGGTACTGGTGACGATGCCCGCGATTTTGGAGCAGCTCCTTTTGACCTGACATATCAAGCTCGAGCTCAGGCAGCCATTGAAGACGCCGAAGCCACTGCCGAATCCGCATCAGGTGCTTCTTCCGTGGACATAGCCCTGCAGCTCGCTGAAGAGCCGACGTCCCCCACAGATGAAAGTCATGGTTATTGGCCTGGTTCTGAGATTTTAGGTAGAGCTTATCTAAAAGCAAACAGCGAAGGGTACACGACTTATGACATGGATCAGGTCGACTCTGCTCCCTCTGGCGGCGGCGGCACATACCCGTCCTACGCAGCCTCAGTATGGAATACGCTGTTCCCACCACCAACAGCGACCAGCGGTGTCAATATTACATCAAGCCCGTTTGCCTCAAGAACTACAGGAGACGGTCTGGTCAACATCATTGCCAGAAGAGTTTCAGATACGAACGGAGACTTCAACGGGTCCGATTCGGGTTCTGGAGCCGGCAACACCGAAACATCAGCCAACGCGGAATTAAGAGACGGACAGTACGCTGAGTACCTTGTTAGTTGGGTGGATCCAAATGATCCAGCAGACCCATACGGTCCGGCTCTATCTGCCAAGCAGCACACTCATGCTTATGTCGTTACCTCAGCTGATTTATATCCGCTTCCCATCCCTGCACCTGAACCGGTTGAAGTCACGCCTGCAGACGTTAACATCAACCTTGAGCAGCAAGTATTAGATATCTACCGGTTCTTCCAACCGAAGAGTAACGCAGTTGTGAGGTCATTCGAGTCTGCTGGAGGCCGCGGCTTGGCCGGCGTAATAACCAGCTTTGATATGGACTGGGGCGAAGCGATGTGGGATATGACGGGCATCAGCCGTCGAGCACCAACGATGTGCAAAATATCGATTGCTTTTAGTCCGATCCACGATATCGTACCGGGACTCGACAACAATGGCGCAATGCGAGCGTACAATTATCCTGTTGGAAAGGTCGCATCCGGGCTTGCAGAAGACTGGACTACTCCAGGCGCAGGTCCTCCTGCAGGTGGCACCGCCAGATTACGTCCGTCAATTGGCGCCGGCGCATCGATCGACGATGCAGGTGGTCCTGCCAGACTTGGTATGACTCAATCGAAGGCTAAGGCGTTCGACTCAGGTGGAGAAGGAATCTAATGCCAATTAACAGATACAAGAGAGCGCCTAAATTAAGGAATGGTACATATTACGGCACATGGAATGTCGGATATATTCTTTTAGCAGCGATGGAGTCTGGGCGTTTGGAATATACAGTGCACACCACAGTTGAAGGTGAAAGGCTTGACATCATTGCTGGTCGCTACTACGGTGACGGCACACTTTGGTGGGTCATAGCTGCGTGTAGCGGAATTGGGTGGGCACTGCAAGTACCTCCCGGGATATATCTCAAGATTCCAAACGACATAGGTGCTATTCAAGCGATGTTGGGGTAGCGTATGGCTGTTTATGATGATAAGCTAGCGGACTTAGTTGACAAACTTGGTCGTTATTTTTCGATTGTTTCTAAAGAAGATTTTATGGCTATCCTTGGCTTTGGCGACAACGATGCCATCGGTGCTTTTGGTACAGTCAATCTAGACCCCACACCAGAAATGCACAAAGTCATCAGGTCGTTCACAAACACGACAGAGGGTGGCGCGACGATGTACCAAGCGGTACAGTCTTTGATAGATATACTTAACGGTGAATCCCCCGGAGAAGTGGGGAATATGGTTACAATGGCCAAGCAGCTCTACAGAGTGACTGGCGAACCTGAAGCATTTGCAGGTATGGCGATGCCTCCAGGGATCGGGTCAGTAAACTGGCCACAATTCGTGTGTTCTCCCTATTCAGCTAAAAAATGTATGAAGATAGAAGAAGACGGCGAAGGAAACATAAACGGAGTCTTTGCATCTCCCACTAAGTTCACCCCGAATGTTGCGGCAATTCAAGTTTTCAACCCTAAGCTCACTCCCGCAAAGCGAGATACCGGTGCTGTGGCTCTGTTCATGAACTCTATTCCTACACTAGAGCTTTCTCGCTGCCAACCCTATCTTGACATCACTGTTATCTCACCAAAGTCTGGAGTCAGTAAGGATGGGCGAATTCAAACCATGGGGATGATGCAATTTTTGCTGGGATCCTCCGCCCCATCCGAGACGACAGCTGATTATTCGATAGCGACGGCTCTAGACGAGTCAGCGATGTACGACTTTAACCAAGAGGCTCAACGCCTTGAAGCACAAAGTTCGTTACCCGCATCCGACCCAAACGCTGTTGATCCTGAAGCTCCAGAAAGAGGTATTGCGACGTCAGGTATGGAGATGTTTACGGCTCCTCAAACCCTTGTGCCAACGATTGGTGAGGGCGACAATTATCGGATGGAGAGATATGAGGACTATGAGGCTTTTTCACCCCTTCCCGGTACAGCTCCAGAGGATCAGCCACAGGTAGGGGGTAGGCGTGGTGCCGGTATTATCGATCCGTTTAGGCCGATGATGACGATTGAAGATTTTAACGTCACTGTTACACCGTCGAAAGGGTTTATGTCTCACGAGACAGCAGAGATTAGCCTCATAATGCACGATAGATCCAGACTTACAGAAATCGGAGAATTTGTTAAGCCCGACCTTTACGGCCACACAGAGATATTGATAACCTATGGCTGGTCTCACCCCGATCCATCAGGCTTCACAGATCCGTCTGGCAACGTTCAAGGTAATTTTTATGGCGCTTTTTTAGACCTGCAAAAAGTGACCAAAAAGTACATGGTGGTGAACAGTTCATTTTCGTTCGACGAAGTCGGCCAAGTCAAGATTAAGCTTAAGTTATCTATGAAAGGGTCTGGAAATATCGATACATCGAATTTAAGCCAAGGCGAAGGTGTCGATAACATCTTACAAACCTTAAAAGAATTGCAAGACGCTATCAGGATCATAAAGCAGCAGATAATGCAAGATGCTGCTGACACAGGCAGCACTGCCGAAGCGAAAGACATGTTTGGTCAATCCTTCATGTCAGCAGCCTCTGACACAAGTAAGGCAATGACGGTAGACAAGGAGACCGCCGACGCGATCAAGAAATTCATCTCGCAAAGGAGAAATTCTTCCGATCCCAACCAAGCAGAGCTAGCAGGAACTTTAGAAGATATGTTCGGGTCAAACGGTCAAGGTGGTGTCGTCGCCGAAGTTCAAGACACCATCGCCGATGCCGTATCAAAAAAAATCCAACACTTAAGCTCTATGAGGGGAAGTAACAAAGACCCATTCGCGAGAACTGTGCGGGGCGCCGAAGGCAGCACAAAATACGTTAACGCTCGTAAGAGTGACGGTAAGTTTATCTCATTCGGCGCAATGCTTATGTACATGGTCGGCAAGCCGTTAGCATCCACCAAGAGATTTGATGAAATACAATTCGTCTTTTATCCTGTGAATGATAAGGCAAGCTACCTTTCTAATCTAACGACTGCTGATATCCCCATTCGGATTGAGGACTTCAAAAAGAAATTCGAAGAAAACACAAAGACTTCTGTTAACATGCCGTTAGGCAGGTTCCTTAATTTTGTTTCGAAGAACTTCATCCACGATCAATCTTCATACGTTTACGGCCTGACAGACTTGTTCGAGACGGATGACGAAGGCAAGACGAAGATGAAAGAGGATTTCAAAGAAGACGCCACGAAGTTAAACGACGAAAAGAAGAAGCGGCTTGAAGACGCGTACGGCCCCGGTGCAGATATTGTGTTTAAGATGCCGAGAATAAAGTTCGAAATGCAAGCGGTTGCCTGCAAGCCAGGCACTCACCCAGCTGGTAAGAAAGGCACTCTCCTTAGAATACACATATATGATACTGTATGTACTCCGTACACTTCCTTAATGAAGATGATGGGAGCTGCAAGAAGTGACTCAATCGGAGTTATATCTTCCGCTGCAGGTGGCGTCCCTGGTGAGGTTGACGCCTCTGAGTGGAGTTGCGATCACCGGCTTGAATTCATCAACGGCTTGCAGAGCGCAATTGCGGGTGGGCTATTAGAAACCGTAC
>MDTB01113576.1_pt1 | contig 11739 bp, 10 predicted proteins | sample 811161 | NCBI WGS metagenome assembly MDTB01 (sample SAMN05326650, study PRJNA326480) | marine metagenome | isolation source: seawater | place: Mediterranean Sea | collected 2009
AGTCCATGTTTTACCACCGTGTGATCCAAATCCTTTTGCTTGTAAGTCTTCTATCTGTCCCATTTTTATATTATATTAGTTTCTTTGTATTTTGTCAATATTCTATCAAACTGTGGTTGTAGCAATTCTGCTAATTTTTTATGCCCTTTTACTCCAGGGTGACCGCCATCTATCGAAACAAGTTCCGGATGTTTCAACACATAGGCATCGTATCCGTCACCGTCAAAATTATAAAAATGCTCTTTGTCTATTTGTGACTTAATTTCCAAAACTTCTCTATCTTTACTGTTGTGTTCACTTCCACAGCCGTTATACATAAGATAGGGTATATTATTTAATTTTAACATCTCTTGGGTCTGTAAAATAATATTGTATTGCCTAAATTCAATATGCTCGTCATAGGCTAAAGGTCTGTTTTTCCTTTCATTGAACTCAATCATCATTCTTGATGGATTATACTCTGGACGGCCAAATAGAGATTTATGATTAGGTATTTCTCGATATTGAGTAAATTCACCTTTGCTATCCTTTATGTTCCAACTGATGTATTCTCGTCTAAAAGCATGAGTCCATCCTATTAAAACAAACATTTTTGTTTTATCGTTTTGCTGAATATAAGTTCTTAATGTTCTTGCTATTGCTTCATTGCTATTGCCATTCCGGGCAAGATCAATATATTCAAGATTTTTACTTTTTGCTAAATGATAACCTGCACTTTCATACGCAGGCACTTTTAAAGATGCTAATCCTTTTTGTGCAACTGGTTTATAATCGTCTATAACTTTACTGTTATAACCGTGTGCAAAACTACATCCACAGTTTATCAGTTTCATGAACTTACTCTATACCGTCAAGTGCGGCGTCTATGCCTGATTTAGTTGCTTTTGGTTTTGCTGGTTCAACTTTTTTTGTTACTGCTGGTGCAATTGGCTTTGCAACTACTGGCTTAGGTTGCGTAGGCATTTTTTGTTTTGGTGGTGGAGTTTTAATTCTTGGATTATCTTGTGCTCTGCCTTTAGGAGTTTGATAGTATTCTTTCATCACTTTTTCTTTAGGTTTTACAACAGTGCCACCAGGTCCTAGCACGTCTCCTCTAGCATTGACTTTCATATTACCAACTGCTTGAACATTTTCGTTGGCTCCTCTTAATTTTTCGATATCGACCATTCTACCTTGCATGGTTCTATACATTTTTCTTCTTGGTGTTCTAGTTATTGGCATATTGTATCTCCTGTGTTTTTACTTATCATCTCAAAAATTCACGATAATCTAAATTGTATAATAATGGATTGATTTTGTGTATTCCTATTAAAAACAAACAAAAACTGCTTACAGACGAGCCTCTACCTACACCCCATACAATGTTGTTTGATCTTAAAACATCTACAAAATAAATTAAAAATTTTAGCACTTTGGTAAATCCTTTTTGTTCAAAAAGTTTATACTCAATCAATACTCTGTCTCTTTCTTCTTCGTTGTTGCACTTATCCAGCAAATATTTTTTTACATCTATATTTTCATAAGATTCAGGCATGTGCCAAGAGTTGTAATTTTGTTTATCAAATTCTGCAACTGGTTGATTTCTTAAAATTTGTTCTGGTAGTTTTGGTAAATCTATCTGTAATTTTGTTAATGCTTGATTGTAAAGTGTTGTATCTGTTGGTATTTTGGAAATATCTAGTGTTGGATCTTGATAGAGTTGCTCAATTACAGCATCTTCGCTGTACACACAATCACCATAATCATTTATTTTTATCTTTGTCGCCATCTAAAACCTTTGGATTAAATTCAAATATTTTAGCATGTTCTTGGTGTTGGTTGTCAACTGGTTCATCTTCAATATAGTTTTGCCATCTATAATGCCCTGTGTAAATGCCTTTGTCCAAAACTTTGTCATATGTTGCTGTGTCCGATCTTAACCACCATGGATCAAACTTATTATACTTGGTTGGAAACCAATTGTCAACGTCTAACAACTGTATTTCAGGCCCTTCTTTTACAATGCTGTAGGTAATACCATCACCTTGATAACTGCTGAGTTCCAATTCGTTAACAATAATTTTTCCTTGCAAGATTGCATTTGATTTGGTAAAGCAAACTGCGGCCATCAGTTGATCATAGGGTTGTCTTGGTAATTGTATAAATCTATTGTTGGTCTCTTTTTCTAGCACTTGGTAAAGTTTTTCGTCACGTGAAGCAATGATTGTGTTTGCAAATACATTTTCAAAAAGCATTTTAAGCCTTTCAAAATAGTCTCCCTGTTCTTGAAGATTAATAGTTACAGGAGTAATGTGAAGTTTGATTTGATATTCGTTGTTGAACAGTTCATTGTCTACAACAATTATTGATTTAAACTTGGTGTTCCAACTAAATTTTTTCTTTGACACGTAGTAGTTATTATTCTACGTTTATTAATTCACCAAGATCTGGTTCGCCTCGATTTTTTTTGTGATTGTCAACCCATCCTTTTAATCTTTTTGCTCTTAAAGTCTGTTGATAAGATAAAAGTGCTTTTTGTAGTTGACCTATAAGTTCAGGGTTTCTTCCAAATCTTCTTGCACTAGCCAATTTTTTTGTAAGTTCACGAATTCTATTGCCTAGTTCTTCTTCTTTCATGTTGTCTAATTCTTCTTGTAGGGGATGAAAGTACATGGGTACCTCCTAATTATTATGAGTGATAGTCACCCAATTGATGCATGTATACAGTTGTGCCAGCATCCGTGGTCATAAACTCCCACATGTATCTACCAACACCTGGATTTACCGTTACTGAAGATCCGTCTGCACCAGTAACATTTGATGCTTTTTTAACAGCGGTTGGCATTGTGATTGCAGTCACACTTGCTCCAACTGTGGCTAAAATAATAATTCTTCCTAATCTACCTGAAATAGGAAAATTGCTAAAAGCAAAAGTGCAATTGCCTGTGATGTTTGCTGTTTGAAAATTGGCATTTTCGTGGTTTAAAGTTAAAGTGCCGCTCGATACTGTACCGTGAGCAAATACCATTTCTGCAGTGTCTTTTATAGCCATTCTTGACACAATGTTGTCGGCAAAATTAGATGCCGCATCAGTTGATGCTTTGTTGGCCTGTAAATCAGTTATTTCTGATGATGCAGTTGTAAAGTTGTTTTTTATGGCAGTAAAATTATCTCTAAAACCTTGAGAAGAATTGTCCTGTCCTGCTATTGGAAAGGTGCCGTCTATGTTACCTGGTACTATTGAACTTGCCATATTATTCTTTTAGTTTCTTTTTAAATGCTAGATATTTATCTCCAATCCGCTCCACTCTTATTTTAGCAGTGGAACTTGGAGCATTGGTAAAATTGATAGTGGTTTTTTTGCTCGCAGTGTCATGTGAAAGACTAAATTGTGGTTCATAATCTGCTGATCGCAACAGAGAATCCGCAGAAAGATAACTAGGTGACAGATTATTGTCTGCTCTTACATGTTGACCAAATGCCAGCACATTGGCATTTTCTCTGATTTTAATTTCCTCTTCGTGTATTATTTCATTAATTGTAAATGCAGTTGTTGAACCATCTGCTGTTATTGTGCCAGTGTCCACTAGATTAATATTGGTTTTGTATCTGTCTATTACAAAATTTAATTTTTTAAAATCAATAGATTTATCTTGAATACGTTTTTTAACCAATCCGGATTTTCCGGGTTTGCAGTATGCTAAAACCATAGCCATTTTATATCCTAACGGTACTCCTGAATTGTCTTGACTTGTTCTCATCCATAATGGCAGATGCACATATTCTCTTTGACCTAATGATTTCATTCGTGATCGCATGTTTTCAACTGCATTTGGAAAAAGTTTTTCAAACACACCTGTGTCAGCAGTCAGTTGATTTGCGTATCTTATTTTTGATCCTGCAATGCTAAAACTTAATCCACTATCTGTGGTGACATCATACACATCATAATCTGCAGTAATTCTATTGCCATCTGCGCCTGGACCAATCAAAGGTCTCACAATATCCGATCTCAATGTAATACTAGAAGCAACTGCTGAGCCTGAATTGTTCACTAGATTGTCTTTCATCTCTACATAAACCACTTCGTACTTTGTTGTACCGTTTTCTTTGGCCAATGCAGTTTTTATGTCACCAAAGTACAAACTTTTTGGAGTGTGATTCTGTTCCATTTGTTCCTGTAGCACAGTTAAGGTTTGATGTTGTAGTCCTGCCATTAACAACATTTCGGGGTTATTTCTCATACCAAATGCTGTGTCTTCAGGTCTAAATATATTGTTTTCATTGTTGATGTTTGGATCTTGAGCAATCTGATAGAATAGATCTCTGTCAGCACTTGGAATAAGACCTTGTGCAGACATGTTGCCATATTCAACTCCGTATGGTAAACTTACAGTAATAGAAAATTGTTTTGTAGTTGCTACAGATTGGTATTGATCATTTACACTAACTGTAAAGGTGTATTTCCTATCAAAACTCATTGTGTTGGTGTCAAAAGTAATATCATTGTCATCAACAGTAGTAAATTCTGTTTTGTCTACAGAACCAATTATATTTCCTGATCTAGACAAAGTTAATCCTGTTGGTAAACTACCTTCAGTAACAGAATATTCTAAAACTCTGTTGGTTTCTACAGCAGATGCTTCTATTGTAATAAGACTTGGAATCCCTGCTATCACAGTTCCTAAATTGGTTGGACTTGTAAAAGCAACCCCTGTGTCAATGTCACCAATCACAGTCATTGTGAATTGTTTGTCACCAAAAACTGTGACACCTGTCACAGCATCAATTCTACTTGCTCGAACTGTGAAAGTGTGATCCACTGATACAGCACTCTGTGTGCCCAGTGTACCTGATATTTCACCTGAATTAATATCTATTGAAAGTCCTGTAGGTAATGCTCCTGATTGTATAGAATAATTTAAGTCACCTTGTAAAGGATCAAAATCAACAACATCAATTTTAATTACAACATTATTATCGTGTCTAAATGTACCTAAGGCACTGTCGGTTTCAAAAACAGGACGTCTGTTGGGAGCCGCGGCCATGGTCAATGGAGAACCTGCTAAAGTTTCACTGTCAATTGTTATTTGACTGTTGCTTACTAACCAATAGTCAGCACTGAATACAAATATAGAATTAATTTGTGTTGTAACATTGCTACCGTCAGTCACTCCTACTGTAAATTCAAAGTTTTTACTAATACTCGTTGAAAACGCTGTTGGATCATACCCTACATCATCATATGCATAAGTGGCATCGTAACCACCAATAGGTCCATAACGTTCATCATCTGTTAATAGTACTGTGCCTGTAATCTTGCCATCTGGAGCCAATGTTAATCCAGGTGGTAGTTCACCTTCTTGTATAAAAAATCTTAGTGTCTGTCCTGCGGCTGTGTCAGTGTCAGTGGCTTCAAGTTGGAAACTTACTAAACTGCCATCCAGCACCCATCTATTAGTTCTACCTTGGGTTGAATCAGCAAGATTAAGTTCACCTGCCGCTGTGGCAAATACTGGAGCATCTGCTCCTTGAATTTGTAGGCTGAATGTTCTATCAGCCACATTAGTACCATCGGAGGCTCTAACAACAAAAGTGTAAAGGGTTCTTGTTGCTACCTCCGTTGGCACACCTTGCAGAACGCCTCCGCTAGTAAGTTCAATTCCTGTGGGTAGAGTGCCTGCTATTTTGGAATAAGTTAAGTCGTCGCCATCCGCATCGGTAGCCGATAATGTTACTGAATAAAAATCACGCTCGTTGATAACACCTAACAAGCCTTCTGTTGTTTGCCACACTGGTGACGCCATATTGAACTTACTCCTTTACAAGGATATTTATCGTGATTTTAACTATTAAGATACAGCGGCTGTGAATGGTGTAGCAGGGTCGGCGCCTGCAGATACTCTCATGAGACCTTTTACTGCGTATTTGTCAGCGGCAATGTCAATAAGAGTTACTGTGTCACCTACTAGTCCACCTTGTGTGCCACTGTTTAGAGTGATTGTATCAGAAGCCGCTACTGTTGGGAAAGCGGATACTGCTGTGCCATCTTCATCTAAATATTGTATCATTCCTGTGAACGTATTGTTGGCATCAGGTGCTTGAATTTTGTATGTGGTTGATCCACCCATTGCAACACTTACTATAAATTCGTATACATTACCTGAACCTGTTGCGTCAGGCATTGTTAAAACAACATTAGCATTTCCACCAACTTCGCCAAGTAAAAGTGTTCTTCCTGCGTGTTCTGCCTCTGTAACACTGTCAGTGGCTGTAAATGTGTGTATGGCTTTTTTAAACGATCCAGTTAAAGTTAATTGTGCAGATGTTGTTACAGCACCAGTACCGTTAGTTTGTAAAACTAAATCTTCATTGGTAGTCACTTGTACTATTTTTGCACCTGTACCTAACAATAGTTCGCTACCAATAGCAACATCATTTGCTGATAGTTCGTTTGTTACTGCCACAAAGTTTCCGCCAAGTGTAATTGTACCTGTACCATCTGGAGTGATGCTTATACCACCATTTGAATTTGTTGATGTAATTGCATTACCGTCTAATCTTAAATTGTCTATATTGTGTTGTCCAGTTACTGACACTGTGCCTGTTACTGTTTGACCAATTGTAGTCATTGCATTTTGGACATCGATAGTTCCTGAACTGTTTGCCGCAATTTCTAAAACTGTATTTGAGGCATTAGTTGTTATTTTGTTATCTTTTAATGTTATTCCATCAACAATTAGAGTGCCTGTGATTGTTTGTGTGCCTGCAGTTGTAATATCATCTGTCGTTAGTGTGCCAGTGACATCAACGTTTCCAGTAATGTTAGTTGCCGCGGCTAGTTCTATTGTTCCTGTACCTTGTGGATCTAATGTTAGATTAGCATTTGAACCATTTGTTGTAATATCGTTAGTGGTCAAAGACGTAGTAGTGGTTACACCTGTTATTGTAGGTGCTGTGATTGTTGGTGATGTCAATGTTTTATTTGTTAAAGTTTGTGTGTCTGTTTTAGTGACTACTGTACCTGTGTCAATTGCATGTGTTACTGTGTTGTTGCTTACAGATGTACTAATACCTGTACCACCTGCAAAGTGTAAAACTTCTGAATCTAAATCAATTGACAACACTGTTGAATCATCTGCACTGAAATCTAAGTCTTCAGCAGTGATTTGTGTGTCAACATATGCTTTGATAGACTGTTGTGTTGCTAAAAGTGTTGCACTGTTAGAAGTCATGTCATCTTCGTCTGCAATACCTGTCACAGTAGCGCCTGTGGCCAATGCCAAACTTGTTGCAGAACTTAATGCTCCGGAAACAGCGGCAGTGCCGTCAACTACTAAACCTTCATTGACATTTATAATCGTTGAATCTGTTGAAGAAAGAGTAGTGCCTTTAAATTGTATAGCGGCAATAGATACATTCCCTGTACCGTTTGGTTGAATACTGACATCACCATTGGTCACATCAGTAGTAATATTAAAATTGTTTACGTCTAGATTTGCACTCAATTTAGGTGCTGTGTCTTGTTCTAAAATTGTGGATGCATCACCGTCGCCGTACAGTTCAGTAAAGTTGTCGTTGATTTTATCAAATGCTGTTCTTAACGGATCACCTGTACCGTCGTTTGCATTAGTACCTATATTAATTGTTTGTCTTGCCATTTGCTGTTATTTATTGAAAATTTTATAAACCTAATGTAAAAATTTATACGTTTAATGCTATTCTTTGGAATTTAAAAACAATGTCATCGCTGGTAATAGGAACCACTCTTAAACGTACATTTCCACTGTTTATGTCAGCACTGTAAGTTCCTAAACCTACAGTACCACTTGTAGTAGATCCAAAAGTAGTGAGATAGGCATTTGTGCCATCGTGAGTAATGTTTGCTTCAAAAATTTCATATCTAGTATCGTCACTGTTTACTGCTGATATAAAATATTTTGCACTTCTATATGTAGATGCTGAAAAAGTATCTATATTTGCTATAGCGGAAGAACTAGTTGTGGTTGTGCCATCTGCTATCGCACTATTTGATAAACTGGCTCCTGCAGTTGCAAAACTTAAAACACCTGAGCCGTTGGTTTTAATAAACTGTCCATTTGACCCATCAGATGTTGGAAAAGCAAAACCGTTTATTGTTACACCACCTGAACCATTTCCTGATAGTTCTAAATTTGCATTAGACGCATTAGTTGCTATTTCATTGTCACTTAAAGTTATTCCATCAACAGTTGCACTTGTATTTGCAGTTAGTGTTGTAAACACTCCTGTAGTTGCGGAAGATGCACCTACTGTTGTACCATCAATTGCTCCGTCATCTATATCAACTTTAGCCATTACCACCTGTCCTGTGCCTGACGGTGTGATTATAAGATCACTGTTGGATTGAGTTGTGGAAATTTCGTTATCTTCAATTTCAATTTGGGAATCAATTGTAAGTTTGTTAACCACAACTGTACCTGTGCCAGCAGGAGTAATATTAATATTTTCATTAGTTCTGGTACCTGTAATATTATTATCATTTATTGTGATTGCAGGAAACACAATTGCACCTGTGCCTGCAGGAGCCAATGTTATATCTGCGTTAGAAGGTGCAATTATAGTGGATCCTACTACTGATAAATCACCAAGAGCAGTTGCACTTAATCCTGTAATGGCACTACCATCACCTGAAAAACTAGTAGCGGTTAATGTTCCATCTACTACTAATCCTTCATTAATATTTACTATGGTTGAATCGGTTGAACTTATACTAGTGCCTTTAAAACTTAATGCGCCTGCAACAACACTCCCTGTACCAGCCGCTTGTAAAATTAAATCATCGTTGGATCTTGAGGCAATAATTTCGTTGCCACTAACATTGATACCACTAGACAATAGAGGTGATGCATAAAGTTCGTTAAAATTTTCATTAGTCTTTATCATTGCTTCACGCAATGTATCACCTGTGCCGTCGTTTGCTGTTGTACCTACATTTAAAATTTGTCGTGCCATATTATGTGTTCAATACTCTCCTCACTGCGGTAATCACATGATCGTTAGTTGACCCTGTCAATGTTCCACGTAATCTTACACTACCACTGTCGATATCAGCACTTATGGTAACAAGATCACTTGGATTTGAATTACCTATTCTTGCAAACGTACTTATGAAAGGTGTGCTTCCATTGTGCACCAGATTAACTTCAAAAAAATCATAGTTTCCACCAACTGAATCAACTATCTGAACATTGTACTTGGCGCTTCTAAAAGTAGATGCAGTAAAACTGTCCAAAGTCTGTATGGCTGTAGCACTACCAGCAGGTCTTGCCAAGGCAACTCTGTAACCATTCACAGTTGTAGAACTACCAGACGTACTTGCCGCTTTTACTGTTGTGGTAGAACTGGAATGATCAGCGGTAAAAATAAGTTGATCTGTACCTTTGGTGCTTACTACCGGACCTTGTGAAACAAAAGCAGTTGTCCCATTACTGACTGCTGTGACTTCTTGTATCGATGAAGGTGTGCCTGATTCTCCAGAATTGTGTGCAACAAAAACGTAATGAGCTCCTTGATGTGTACCTGTGTCAAAAGTGTCCACAGCAGTGGCACTACTTGAAACCGTTGTTGCACCTATAATTTTTACATTGGTGCCTGTGTCTGTGGATTCATTGTCAGCCAATAAAATTCTATACATATGTACTCTAAGGTTGGGCGTATTTCCTGATGCTCTCAATCTTACATTGCCACTGTCTATGTCAGCAGTGATTGTCAAAAGATCATTGTTGCCTGTGTTTACAATGTTATAGGTATTGACAAAAGCATCTGTGCCGTTATGAACAACCAAACATTCTAAATTACTTAATTCTGTTTTGGTACCATCATTAACAGAAATAAAATATTTTGCACCTCTGAAATTTGATGCATTAAAAGTGTCTAAATTTTCAACTGCTGAATCAACATCTGTGTTAATCACTGTGACAGCGTTGGTGGTGTCTTCAGCAACGTATCCACCGGAATCATCATCTCCTAATCCAATTCTATAAAATTTAATATTCATGTCATTGGATGCGCCTGCCGCTAGTAGCCTTACAGATCCACTATTTACATCAGCAGTTATTGTGAGATAGTTGTTGTCGTCGGATTTAACTAGATTACTTTCTGTGATAAATGCGTCAGAGTTGTTGTGAACCAAAGAAATTTTTACTGCTTCAAAATTACTGGCATTGTCATCTCTAACCAATGCTAGGTAGAACGCACTGTCGTATTTTGAACTTGCAAATGTGTTTATTGTGGTGGTTCCTGATTGAATAAGTTCATGTGACCCTGTTATTGTGACATGATCTATTTCGGTTTCTGTTTTAAAACTCAGCGTAGTTTGATTGTCTTGTATGGTAGATACTCCAAGCAAAATTGAAGGACTTGAAAAACTTAAAACTTTGCTACCGTTGGTTTCAAGTACTTGTCCACTAGATCCATCTGACCCTGGAAATGTGAATCCATTTATGATAACAGTACCACTTGAATTTCCATCCAATACTAAATTGTCATTGCTTTGTGTGGCAGTTATGGTGTTGTCTGTGATTGACAGACCCGTAGTTGCCAATGTTGTTGCATTTATAGTAGTAAATGTACCTGCGGCTGGAGTTGTTGCACCAAAAGTTGTGCCATCCACTGTGCCGGAGCCAATATCAACCTTACTCATTTTCACTGACCCTGTGCCAGAAGTATTTAAATTAATATCATCGTTGGTTCTGGTTGCAGTTATTGTATTGTCTTTTAATCGAAAACTAGAATCAATTGTGATGTCTGTGACATTAATTGATCCACTCAAACTGGCAAACAAATGAATGTCTTCGTTGGATCGTGTGCCTTCTATGTTGTTGTCATTGATAGTAATTGCAGGAAACACAATTGCACCTGTACCTGTAGTGCTAAAAGTTAAGTCAGCATTTGATGGAGATATAAGTGTAGATCCTGTAGCACTAAGATCACCAACTGTAGCAAATGTTCCGCCTGTAAGGTCAGAGCCGCTACCAATCAATGTTGTTGCAGTAACAGAGCCATCAACTTGTAAATTTTCGTTGATGTTGATACTGGTACTGTCATCACTGCTCATGGATGTGCCGCCTATTTTTATGCCAGCCAACTGTATTTTGCCTGTGCCAGATGCTGTCAGCACAATGTCTGAATTAGTTAGGTTGCTAGTTATTTTATTGCCTTGCCATAGTATATTTCCGTCAATGTTGTTATCAGTGTATAGTTGGCTAAAATTGTGGTTTATTTTGCTACCCGCAGTCTGAATACTGTCACCAGTTCCGTCGTTTTCGGTCACACCTACATTTATGTTTTGTTGTGCTGTCATGTACGGGTATTTATTGAATTTTTAATATGATAAGTAAGCCTTAGCCTACACTTACTTTGAGGTCTGTGCCGTCTCTGAACAACTGACCTGCAACATTTGGGTCACTAGTGGGCAAATTGGCCATTATGACTTTTGCTGTCAAGAGTTCAACTGCTCCAGTCCCTGAGGCGTCGATCTGTATATTTGCGTTTGAGGCCGCGGATGTAATTTTGTTATCAGTGATTGTGATGCCACCGTCCACGTCCAATGCGCCAGATACTTTTGCACCAGTGTATGTAACTCTGAAACGCTCTGCTAGACTACTGGCTCCGTCAAGTATTTGAAATGCAAGTTCATTATTGGTGCCTCCTGTACCCTGAAAGTCAATACTTGCACCAATAGTGCCACCACTGCCTTTAAAACGTAGTGTTGGAACA
>MDTB01094052.1_pt1 | contig 11738 bp, 3 predicted proteins | sample 811161 | NCBI WGS metagenome assembly MDTB01 (sample SAMN05326650, study PRJNA326480) | marine metagenome | isolation source: seawater | place: Mediterranean Sea | collected 2009
AATGATAGGAAATGAAGTTGAAGCTTCTTATATATATCTACATTTAGTCCATCAATACTTTGCTCTCGGTGGACAAGATATAAGTATCAAAAAATTGATTGCAAGTGATGATACTATAATGTTAATAGCTACTGGAAAAGCTTGTTTAATTGGTGGTTCTGAAAAAGATTATATTGATGAATATCTGAAAATATTAGATTTACTAAAAGATGATAAGAGATCATCTGGTATTGGTACCCTCAACACTTTAGAAAAAATTAAAAGAGCAAAATCAATTGAAAAACTTGATTACACTGAAAAAGGAGGAGGTAATGGTGCTGCAATGAGAACTTCTGTCATTGGTTTAATATATAATAAAAAAGATGATATTGATAAAATTTTAGAAAATTCAATAATAGCAAGTAGAGTAACTCATAATAATAGTTTGGGTTTTCTAGGTGGATTAGTAACAGCTTTATTTACAAATTATGCTATTAGAGACATACCTCCATGGGAATGGTCAATAAATTTATTGGATTTGTACAAAAGTGGTAAAATTGATGAATTTATGAAAAAAACTAATATTTATCAAAAATACTCTCAAGATAAAGATTTGTTTTTTGATAAATGGGAACAATACAATGAACAGAAAATAACAACCTTTAAAGATATTAGACCTATTAATGAAGTAAGTTTTAATAAAAGATTAAAATTTCTTGAAGAATACAATGATTATCAAACACAAGGTAAACAAAACCTTTTTAGATACGGTGGATCAGGTGCAAGCTGTGTTATAGTTGCTTACGACTCTTTGTTGATGAGTTACGGATCAAATAGTTGGCCTCTTGGTAATTTCAAAGAACTAAAGATAAGTTTAGATAGTTTAATATTCTTCTCCTGTTTACATTTCGGTGATAATGATACCACAGGAGCTGTTGCAGGGGCATGGTATGGTGCTTTGTATGGTTTTAAAAATTTTGACCAAAGTAAATTAAAAGATCTCGAATTTAATCAAGATTTAGATAATCTTACTAAAAAAATTATTCAATCATAGATTGAACTACATTTTCTAATTTTTCAACAGTTCTTTCTTCATCAAAAAATAAAATTTTATTACCTTTATGAAAAATTACAGTAGGAAAACCTTGAACATTGTATCTTTGACAAAGTTCCTTAACGTTTTTATCATCAGGATCATCGCATTTAACATCAAATGTTTTTACACCCTCTAAAGATGCCATTTTTTTACTAAATTTATCCCAAATAGGTTGAAATCTTACTGAATATCCACACCAAGTTGTATTAAAATTATAAACAGATAAAATTTTGGAATCTGATTCTGTGAACTCTTCTCTCTTGCCTAAATTATTAGTTAAAAAAAGATATAAAATTACTAAAATTAAGGCTATCCAGGTTTTTAAGCTTAAACCAAAAAATTTTTGATTTATGTTTATCATATTATTATAAACCATATATTTTTTTTTAAAAAATATCTAAAATTATTTTCTAAAGTCTTATATACATCATGACCGGACATTCTGGACAGATTGAACAAATTGTTCCATTATTTGGATATAAACCTAGCGAATGGCCTCAAATGAAGCTATTCTTAAATGTTATGTACGATAACTACGTCAACTCAATGCCTACTAATTCTGTATCATACGACGGAAGTAGAGTGATTCCTGAACTTAATGGAGAATTCTATGAGGGAGGTACTCCTGGAGAATTTTCTGATGAATTCAGAGCAGCTCAAGCTGAAATTGTAGCTTTCCTTGCTGAAAGAAAAATCACTGCCACTGGAATCAATGGTTCTCCTGCTACCGGTGGTAAAGCCTTTACTGTAGATACAGCTGGAGTTACAGAAGCATATAAAACAATCAGTTCCGTCGCATGGTTTGGAAAATTTATGGAAACAGTTGCCAAAAAAACACCTGAAAAAACTGATGCTTCTACTGGTGCTGTTACACCTGAAACTTGGGAATTTAAAACTGCATCTGATATTTATAATGCCTTACAAATTGCTGCTTCTGGTCCAACCCTTTCTGGTAGACCTGCTAATGAAGGTGAATGGTTGGATATGAGTAGTGTCACTGCTACTGCAGGCGAAAGCACAACAATAAAATTCAAATGGACCAAATATACCTTAAAAGAATACCTTGAAGCTATTTACTCCAGTGCAACAAAAACTTCTGAATCTAAATTCTTTGAAGAAACAGCTGAATTTGATACTTTATATTTCAGAAAACCAGGAGATTCTAACTTGTATTATAAAAAACCTGATGGTTCTCACGTATCAGTAACAGATCCTGAAGAAATCAAAAAAATTCAAATGGGAGCTAATTGTTTTGATACCGGATATACTGCCGGTTCAGAAAAATGTTACGATTTAGTAGCCGGTTGTTTAGCTGGTAAAGATGTGAAAAAATGTAAAGAAGCCTTAACAAGTACTAATTGGAACGATCAAATCAACGATTTAAGCATTGACATGATCAAAAGACAATTATCTAGCTTCGGTGTACAAGTTATTGAAGTAGAAGTTGAAGGTCACGGACCTCTTAAACAATTCCAATCTTTCCCTGAATACATTAAAACTTTGAAAGATAATTTCTCAACTGGTACCACAGTTGCTCCTGCTGATGAATTCAAATTCAAAGATTCTGATATAGAAGCACTAGCAAAAAATTCTTATTTAGAAAAATGGATTACATTAAACGTTAATAAAATTAACAGAAACCCAGCTGTATTAAACCCATCTTACACTGGTACAGAATTAGTAGTTAACCCAAATGCTTTTGCCGGAACAAAATTAGCTAAATATGGTTTAGCTCCTAAAGCCACCAAATCAAGTAAAGCACCTTCTATTGCTTCAATAATTGCTTTACAAAACGCTATCAAAGAAAAAAGATCCGCAATTGCTGTTTACTACGGTATTCCTATAACAACCGTCGGTTACACAATGACTGGTGGTGCTTATGCCCATGAATACTTTGAAGCTTTACAAGATCCTGCTACCACCCCTCTTTTATTGTCTGAATTAATTGAAAAACAATTTAACTCTTTTATCACAACCTTAAAAGCTGCTAACAAAGATCTTGAAGCCGGTGATAAAGAATCTATTACTAAAATGATCTCTGACTTGAAAACAACTGAATCTAAACTTCTTAAATCTGCTATCTACACTTCAAAATATAACGATTTAGTAAGTGTACACAGTGAAACTGATTCTAAAGGAGTTATTAGCTTAGATCATCTAAAGAAATTTGTTGATAACAGAAACTCATACTTTGAAAAGACCACCAAAAAACAAGATTCTTTAATGTCTATCGTTAAAAGTATGGTTGAAGCTATTGCAAAAGAAGCACCAAAAGAAGAATCCAAAACTGCTGCTATGTACCCTTCAATCCAATAATTAAATAAATTGCTTTAAAATAAAGTGAATTAAAAATTAATTCTCTTTATCTTAATAATATGGGCTTAGGACTATTACTACTAGTTTCTGTTAGTAAAGAAAATTTATATTTAAGTGGTCAACCAGAAATTACATTTTTTAAATTAGTATACAAACAATATACTAATTTTAGTATTGAAACAATACCACAATATTTTAAAACAGAACCAGATTTCTCTAGAAAAACTACTATTAATATTTCAAAAAATGCCGATTTATTACATAACATTTACTTATTTGTTAAACTTCCTAGTATTCCTTCATGTATCCATAGTTATTTACCAAGTGGTATTAAAAAATTTAGATGGATAGATAAAATTGGATTAGGAATGATAAAATCTGTTGATGTTGAAATAGGTGGTGTTTTAATTGATAGATTGAATGGTGAATATTTAAATTTTTATCATGAACTATATCTTGAAAATGGATTAGATAGAGGTTATGATAATATGATTGGGAATTTAGATGATATTAAAAAATTCACTAATGGTAAACCATCTTATGAACTTCAAATACCTTTAAAGTTTTGGTTCTGTCAAGATAGTGGTTTATCATTACCATTAATATCATTGACCCATAACGATGTTAAGATTCATGTAGAATTTGAAAGAGTAAACAAATGTTACATAGAATCTCCTACACATTATATTACTATTAATGATAATTTTTGTTTATTTAATGAAAATGAATTAATAAAGCAAGAGATACAAGGTAATATTGCAATCGGAAGATTTATATATTTTGATCCAAACGAGAAAAGATTATATTATGATAAAATTTCAAATGATTTCCAGATTCCGACTATTGCTTCGACTAGATACAATATTGTTGGAATGGATACACAATTTGAAGCAGTATTAATGACCACATCAATTGTAGTAAAAGATGAATCATATTTCAAGTATAGTTCACCTTCAATAGAAACTTCTTATATTTTAGCTGATTATATTTATCTAGATAATAAAGAAAGGTGGGAATTCATTCATAAAGAATTAGAATATCTAATTCCACTTATCGATAATTTACCTGAAAGGAAATTTTTTAGTACCAATGTTTCTTACAAGATTGATCTATTAAATAATCCAACAAAAATTCTGTATTGGAGAGCTATGTTGTTATCAAATTATGAATCAAATGATGTATTTAATTACACTATTTATCCATTAGATTTAGAATCTTTAAAAATAATATCAAATTCAACTATTATTATCAATTCAATTGAAAGAGAAGAAAATAATGATGTTGATTTTTATCAAAAAATGGAAATTTATAAACATAAAATGTCTTCCCCTCAGAGTGGAATAATGGTTTATTCTTTTACTTTATATCCTAATGAATATCAACCAGCGAGTTCTTTTAATTTCAACAAAGCAGAAGATGCATATATTCAATTTAAATTAAATAAATTAGTTAATTACCAAAATCCCGTTCTAATAAAAGCATATGCAGTTCATTACAACGTATTAAGAATTATTGATGGGTTAGGATCATTAGTATTTTACTCTTAGATCCAACCTAAATTACCCTGTCCTCCAATAATTCTCAATATTTGAAATTCTTTAATGACAGTGTTTAATCTAACATTTTCTATCGTAACATTTGGATCCATAACTAATTCTAATGTTGGATCTTCTAAAATATTAAAATTCAATTGTCCCGTTGGTTGAGATAATGAAGGGTATAAAGAAAAACTATACATATAATTACCCATTTCAGCTGATCTTTCAAATTTCTCAACTGGTACAAGACTATGATAATATTCTGATTCAGTTTCAGCTAAAAGCATTTTACCATTTGCTTTAAAAGTTAGGTTTTTAATAGGTTGTAAATAGTTACTAGTTAATTCATTTTTGTATACATTTTTGAAATATAATACTAACTTACTAAATTTCCTACGATCTCTTGCTAGTGTACTTTCGAATTCAAAATTATTCCAATAAGATAATCTATAATAAAATAGATACAGAACAAATCTAGTATCGAAATTTTTAAGATAATTATGATTTCGTACACTACTTAATAATGTAGGGTTTGAATTATTGTAAATAATATTATCTACATCATCTAGAATCAAAAACCTTTCAACAAAATCAGTTGTAACTTCACCTCCAAAAATTCTATTGTTATCTAAATATGTTTTGTGTAAACCAGATGCATCGTAATAATCTTTGAAAAACTCATCTCTGACAATACTATTATCTGTAATATATCCTCTATTTGTTTTTTCAGATCTTACAATCCAGAAAACATCCTTAATTAGTCCCTTTATCGATAGAGGAATTTCTAATTTTTCTTTACCAATTGTCACTTTTGGATAACTCAAAAATCTCTGAATTAAATATTCATGGTTGTATTCTGCAAATTTTCTTCTTTCGCTATCATCTAAAATAATATTGTCAACTAGCATATCAACTTTTACTTTTTTATCTAATTGAACATCAGAAACATCACTTAATATTAAAGATAAATCATTTTCTAATAAATTTTCCAATTTGTTTAATTTTAATCTTACACTAATCTTGGAATTAGATAGTGATACTATCGGTAAGAAATTAGCTGAATCTTTTTTAAACCAAAAGAAAGTCGGTAAATAAAATCTATATGAATCACCTATTTTATCTGGTTTTAATTTCATATTTCTATCGGTATACATTTGAGAAGCAACATAGACTCCATAATCCATTCTGTCTATTCTTTGATCATCAATGTAAAAATCTATGTAATCAAATATTTTATAGGCAAATTCTCTATCCCAAATTAGTTCTTCTATTTTTTCTGTAGTTGTTTCTGTGATTTTGTTATAATTAGAATACAATAATTCATCTGGAAATTTGATATCTACATTTGATAAATTCTCTAAAGTTAGTTTTGATTTTTTGCTACTAATTTTTGACATGTATAAATTGGCATTGTAGAATTGAGAATCTAATGTATCTGTAGTAACATCATATGTTGAATTTGGAAATAGAATTAAATTACTGGAGTAATCACTAATTCCAATGTTAGAAAAATCAATTACATTGTGCTCAATATATGACTTGAAGTTAATCTCAAATTTATTAAAATCTAGTACTTCTGAAATTTCTCCTTCATAATATGTTCTTGATACATAATTTAACTTATCACCAGTAAAAATAATTGTTCCTGCATAAAATTCACTATAAACTCTATATCTAATCATTGAACTTTCATCTAATTTATCTAGTATTGAAAAATATAGTAAATTATTTAGAATACCTATCAAAAAGATATCTCTTGATTCGTTGTTAAATTCAATCTTATATATTTTAGAAATATTATAACCAATTTCTGTTCCTGGATCAAATGAATAAATGTAATTTCCTATTTCATTATTATTTCTGTCTAAATATTTTAAAATAATCTTATCTTCTTTTGAAATTAAATAATTATTACTTGTTGTTATTTTACAAGTTTGATTATCTGATTTTGTTATAAATTCTTTTAATGAAAATTCTACTTGTTTGAAATTGAAACTGGTACTTGGTGTATATGAATCCCAATTTGGTAAAGTTATTTGCAAGTTGTTGTCTACTAGTTGAATATTAGAATTATCTATTAATCCGTAACTACCGCTAATATCTAATGAATAGCTAAAGTTTGAATCTAGAGATAAACTTAGAGGTTGAGTCTTTTTAAATACAAGTTTATTAGCAGTCAATGTATAGGATGTAATGTTACTCAAAATATTTACAATTTCTGTTTTATAGCCAATTAAATCGTTTTTTGTATAAAACTGAGAAGTTCTAAATAAAAAGTTGTTTCCAGAAATATCCTTATATTTTACTCCAGTAATATCAGGATTATTTTCTTTTTTCAAAGTGATTGTTCCATCTGATAAAATTTGAGTATTATTTAAAATTTCAATTAAGAATTCAGAATTTTCGAAATCTATTGCTGTAACTAGATTATATTTATTATTATCAATATTCAAAGTTTGTTTCAAAAAATTAGGTATTCTTTCAGTAAAATCTATAGAATTTGCAACTTGTATATGGAATAAATTAGGAGATAAGACTTTCATGTTATTTAATGAAATATCGTTTAGTGATTGATCAAGAATACTTACATTTAATGGCAAAGGTTTATCTATCAAATAATCATAGTTTTGAAGATTTTCATTTAGCGTTATCTCGTAAGATCTAAAATCAGCCTTTTTACTTGTTAAAGCAGTTTGTAAGAAAAATCCAAAAATATTGTAATTGATTGATACATCTATATTTTCTAAATAATTAGTGTTTAATATATAGTATTCATTTGAGGTTGTATCAAATTTCAAAGAATATGGATTTGAGCTTAAATCTATATATAATAAATTTTGATCTACTGCATTTTTTATATTTGAGTCGTTGAAATTTGAACTAAATTGCAAATATGTTCTTAATTGAGTGTTACCATCACCAGATTGTTGATGGGCTGCACTAGATTGATCTGAAAAGTAATTCATTATAGCTACTGGTAATTCAATCTTAAAAGCATCAGCATTACTTAAAACAACACTTGACAATAAATCGAATGATGTATAATTATTAGTTGTATCAACTCTTGAAGATTCTTTTGTTACAATATTTTGTTCAACATATAATCTAATTTTATCTGTTTTCAGGGAAGGAACTCTAACATCTTGATAGAGGAAACCAAGTGATTTAGAATTGGTTATCGTGTAGTTTTTATTAATTTTTAGAGAGCTATCATCAAATTTCTTGTAATAATTATTAGACAAAAATTCTAATCCATTATCGTAAAATTTATAAATATTTAATGATTCATCTTTTAATAAATTATTACTTTCTAGTACATCCAATTTATATGAATATTCTGGATTAAAATTAATTATATCATCTGCATATACCAAATATTTGTATAACTGGTTACCACTTAAGTCGTAATCGATATTTCTATATCTTCCATCTAAGATATTGATGTACTCAACAGTATTATAATAAATGTATTTATCCAGTGTAAAATCTACTTTATTTAGTTGATTGCCACTTAATAAACCTATATTTTCTAATTCACCAAAATTATTTACCCTAACACCGTAGAAATTCTTTTCTGTATCATAATCTATATGTGATGTATAGTTTACTTGTAATTTATCTGTAAAATCTGCATTAAAACCCTTATATGCTGGGTTACTAAAAGTTTTTTTCCATTCTTTTGTAATAATTAATTTTTCAGGAGTGAATACATCATAAAAATTATCATAATTATTTGCTACTTGATTATTTGTTAAATTTCTGTCAAAACCAAAGCTATTTCCATTTAGAATATCTGATAAAAAGTTATATTTATCTTGATAAATTTTACTAACATATCTAAGTAATTTATGAGAATCTACACCATAATAACTATTAGTTTGTTCTTCTAAAAATATTTCTATTTCTCTGTCAACACTATTTCTGTACCTTTTTATTGTAATATATTGAGAAAAGCTCGAAACTATAAATTGATTATCAAGATAAGCAATTCTTTCAATAGATTCATCATCAACTACTCTAAACTTGGTTGTATCTAAATAAATCCTACCTTCATATTCGTCTTTAGTCAAAATACAATTTTTATAGACTCTGTATCCATAATAAGGAGGAGACAAGTCATCTTTTCTTTTATATGAAGTCAAATATTTATTAATATTTCTTATAGGTGATTCCCAAAAATTATAATTTTCACTTTCCTGGTAAATAAATTCAAATAAAATATCTTCTACTTTTCTTATTGTATTAAATGTGCTAAAGACTAAATTATCAGCTAAAAATAAATTTCCGATTGTTACCAAGTTTGAAGTTGACAAGTTTTCTTCAAATAATATTACAGAATTATCAGATTCGTCAACTAATTCAAATGCTCCACCAGAATTTATTTTCAAAGTTTTAATATATAATTGGTTATTTGTTGAATACATTGGGTTATTATAAAAAGAAATTGAGGTCCAATCTTTCCAGGATTTTGATTTGTTAAAACATATTCTAGTATCAATTTTAAAATTTTTCATATAATCAATAGTCGTATTAACACTCATTACCGGTTCTTTCTTCGAAGGTTTAATATTAGCTGATTGTGATGTATCATAAAATAAATTAGATGATCCAGCTGTAATTACTTCACTTAGCACAGTTTCTAATTCACCAGTATCAACTGTACCAGAATTTATAACAGGAATACTGGGAGCATCTAAATAATAATCAATTTTAGGATAAATGTTTTCTGGTTGATAATTTTTAATAATCTTACTGAAATTATCTACAGTTCTATTACTAGATGTAGTTTCTGATATTGTTACAGGAATTTTGGTTTTTTCATTCAAATAATACCACTTTGATTTCAAGAAATCTTCTGGTGATTTATCAATTGGTTCTGTTAATGAAGGATCCCATACATTGTTTAATTTCTCTAACTTCTTAAAATGATTTTCTACTTTTAGGTAAACAAATTTTGTATTTACACTAGGTAAATTACTTAATTCTGATTCTAACCTAAAATCTTTTATTGTTGGAGTCGACGGATTAATAACACTTGAAAATACTAATTTTTTAGGGTTATTATATGGTAAATCCGTAAAAATCGGGTATCTCTCTAACAAATTAGTATATTTACTTTCAAATGCAATATTCCAACTATTTAATCCAATAACAGCCCCAGCTAGAATTTCAACAGGTACTTTTACCCATTTTTCTACTATAGAAGAATTATTAACAGATATTTTTCTATGAGAAAATGGGATAGCACTTTGAATTTGAATGTAGTTTTCTATTAATCTAATCGGTAATATTCTATTGAGTAAAAATTGAGAAGTATTATTCGAGATATTTTGAACTAATTTCAAAAATCCATTTTCAAGTTTAATTTGAACATTATGAACAACCCTAGTTCCATCTTTTTCTAGTTCTTCAATCAAGACTCTATCATTTTTATTTATATCAAATTGTTTTTTCATAAACTTGTAAACATAACCTACAAAACTAATTGCGTTTCCTTGTGAATCAAAAGTCTGAACAAGAGTTTGTGAATATATTTCTATTGGAACATAATTGTCAATATAAAAATCAGATCTTCCACTTAAATCTTCATAAAAAACTTTAAATTCATCAGTAGTAGTTCTAAACTCTTCGTATTCTGAATATTGGATTTCGAATAATCTCAATTGAATTTGATCTGGGCTTGAAGTAGTAGTGTAGTAACAATATAAAATCATGTTATAATCATTATTGATATATCTGTAGTTTAACAAATTATTGTCAATATAAACTAAATGATCATTTACAGAGTATTCTCTTTCATACGTATTTTTAATTGAAAATTCAACTTTAACATTTTGATTTAAATCACTATGTTTCTCTACATTAATTGGCTCATTTAATATTATTTCAGATCTATCATTATAATTTATTATATTATCTAAAGTGTAGTATTTTCCTTCCATTTTAATTTTTGATTTATATACTAAATTTATATTTGACAATATGTTTCCAAATACTCCTGGATTTATGACTAATGAATTATGATTGTTTCTATACACAAATATATAAAAAATTTGGTATCCAACATTCCCTGATTCATCTTCTGCTCTAAGCTCAACTTTATTTGAATTTGTATTACAATCACTTGGTGTTCCATATAATTTATCATCACTTGTTAAAGTTATCCAAGGTGGCAATTGCTGACCAGTAAACTTTGGCTTTGAACCGGTAATTGTATTAACTCCTGTAATTTGATAAGTATATGATTCTCCAATAAATGCATTAGCAGGCGGTCTCGATGTTATTTGAACAGGACTATCCGATGCCCAAATATCAAAACCTTGTTCTGTGAACGCAGCATCTTCTCCGGTATCGTAATGTTTTCTTTTGTCCCTAACAATAATTAAAAACTGATGGCTTGTATTATTTGTGCTTGGAACAGTACCTGAATAAGTTTTAGTACTTGAATCGTATGTTACCCAAGCTGGTAGGAAGAAGTTAACTACTTCAACTCCACTCACATCATCGTAATCTTTAAATTCTAAAGCATATGAAAACTGTGAATTTGGAGTTAATGTTAAAGGAGGTCTAGATGTTATAACTGGAGGATTGTTTGCATGCACTTGTATTGAATATTTATAGTTAATTATTTGGCTATTAGAATCTGAAACTTCAATATTTACAAAATTCTCTCCTAAATTCTTATGTGATGGTATCCCTTGCCAATAAATAGAATTACCATCAATTCTTGCATCCCACCACTTAGGATAACTAGGCTTTATACTAGTTATGGTTCCTGAACTTGATGGATTAAATGAAATAATTCCACT
>MDTB01120780.1_pt1 | contig 11738 bp, 10 predicted proteins | sample 811161 | NCBI WGS metagenome assembly MDTB01 (sample SAMN05326650, study PRJNA326480) | marine metagenome | isolation source: seawater | place: Mediterranean Sea | collected 2009
ATGATAAAACTAGTTCTTTTTGATTTAGATGGAGTTCTTATTGACGCAAAGAAGATTCATTATGTTGCGCTGAACGATGCGATAAAATATGTGAGTGCAAGCAATGAATTTAGTAAGGACTATACTATAAACGAGGAAGAGCACACTTCCACTTATGATGGTTTGAAGACTACTCAGAAACTTGATTTGTTGACTAATAAAAAAGGTCTGCCTAAAGAATGGCACGAACAAATATCCGCTGTAAAACAATCAAATACAAGACAATTACTTAATAAGTTAGAGCCAATCGATGCAATCTGTGAATTGTTTGAGAAACTAGAAGATGATGGATATATGATTGGTGTTTGTTCTAATTCTATTCGAACGTCAGTCTTAACATCTCTTTCAAAGACAAAATTGATACACCATTGTTCGTTAATCCTATCTAACGAAGATGTAAAGAATAGCAAACCACATCCAGAGATGTATTGGAAAGCAATGTCAATGATGGGTGTGCTGCCAGAAGAAACTTTGATTGTCGAGGATTCCCCCCCTGGATTATTGGCAGCTCAACGAAGTAGGGCAGAATATATTCGAGTGGACAACCCTCATGATGTTACTTTAGATAATATACTCCCCAAGATTAAAGGAAATGAAATGATTAAGAGATGGAAGAATGAAAAGTTAAATGTGCTGATTCCTATGGCAGGAGCTGGAACTCGTTTTCGTGAGGCAGGATACACATTCCCCAAGCCATTAATTGACGTTAATGGCAAACCGATGATTCAGACAGTGGTAGATAACCTAGGTCTTGAAGCAAACTATATATTTGTTGTGCAGAGAGAACATCGTGAACAATTTAACTTAAATACGATGTTAGGATTGATTGCACCCGACTGTAAGATTATCGACGTTGATGGCATTACAGAAGGAGCAGCTTGCACGGCATTATTAGCAAAGGAACTGATTAATGACGATAACCCATTATTTTTTGCAAACTCTGATCAGTACGTAGAATGGGACGTAATGGAGTTTATGTACGCAATGAACGAGAAAGATGCTGATGGTGGTATTGTTACCTTCGAAGCAACTCACCCTAAATGGTCATTCGCAAAGACAAACGCAAAAGGTCTCGTGACTGAAGTTGCAGAAAAGAACCCTATCAGTAATCAAGCAACGGTAGGCTATTACTACTGGGCAAAAGGTAAAGACTTTGTAAGTTATGCAGAGGAAATGATTAGAAAAGATATTCGTGTAAATAATGAGTTTTACGTATGTCCAGTATTTAACCAAGCAATTGCAGACAACAAGAAAATATTTACTCATGCTGCATCCAAGATGTGGGGATTAGGAACTCCAGAAGACTTGCGTTACTATTTGGAGAACTTCAAATCATGAAAATCTCATCTTTTCTTTGGTAAAGTTAGAGGTAAACACTATGTTTTTTTACTTAATTTCAATCAATTATAGCTAAGGCAACTAAGTCAACGTATGCTTTGGAGTTTTAAAGGATTTAAGATCATATGAGGAAAATTGTTAGACCTGCAAAGATAGTTCTTATTGCCTTAGATTCAAATACAGGATCCGACCGAGTTATCTCGCATTATTCAAAAGTCCTAAGAGACATAAGTGTCGATACGGAGGTCTTATCGCCTAGAAAATCGGTTAGAGGCCTTTTACCACGAGCGTTGTGGTTTTTATTACAGCAATTACCAGCAAAACGCTGGGTTACTCAAATTATTTTCGAGTTTTGGTTTGCTCTCAGAATTCTACGTACAAAAAAGAGTACAAATATACGAGTTATATCCTTTGTATATCCTCTTTTACCAATCTCTCTCTTCTGTTCTCGGGCACTGAAAATTTACGAATATTGGTTTTGGGTTCCCGACCTAATGTACCGAAAGCGATACGTTTCAAGCCTCAGGTGGTATATTTTTTCGATTTTTAGTAGTTTAGCGATTAAATTAGCACATAAAGTTCTCGTACCTAGTGCGTCAGCGCAATTAGATATCTTAACTTTTTTTGGTCAACGGATCTCCAATCGCGTTCAGCGCCTTGATGCGCCAATAGACCAAGAAAAAATGGAACGACTTTACTCTAAACCAGTAGTAGATTTAGTCGGCAAAGAATTTATTTTTCATCCTGCGGGCAACAAACCTAATAAAAACACGATACGAGCTATCGAGGCTTTCCAGCTGCTCCGTGGGAATTTGAGTGCTAAGCAAAACATCTATTTTGTTCGTTTAGTTAATTCCATTAACTCTGTCTCTAACTTAGTTAATGTAGATATGACAAATGTAATTACAGTCGAGAACGCAACAGATGAGCAAATGAAATGGCTTTATTTGAACTGCGAATTTGTGAGCGTAGTGTCGATTGAGGAAGGAGTTGGCTTGCCAGTATTGGAGGGACAATATTTTGAAAAGCCTGTTGTAACGTCTTTTCTCAGTGCCATGCCAGAAACATCTAGTGGTAGAGAAATTTTGGTAGACCCTTTTTTGGTATCTAACATTACCGAGGGATATCAACTCGCCTTTGAAAAACATAAATCTGTGTTAACTCATAGTAATGATAATCTGTATGGCTCGCGTTTGCGTCAGCAATTTTTCAGCTTAACGAAGATCTAAAAATAGGGTCGAACATGTATCCTAGAAAAAGAGTACACGCCAGTTATCTAAAGGAAACCCCCCGGCTATCTGTGGTAATTCAGGGCCCTATTGTTGTTAGTGAGTTTGATGTAACCAAAACTCTTGTTGAAAAGATTCGTAACACCTTACCATCTTGTGAGATCATTCTGTCAACCTGGTTGGGAGAAGATTCTGAGGGCATTAATTGCTTAGTGCTAAAAAATCCAGATCCAGGAGTCGTTTCCAGTAGCGACCGGTTTTTAAAGAACTCAAAGAGACTGCAAACCTCTACATTGAGTGGATTAAAAGCTGCAACTGGTGAGTATTGTTTAAAGCTGAGATCAGATCATACGTTGGAGCCAGCCAAGCTTACACGAATTTTTGATCTTATTTCTTCAGGTAAAACGACATTACTAATGCACAGCGCACCATGGCATTTATTCTTAATTGATGACAAGGCTCAATTTGGTCGCTTAGAAGACTTGATCAAACTTTGGGATTTTAACTTTGATGAACAATACGCTGAATTGCATACAAAGTTCAAATCTTCAAAAACTTTAAGTGTTCATGCAAAAATAAGGGGTGGCGGACCATATTTTGATCAAATATTGACCTTAACTTCAGATGTGAAGAAGAAGATTCATAAGTTTAATTTACTAGAACTTTGCTACTGTCACTCTTCATTACTAAAATCTCAGTATTTCTATGTACCTGCATCTTCCATTGGTATTGGATCTGTAAAGCATGACTATAGTGCGCAAGGGAAAACATATATATATGTAGCAGTCATGAATTATTTAAATGTCAAACTTCTCACGATAGTTTTTTTTATTATTTGTATATTAAGACAAAAACTAACATATTTTTTTCGGAGAAAATCATAATGCGATTTGGTTTAGCATTTAAAGTTATTAATTTAATACTAAAAAGAAAATTGACTTTAATTAAAAAAGAAAGTCTGGATAAGTTGAACAAGGCAATGGGAAAGTCTCCATTACACGGAATATTGAAATGGGCGGATCCTAGAGACCTTGAATCTTTGGTTTTCTCTCTAGAGAATACACACTCCCAATTTCTTCAAGATGTATTTGTGCTGGCAGCTCTTAGATGTCGTAGAAAAGGGTTTTTTGTTGAATTTGGTGCGACGGATGGAGTAGTTTGTTCAAATTCTTATATGTTAGAAAAGGAATATGATTGGCAAGGAATCCTTTGCGAACCATCACGCCACTTTCATGAGACTCTCCGCAGTTCAAGATCCGCACAGATAGATGTAAGATGCGTTTCAGGAATTAGCGGTCAAATAGTCAATTTTACTGAAGTAGAAGGTACTGGTTTATCTTCGATGGAAGCTACTGAATCTACGCGCCATTCCGTCTTCTCTTCTTATAAAAAAAATTACTATCCAGTTGATACAGTTTCTTTAACAGATCTTCTCAGAGAGAAAGGTGCTCCAAAAATAATCGACTATTTATCTATTGATGTTGAGGGAGCGGAGTACGAGATACTTCATGCCCATGACTGGGAGGCTTTTAAATTTCTGGTCATAACAGTAGAGCATAACTATGAGTCGAGGCGCCAGGATATCTATGATTTATTGACATCAAATGGCTACACAAGAGTGCTTAGTGAGATCTCTCTTGTAGACGACTGGTATGTTCTCGAAAACTGATGTATCAATTCCATGGTTAGTGGTCGATTCGATATTTCAATCACTTTACTTGCTTTCTGTTTTGTTTCCTGAAAGGCGACAATTACGAATGTTTGGAACCTTTATTTTGGGAGATTTTGCTTGAATATTCTTATTATTTATTTAGGTCGCCGGGGCGGAGGCAGTCTATACACCCTTTTTACTGCAAGAGCACTTCATCAACTTGGAAACTATATTGATGTTTTTTGCTCTAAAGAGAATGATAATTTAGATAACTTTTCTCAAGAAAATTTCCGGTTACAGTCCTTTATCGTTGCACATTCTATTAAGCAAATAGTGACCAGGTTTGTCTATTTATTAGCTTTAATAGGCAAGGTGTTCACTTGGCGTATTTCCAATCCTAGGGGTGTAGCGCATTTTACAATGTTTCACCTGTGGAATATTCCGTTAATGATCTTACTAAGGATTTGTGGGTGTCGCGTGATATTTACGGTACATGACTTTGAGCCTCATATCGGAGATGGTGGTCGATTTATGAAGGCGGCGATCAAAATTCAGGTGTTTTTGAGTAATGGCCTTGTGATGCTTAATACCACTGTAAAGGAGCAAGTTCTCGCGTCGTCGGTATCACGATTGAGTCAATCGATTATATGTTTGCCACATCCACCATTTGTGTCTGCCACAACTAGTTCAGAACCACTTGATGTTGATTTAAAAAAGCCAGAGATTCTATTTATCGGACGTATATCCCAGTACAAAGGAATTGAACTTTTCTTGGAGGCCTCAAAGAATCTTTTACAGCAGAATCAGGAAGCTAGGTTTAGGTTATCAGGGAGCGGGGATTTGTCACATTACACTGATGCGATATCCTTGCTAGAGCCTAACATTAGTATTAATAACGATTGGCTAAGTGATGACGAAGTTCTTGACGAAATTAGTGCCGCCACTTTGTGTATTCTACCTTATATTGATTCTACTCAATCTGGTATCTTGCCTACCGCTCTGGCGCTGGGGGTTCCAGTAGTGATTACTCCCAGTCATGGATTGATGGCACAGCTTCCAAAGGGATGTGGTATTGTAGCTGAATCATTTACAGGTGCAGATATTTGTAGCGCAGTAATGGAGGCCCTTTCAGATAAGGTTGCTTACTGTGAAATGTCAAGAAACGGAAAAGAAATCTACGGCACAGACATATGGACTAAGCAAGCGGAAACTCTAACCCTATTTTATAGTCAAAAATCAAAATGAAGCGGTTCTGATCGTATTTGGAGGTTTAGGAATGGTTTTTACTGAGTTTTTTTGCTTTTTGTAACTTTCTATAAGACATCTATTTTATTAATACGTCGTCAGAAACTAGATTTTGGAATTGCTTAAGTTCTAGAAGTAACTAAGCGCGTTACTTAACCATACTAAATATAGCAGGACTATATTCTAGAGATTTTTCGAATGTTGCTGTTTTCTCGACTACTAGTGTATTCTTTTTAGTTGGGCGCAATACCTAATATGTTACAAGAAATACTCGATTACTTAATATGGGATCAGAATACTTGAGAGCAGAAAATAAAGTCTGATCGGGTTTTTTTTATCAGAAGTAAGGTTTTATGAAAAATATTCTCTTAATTGGCAATCAAGGCTCTTTCCTGGAAGAAATCAATACGATACTTTCGGAAACTTTCAGTGTCATAAAGTTTAATGAAAACTTATTCTCAATCGAGGAAGAAAGCAATTTACTTGCTATTTATGAGTCGGAACTTAGTAAATTGCTAGCAACCAAAGAAAATATTGAAGCAATAGTATTTCTAGGTGGAGAGGTTAGGAATACGAATTTAATGATGCGAGAAAACTGCCATAAGCCAATGCTCATAGCTAATATCGCTTTTAAAAAACAACTAGAATTCTTATATCTTAGCAGTTTGTCAGTATACGATGGTCTCGATAAGACTGTCGTAAAAGTTATTACAAATGAAACCAAAGAAGAAACGTTATCAGAATATGGTCGTTCTAAATTAGAGTTTGATAATAAAGTTGCAGGCTTGAGAAAAAAAGGTCTCAAATCATTCACGCTTCGACCCGCTTCTATAGTAGGTTCTCAAAGAATGAACAGTTCTGTTGAACGAGTCGCGAAGTTAGCGAAAAGATTTCCATTTCTAAGATATTTCCGGTTTAATGGAATTATAAGCTATGTATCACGATCGGAGTTAAGTGATCTTATTATCGACTGTTTGCAAGGGAAATTACAAAGTGGAGTGCATTTAGTGGCAAATAATATTCGAATTAGCTACGTGATCTGGGCTGCAGTCGGAAAGCCAAGATTCTATATTCCGGCAGATAGTTTCTTGAATTGGATTCTTTTATTTCTAAGGTGGACTGCATTGAAGAATTTGACGAATCGCCTGACTTACCAAGGTGATCATGATTTTGAATATCTTAAGCATCGAGAAAGAATGCTTGCGGATATATTAAATAAGGTCGATAGAGGGCCTGGAGTTAACAAGTGATTTGGCTTCTTTCACTGGTTAACCTTAGTTTTCTTTTAGTATTGCTAGTTTCTGCTTACAAAAAGCCCTCGATTCTAGTTTTTGCTGTAATTTCGGCTTTTGTGGTGTTTTTAGTAAGACCTTTTGCTGTTTTAGTCCATGGGTCAACGATTATAACCGAAGGCTTTTATAGCGATATAAACTATGAGCTTGGCCTATTCATCGCCACGGCTTTTCACATTATTTTTTACGGCGCGTTGATTCTTTTTTACCATAAAAAAACCAAATCTCGCAACCTGCAGAAAGTTAAGTTCATAGGAGTAAGCAAATACTCTATTCTTTTGACTTTAGCTATGTGTGTGCTCTTCCTGGCTGGTTTTTTGTTCATTGGTGGAACAGATGTGCTTTTTATAAATAGATCTGCTTCTGTCTCCGTAGTCGCCCCATCAGTTCGATATATTTATCCATTTGCGATGGTTTTTCTTTGCATTGGAGCTATGCAGGGAGCCATTTTATTCTCCCAGAACCGTAAGGTTTTGGGAGCCATATTATTACTTTTTTACTTGGTGGCTAGTATGATCTTGGCGCAACGTGGTTTTTATATTATTTTTGTTGTAGTGGGTGTAGCGCTGAGTCTCAGGGTAAATAAAGCATCTCTCAAATCTTACGTCACACGTCTGTTACCTTTTGTTTTTATTCTACTGGTAGCTGCATCCTCGAAAGAAATTTTAGTTACTTTTTTTGCATCAGAACAGTCAATTTCGTCTGTAAATGAACCCCTCTCTCAAAAGATTCTCACATCCCCCGATGGTGATACCACCGAGGTGTGGATGTTGGCTACAAAATTCGTCAGTGAAAATGGTTATCTTTTTGGCGATAGCGTTGTGAATAATATATTTAATATCTTTTCACACAATCAACGAAGAGAATGGGACGTGATGAATGGTAGTGATGTTTTAAATAATGAATACACTGGTCAGGGCTACTGGGAACTTGGATATGGTTTTAATGTTCAACTACCGATTGAATTATATATTAACTTTGGTTTATTTGGCTTAATTCCAATATGCATCTTCGGCATTATCCTTGGAGCGGCTATGCGACGGTTTGATGTTGGGGTCATTTTTCAAGGCAGGGATCCAAGTTGGGAAGTTTTACGATTTTATGCGATCTATACCTTTTGTCAAAGTTTAGCTGGTTTACAATGGGCATTACTCTTTTTTGCCATTTACTTCATGTCGAGATTAAGGTGGGCAGGTATTTTTTCGAGTAAACCAATGGTCACATCTTCTTGATTATTTTTAAGATCTCTCTGGACGATTGAAGCTAAATGAGCTCCTTTAGGAAAAGCTTAACTCAACAAGATCACGTAAAGGATTAATATTTTGAGAAATTTTTTATTCGTGTGTTACAAACATCAGTACATACACTTTTTATCCAATCATATAGACGCGATTAATCGCTTGCCCAATCACAATGCTGATTACCTTTTGTGTGATTCTACCTTAGGCTTATCTAGATCAGGGCTTGGGGATATAACCAGGGGTACAATTGCGCTAAAAGAACATTTAAGGGATAGTGACTACGACAGCGTTATTTCTATAACACCGAAGGCTGGATTAATAGTGAGTATTGCGATTGCTTTTACTAATGTTCGCCAAGTTCACTGGTTTACCGGTCAGGTGTGGGCAAATGATCGGTGGATTCGCAGATTTCTGAAGCGTATGCCTGATTTAGTTATATCCCTTGTTGCGTCAAAGCTTCTTTGCGACTCAAAACCTCAACGAGAATTTTTACTGGTCAACGGGTTTAAATATTTCGAGAGCAAGTTAATTGTCCCAGGATCAGGGTCGATTTGCGGTGTGGATGATAGCCTGCTTGATTACCCACCCCTCAATGAGGCTTCATCTGAATTTCCGGTCACGTTTGGAATCGTTGGAAGGATAAATGAGGAAAAAGGTATTCTGTGGCTACTAAAAGTTATAGAGACGAAGCTGAATAATGAAGGAAACTATAGGTTTGTCTTCATTGGATCAATTGATGGTAACGAGCATTGTAAAAATAGTTTTTTAAAGTCAGTAGAACTCAATAATACAATTGAATTTTTAGGTGAGATATCAGACAAAAGAACAATATATTCATCCTTTGATGTTCTGCTATCTTGTTCATATAGGGAGGGTTTCTCTAATACCATTATGGAAGCTCAGGCGTTTTATAAGCCTGTAATCGTGAGAGATATTTACGCTGTTAAAAGTACTTATATTGACGGGGAGACAGGCGTTTGTTTCGCTACAGAAGAGGAGTTTATTGAATATTTAAATTTATTCTCAGATTGTGTTGAGCGAAATAATTTTGGACAGCGTGGGCATCAGTTCGTTAGAGATAACTTTAGGACTTCAGTGGTTATTCAAAATTGTTTACAAAATTATCTCGATTAAAAAGGTTATTCGAAAAACTAATCGCACATGAGCGATTGTATTTTATTTTGTTAGAGTTTTTGTCTGAAGTTGAGTAATTTATGGCGGATTGTTTTTTTAATTTAGTTAAAACAGTAGAGTTAAAAGATATTATGAATATGGCAATAATTATGGTTGTTGATAATTTGCATTCTTTTAGAGAATTTGTAGCTTCGATCGATTGGTGAAATTTTAATGCTTAATAGTTCAAGAACAGACCCATCAGATGATGAGCTTGTCGCTCAATCGAAAGAAAAATTAGTTGTAATATTTCAGACTTTATTGCAGGTTTTGAATCTGGGTATTGCAGTGACCGTTTATGGTGTTTCATCTCAAGGAGACAAATTCTTTTTAATTATTTCTTTAGGCTCATTGATCCAATTGCTCGCATGTATGCCCATAGAGCGGTTAGTACCAAACGCTAGAATGATCTCGGATACATCAAAAGCTCCAGTGTCGCTGTATTTATTTTTTTTATTCTTGGTTAGCAATCTAATTATAATGATATTCTTGCTGGCAGCAGGGATGTACGTTTTGATAAGTCAAGAAGTCGGGCGATTGAACTTTAGCTATGTCGATATGCTTACGACTGTGATATACGGAATGGCACTCACTAATTTAATGATTAGAGGAGGAGTTCTGCAATATCAGCGTAAATTTTTTTTCGCGTCTACAACTTTTATTATTTCACCTTTTTCCTTGTTCTCATTTCTAATGGTCGACTTAATTACGGGTTGGCTAGGACCAACTGGAGTATTGTTTTGTTCAAGTATAGTGTCACTAGTGATAGTATTTTTTTACCCAAAGCCGCCGGTCTTGCCAGTTGCTTTAGTCCAGATGAAATACCACTACCTTTTTTTTACTAAGACAGTAATTTCGTCTAGTTATTTGAAGTTGAGCCATGCGGTTTATCACTTTTCTATTACGTGGTTTATAACATTTCTTGGATTAGCAGCAGCCGAAGGAAGTATTTTACTACTAAATATTTCAAAGAGAGCTGCAGAAGCAGTTACTCAAGTAGCGGTAGCGCCCTCAACTCGCCGCCTATTAGTTTATGTAAGTAATTTATCTCATCCTAGGCCCAAAATTTCTGAGTTTGCACTTAGTTTCTACGGGGCAACTATCAAGTATTTTGTTGTGGTAGGAATAATCGCGGCAGTGACATTAGGAGGATATATATATTTTCGAGAAGGAGCTGATAACGCTCAGCTTGTTGTTTTGTATTTTATACCGTTTATAGTATGTCAATTTTTTATATTACTAGAGACTCCTTTCAGCACCGTTAATAATGTGAATAATAAAATCTGGATATTCTTTCTCGCGAATCTATTGTTTGCTCTGTCGCTAGGGCTTTTGGGGGTGACTACGCAGTTAGTGATAATATCGCTTTTCGGTACTTTAGTTTCTCAGACCATGGTTTCACTTATACATTATCTTTTTGCAGCTAGGACAAATAGATGACTGACTCCCTTACTGTTATTGTACCGGTATTTAATCGAGGAAGGTTTATAGAAGGGACGCTACGCTCGATTTTATCTCAAGCTCCTGAGTTGCCAATTCTTGTCATCGACAATTGTTCAACAGACGATACAGTGGATGTTGTTATCGAATTGCGCGCTAAGCATAAAAACATTACTTTGATTCAAAATTCGTTTAATTTTGGGAGAATTGAAAATTTTAATGAGGGATTACTTCGTTGTAATACAGAGTGGGCTTCCTTTCTGATTGCCGGTGACAAATACCTGCCCAATTGGTTAGAAACTATATCAGATGCGATAAAATCAATTTCAAAAGATAGTCTAGAAGAAATAAATTTAATTAACGCCTACTCGCATAATTGTAAAGAGTTTCCCGGGCACAACCTGATAGTTTCTGGAAATACTTTCACTCATAAAATGTTATCTGGTCAAACAACGTTTCTAGGCCCTAACAACAACATAGTTCGCGTGTCAGCTGCGAAAAGATCTGGCGGGTTTCCCATAGGGTTGAAATATTGTTTTGATTGGGCTCTTTTTAGTGTTATCTGTAGAAATTCAAATATTCTTCTCATTAATAAAGATTTAATGCATCAAGACTTTGCTATTCCTCGCGTGCATACCTCAGGAATTGCTGCTAGAGCATGTGAACCAGATATTCTAAAGCCAATGTTAGGGCACTATTTTGAGTCTTCATGGACAAACATGTTGGCTTACAGAATGGTTAGCACAATAAGGTTTTACGGAGTAGTTTTGAAGAATATTCGCGCAACGTTCGAGAGTAAGGATAGTCGCAGGTTGATAGTAAGCCATTTCTTAAGATATCATCTCATTGCTTTGATTCCGGCGGCTTTTTTCCTAGCTTTACAAAAAATTAAAAAAAATCGTTGATGTAAGAAGTAATTATGACAAACATGCGCGAGCATGCTCACTGGCTAATTTGCTTGTTCTTTCGTTAAATCTAAACTGGTATATATAGTGCAAAATATTAATTTTATTTATAATTTAAATTCGCTTCGAGCATTTGCAGCTATCAATGTGGTTATTTACCATATTCTAGGCACTTCCTCTGCTTA
>MDTB01224564.1_pt1 | contig 11738 bp, 13 predicted proteins | sample 811161 | NCBI WGS metagenome assembly MDTB01 (sample SAMN05326650, study PRJNA326480) | marine metagenome | isolation source: seawater | place: Mediterranean Sea | collected 2009
AAAGGAATTGTGATGGCCACGTATAGTGCACGTCTCGCACTTTTGACAGCCTTGATTTGTGTTGGATTACTGGCAACCGCCTTCTACATGGAGTACGTCAGTGGGCTGGTTCCGTGTGCTTTGTGTCTGGCCCAGCGCGCTATGTTCGCCCTGATAGGCATCGCATGCTTCCTTTACATGCTGCCGTTTTACGCGTCTCGACTCGTTTTCTCGATTGCCGCCTTCATCAGCTCAAGCCTCGGTATATGGCTTGCCTCCAGACAGCTATGGTTACAGTCACTTCCGGAAGACCAGGTGCCCGCGTGCGGGCCAGATATCTATTTCATGATCGAGCGGTTTCCGTTGACAGAAAGCTTGCAAACGATGCTCATGGGCTCTGGAAGTTGCGCCGAGGTGCAATGGACGTTCTTAACACTCTCGATTCCCGGATGGACGTTGCTGTTCTATTTGCTCACTGCATGCGTATCAATCGCACTCATGATATTTCGCGGTCCTCGGCCGTTTCGCCTATTTAAACACTGAGCGTGATAGTTGAGATGATTCACATCCTACTTGCTGGACGTCCTCCAATTAAGAAAATTGGCCTCCGCTAGCGATCGGATTCCAAGTCCGACCATCTCGGTCGGCCGATCGTATATCGAGTACATCAAATCTCTTATTAAAAACGTCGGACTACATTCAATCCTTTTGATCAACGCATCGATACAGATACCATCCAATGTGTGACTGCTACCACCTTTTGGTGCGCAGATCTGACTAGTGGCGCCCTCCGTAGAACAAAGTCACTACGTGCTTCGCTTCTGCAAAGAACAACCAACGTTCAATTAAAATTCCGGCAAAATGAACAACCGGAATCAACACGATTAGCCAAGAAATCCCAGACCATAACGCCGCCAGCGGCAAAACAAATGCCAGTGCAACTGCAATCTGTGACAGTCGATGAATATGCCGCCTCGCCACAACAAATCCCATTTCGTGTTGCAACCAGTTCTCTTCAGTGTGCGGAGACATCAGTAGATCGACATGACCGAGCGATCCGAGACCTGTGGCAGTTTCTGGAGTTGATTCTGATTGCTGATTTCCGGCCCGTTTCCACCAAATCAACTTCACCGCAAAAGCGATGACTAATCCAATTGTTGTGATTTCAATCAGACTCGACTGCCCGACAATGGTCTGCTCCCAAGCGTTCAGAGCAATCAACCCTCCGCAAACCGAGAGCGCGAGGTATACCCAAGGTGTGAGCGGATGATACCAACGCAAAACCGTCCTTAAGCTGGCGTAAATCATTGCGGTTGTCCACACGGTCGAAAGGCTCAATGTCGCAACGACCAGACCTAAGGTTGGCGGACGCTCACCGTCGATATACCAAACTCCTGAGTAAATGAGCGTGCAAAGGATGGTCGCTACGGCACAAACACCTTCCCGAGATAACCATGACGAACGCCACTGCGACAAGGCTCGCCAAGCGCGCTCCGGATGCCCAAGATGCAAAAGCGAAGACAAGAGACCGACCGAGACCGTCATCACCCCGAGGATGGTGAAGAGGATGACGTCTATCGGTTCATTGATGGCAACGAACCCAAGCCCAAACCAAAACAACAGACCGAGACCGAGGCCGGACAAGGATGTAAAAACAATAATTGACCATGCAGGACGCATTCAATTGACCTCGGTTAACCCAGTTTCGCCAGAGTGGAATCAACCCAATCCCAAAACCCATTAACATCTGTTGATTGCTGTTCAGTTGGAGATCCGGGTTGCGATCGATCGGAAGTATTCAAATGACGCTTCTCACGGGGAGGGAGGTACTTATTGACTGGGGATGTCTCTTGTTCAGGCATCAGGTCGAAGCCACCGCGGTCTCGAACCAATTGACTCACATCAGATTCTGGATCTCCAAGATCACCAAATGCTCGTGCCCCTGTGGGACATGTCCGAACGCATGCGGGAACACGGTCCTCTTCGGGTAGATTCTCGTTATAGATCCGATCGATACACAGAGTGCATTTTTTCATCACCTGCTCGACTGGATCCATTTCCCGAGCCCCGTAAGGACAGGCCCAAGCGCACAGACCGCAACCGATACAATGGTCTTCGTTAACCAGCACAATCCCATCTTCAACGCGTTTGTATGAGGCACCTGTCGGACACACAGTCACGCAAGGCGCATCAGTGCAGTGGAGGCATGACTTCGGGAAATGCACGACTTGTGCGGTGGAATCGGTTTTCACCTCGAAGGTATGGATTCGGTTTAACCAAGCTCCGGTCTGTTGTGCTCCGTAGGCATTCACATCCGATAATGGTGCGCCTTCCGAACCAGTATTCCACTCTTTACAGTTGACCACGCAAGCGTGGCAGCCAACACAGATATCGAGATCAATGACCAGCCCAAGCTTTTTTGCACTCGGTTCTTCCGGCAACATTGTCATGAACGCTCTCCTTTCTTGGTCTGGAACTGCATGCCATAAGTCACGGTTGATGCGGGTTTAACCAAATTCCCTGGCGCCTCGATGGGCGGAAATTCGGGATAGACACCTGGATCGTCTGGATCAGCTTTTTCGATCGATACTTTCAGGTCGTACCACGCGGCCTGCCCAGTAATTGGATCCGAATTAGCCCATCGGAGACCATCACCTCGCTCCGGTAATAATTCATGAATTAGATGATTTAGCAGAAATCCTTTGTTCACTTCCGGTGCATCAGGATCCAGTTGCCATGCACCCTTCCGTTTCCCGATCGCATTCCAAGTCCAAACGGTATTCGGATTCAACGCATGCATCACCACCGCCTGAACTTTAATACGGCCGTGATAAGAGCGGACCCAGACCCAATCATCATCAGTAATTGTATGCTGTCTGGCAATCTCCGAGGATACAAATAACGGATTATGACCATGAATCTGTCGCAACCATGGATTTTGAGATCCCCATGAGTGATACATCGCCATCGGACGCTGTGTTAGCGCATAAATCGGAAACTCACTTTCTGAGACCATCTCACCCTCAAATGGCGCGTACCACTCAGGAAGAGGCGTGAAGCTTTGATGTACCCGCTCACGGAGATGTTCTGGTGGTTGTTTTGAGCCAAAGCCTTCGGCTGCCAGCCGGAACTTTTGTAATTCTTCGCTGTAAATTTGGTAAACATAGGGTGCGGGCGCATCATAAAATCCCATCTCGACCGCAAACTGTTGATAGTCCGCGTTCTGTGCTTTGTAGTAGCGAGCGGCATCCGGCAATTCATGCATCCAGAATCCGCCATTCTCAATGTAAGCATCCAACTGCTTGGCATTGGGCTCTCCGCGTCCGGATTCATCCCCTACCCCACGAAATCCAGCCAATGGACCCACTCCCGGTTTACGCTGGTGGTTCATTATGTAGTCAGCATAGTCGCGGTACATCGGCGCACCAGACTCATCAACCATCCCAGGCAAATCAAGTCGTGCACCCAAATCCAACAACACAGACTGGAAACCACGCACGTTGCGTTTCAATTCGACCACAGGCCAACGGATCGCGTCAGCGACAGCATCGGGCTCAGAGATCGGACGATCTAGTAGAGAAATGCAGTCGTGCCGTTCAAGATACGTTGTGTCAGGCAACACCAGATCAGCATACGCGACCATTTCAGACGCGTAGGCATCGGAATAGATCAATTTTGGTATCTTGTAGTCGCCAGTTTCGGTATCAATGTCAGTCAACATTTCAATGACACCGGCTGAGTTCATCGATGAATTCCAGGCCATGTTCGCCATGTACATGAATAAGACATCGATCGGATAAGGATCACCGGCATGCGCATTTGAAATCACCATATGCATCAGCCCATGTACCGATAATGGTGCGTCCCAAGAAAACGCTTTATCAATGCGGACTGGTCGACCCTCATCGTCAATCAATAGATCATCAGGGCTCCTTGGGTATCCAAGCGGTGCTCCCGATAGCGGCTGGCCAGGTTGAATGGTGTTGGCATGCCCAGCCGGTTTTGGATGCATTTCAACGGACTTTGGATACGGCGGTTTGAACCGAAATCCACCGGGCACATCGACGCTTCCAAGCAGCAATTGCAGGATATGTAACGCCCGGCATGTCTGAAACCCATTCGAGTGCGCCGAGATTCCACGCATCGCATGCATTGAAACTGGATGCCCTTTCATTGATTGGTGCTTTTCACCCTTCCAATCCGTCCATTCAATCGGTATTTCAATTTCCTGCTCGAAAGCGACATGAGCAAGCTCAGCAGCCAGTTGTTTGACCCGAGAAGCCGGTACTCCGGTTTGGCTCTCAGTTGCCTCCGGTGCGAATTCTTCGGATAACCACGCTCCAATCATCAGTGAAAACACAGATACCAAGCGGACACCATCTGGACCCACTATCGCATCAGTGAGATTTGGGATAATTCCTGGGCTTCGATGAGAAATCAGTTGTCCTGTTGCTCGACATAAAACCTGCGGGTCACCATCCTCGTTACGCGCAAACAGGCCATGCTTTTCAGTTCCTGGGGCATCGTTCACGAGCCAAGCTGCGTTGGTGTAGCGGATGAGATAGTCGAGGTCGATCTGATTGGTTCGCAACAGTTCATAAATCAACGATTGGATCAAAAGACCATCTGTGCCTGGCGTGATTGATACCCAGTCATCAGCGACAGCCGAATATCCAGTCTGGACAGGGTTCACAGAAATCACTCGGACCCCGCGATCCTTTAATCGCCCAATACCTATTTTGATTGGATTTGAATCGTGATCCTCGGCGACACCAAACATCATGAATAGCTTGGTTAATTCCCAATCAGGACTACCAAATTCCCAGAAGGCACCGCCTAATGTGTAAATACCAGCGGCAGCCATATTGACTGAACAAAATCCGCCGTGCGCTGCGAAATTCGGGGTGCCGTATTGTTGCGCCCACCATCCAGTCAAGGCCTGACTTTGATCACGACCTGTAAAGAATGCGAGTTTTCTCGGGTCTTTCTGTCGAATTTCACCAAGCCATTGTGTCGCTGTTTCCAATGCCTCATCCCAGCTGATCTCTTCGAACTGCCCGGATCCTCGTGGACCCACACGCTTTAACGGCGCACGCAGCCGAGCGGGAGAGTTGTGTTGCATGATCCCGGCAGACCCTTTAGCGCAGAGGACTCCTTGATTGACTGGGTGATTCCGATTCCCTTCGATGTATCGAATGTCGCCATCTTTGAGGTGCACATTGATCCCACAACGGCACGCACACATGTAGCAGGTGGTTTGACCGACCTCATCGCTGACTTTCGGTTGAGTATTAATTACTGGTTGAGATTTCATCGTAGGCGTTCGCCATCTCCAATAGGCTCAAAATATTCACTGTGTTTCAAGGTATAATCACAATCTTCCTCACGATTGGCCTTTACTGGTGATAGAACTATTAAACTTCGATATGTGCTTAGCCGGCTTTTTTTTTGCTTTCCTGATTTTATGGTCAGGTATTGGAGCGGGGGTTCTAGTTATCCCCTGTCTTATTGCAGTATTTCATATTGAGCCGATCGTGGCGATCGCATCGGGAAGCACGTTCGCTTTTATTTCAAAAATCATGATGACCATCGGACATGCTCAACAGGGCTCAATAGACTGGAGGTCTGCCCTTAGCTTCCTTCGAGTGTGCCTTCCTGTCACCTTAGCGACCGCAATTTCGATGGCATATATATTTACCAACCACCGCGGTATCGTTCTCGAATTCTGTTTAATCATCGCCATCCTCTTGACCGGATGTCTGGCTCTATCTGCACTGCTAATTGCCCGAGTCAAATCGATCATTGCTCATTGGCCAATGATAACCATAAGCGGAACAACCGGCCTTTTGATGGGACTCACAGGTGTCGGTGGCGGTGTCATGGTCGTACCAGCTTTGACAACCAGCGGCGGTCTTACAATCAAAGTCGCCGTCGCGACGTCTATTCCTATCGGACTGATTCTCTCACTTGCAGTATCTGTAACTCTCGGTTCTAGTGGGCTCATCGATTTTACTCTCGTTACCTCACTTCTCATCGGCTCCGCTATCGCTGTTCCGCTCGGTACGCGCTTATTTCAAAGATTTTCAGAGAATTTCATTCAGTACCTGACCTGTGGACTCATCCTAATAGCACTGATCGACCTTGCCATGGAAGCTCTGGAACTTTCAAAACATCTTTAATCATCATAAAGACAGTTTAATCAAATATCCCCGACTCCAATCTGAGGATGAGAAGTGATTTTGTCTCAGATCAGATCCTTGGCTTATTGGCAATTGAGTTGCATTGCCTGATTACTGAGCCTAGGTCTCAACGGAGCAATAGCAGTGGTGTCATTGAATTCGCAAGCATGCGAGTTGTTTGACTGCCGACAAAAAACTGGCGAATTCTCGAATGCCCATAGGCACCCATGATCGTCAGATCGATCGCTTGCGTTTTCTGATACTCGATCAGAGAATCGACGACGGCACCCTCGAGCAGGGTCGTCGACACAGAAAATCCAGCTATATGCAGCTGCGCGGACGCCCGTTCTAATGAGTCCTCGATCGCTCCGGATGATTGCGTTTTGACAGCAACCAAATGGCATTCCAATGCATTGAGCAGGGGGCTTTCTGACACCAGTTGTAACGCTTTGTTCGCTGTCTCACTTCCATCATAGGCCAGCATAAAGCGGGTTGGCGTTCTAAAGCCCTCCGCGACAACCAAAACAGGTCGGTTCGAGGTTCGAATGACACTTTCAATGTGGCTACCTATTGCATTGCTAAACGCCTCATGCGCCTCACCTTGGCGCCCGATCACCAGCACACGAATCTGCTCCTCAAATTCGCTCAGGGTTTCCGTAAGGGATCCGTGACGTTGCATCGACTGGATCTGATCAACACCCTTCTCACGCGCTCGATTCGAGACCGCTTCAAGTACAAGCTTGCCCTGCTTTAATTCGAGCGTCGCTTTTTGTGCCTCGAGTTCGATCATTTCAGATAGCAAATCTTCACGGGCACCAAGTCCGATGGATCCAGATAAATCACCTGCCACTGGCGCGTTCTCGTGCTCGAGTGCATGCAAAAAAGTCAGAGGAACATCAACGCGCGTGGCGACCCATACTGAGGCGTCGCAGACGGATTCAGTCACGCGCGATCCATCAACACATGCAAAAACTTGTTTCACGGCCTCTCCTTAATGCGATTCAAGAATGTCAGAGACATCATCTTTATCATGGACACCAAATCGATCAACGATCGTTTGACTCGCCTCATTCATGCCGATGAGCTCAACTTCAGCACCCTCGCGACGAAACTTCATCACGACTTTATCGAGTGCCGCAACCGCCGTCACGTCCCAAAAATGCGCGTGATGGAGGTCGATGATGACTTTTTCGTTGACTTCTTTAAAGTCAAACGAATCAATAAATGCTGCAGATGACGCGAAAAAGACCTGGCCCACCACGTTGTATTGCCTGGTCACGGAATCGACGGGTTCGGAGCGGATACCCATAAAACGTCCGACCTTATTGGCAAAGAAGAGCGACGCGAGCAAGACACCGACAAACACACCTAAGGCTAAATTATGCGTCAACACCACAACCACGACGGTCGCGACCATGACCAAACTTGATGACGGTGGATATTCACGAATTTTCCGAATCGAATCCCAAGAAAATGTGCCAATTGAAACCATGATCATGACAGCAACCAGCGCAGCCATCGGAATTTGAGAAATCAGATCATCAAGGAAGACAACCATGATGATTAAAAACACACCTGCAACGAAGGTCGATAAACGACCTCGACCTCCGGATTTCACGTTGATCACCGACTGACCGATCATGGCACACCCGGCCATACCACCGAACAAGCCGGCAACGATGTTTGAAATCCCCTGCCCCCGGCATTCCTTATTCTTATCACTCTCGGTGTCAGTGAAGTCATCAACAATTGTCGCAGTCATCAGCGATTCGAGGAGACCTACAACGGCCATCGATACTGAATACGGCAGGATGATCATCAGTGTCTCAATTGTCAGAGGAACATCAGGCCACAAAAAGACAGGTAGTGAATCAGGTAGTGCACCCAGATCTCCAACGGTCCGAATATCAATATCGAATAGCAAGACAGCAGCTGTGACTGCGACGATACAAACCAACGGTGAGGGAACAACCCGGCCAATTACTGGGACATATGGGAATCCATAAATGATGCCTAAACCGATCCCTGTAAATGCATAGACGTGCCATGTGACTCCCGTCAATTCGGGCAATTGAGCCATAAAAATCAGGATCGCCAGGGCGTTGACAAACCCAGTGACAACAGAACGTGAGACAAAGCGCATCAGGCTACCAAGACGCAAATAGCCGGCTGCGATTTGGAGTCCTCCAGTCAATACGGAGGCAGCGAGCAGATACTCAAGACCATGATCTTTAACAAGCGTCACCATCAGCAGCGCCATTGCACCGGTGGCAGCTGAGATCATTCCAGGACGCCCACCTGTGATTGCGATAACTACCGCAATACAGAATGAGGCATAAAGGCCGACTTTCGGGTCGACACCTGCGATGATCGAAAATGCGATCGCTTCTGGAATCAACGCGAGAGCAACCACCAAACCAGACAGTAAATCACCGCGGGCATTGGATAACCAATCCCGACGAAATGCATGCAGCATGAAACTTCCTTACTCGTTGCTTCTGATGTGGGCCAAGACGACTGCTGTTGAAGGTTTACTAAAATATTGTGCACCGCACAACAAGGGATGTTACCATAGATTTCGTATTAATTTTCATACAAATGAACATGTATAGGATTCGAATGGAGCGAAACTATCTCAAATGAGGTCGTTGTATTATCAGCAGCACGGAGTGCGGTTGGGTCATATTGGGGTGGTCTCTCATCATTTGAACCCCAAGAGCTGGGGGCCACTGTACTCACAGAAGCAATCCGCCGCGCGGGGGTTGCGCATTCAAAAACCGAGTTTCTGACCTGCGGTAACTGTATTCCGACCGATTCACGTTTTGCATACGTCTCGCGTTGCGTTGCCATGGGTGCAGGCATGCCAATGGGTTCCATCGCACTGACCGTAAATCGTCTTTGCTCCTCAGGTTTGCAAGGCGTCGTGAATACAGCGCAACAAATCCTGCTTGGCGACAATTTAATATGGCGCCGGTGGCGGCGTCGAAGTCATGTCAAAAGGTGGCTACATGTCTCCTAACCTCTGGTTCGGTCAACGGATGGGCGATGCGCAAATGATCGATCTGATGGTCGCGACCCTCACCGATCCCTTTGGTGCTGGGCATATGGGGGTCACCGCAGAATAAGTGGCTGAAAAATGGAATTTGACGCGTGAAGAGCAGGATGCATTTGCCGTCGAATCGTATCGGCGTGCAGCAGAAGCGGTTGAAGCAGGACGCTTCAAAGAACAAATCGTTCTAATCATCAAGTCATCCCGCAAAGGTGACATCACGATCGATACCGATGAACATGTTCGCCCGGGAACGACGATGGCTGATCTGGCCAAAATGCGCCCAGCATTCAAGAAAGATGGCACTGTCACAGCAGGTAACGCTTCCGGGATCAATGATGGCGGGGCCTTCCTCATTCTGGCCAATCGGGAACAAGCCGAAAAAGACGGACATCAACCGATGGCGCGACTAGTATCCTATGCACTGGCGGGTGTTCCCAATCACATCATGGGCGAGGGGCCAATTCCCGAAAGCAACGTGCGCTTGCGAACGCGGGTTTGAGCGTCGAGGACATGGATGTCATTGAATCCAATGAGGCGTTTGCGGCTCAAGCGCTGACGGTGGCCAAAGGCCTCAATCTTGATATGGATAAAACCAATCCAAATGGCGGAGCGATCGCGCTGGGCCATCCGGTTGGTTGCTCAGGTGCGTTTATCGCCACAAAAGCGCTATACGAGCTGCAGCGCATCAATGGTCGTTATGCTTTAGTCACCATGTGTATCGGTGGTGGCCAGGGTATTGCTTGCTTCTTTGAAAATCTGTAACGCTCAACTGCCTGTCGTAATTGGGAGGTCATCACGACCTCCCCATTCCGACCATGATCCGTCGTAGAGCTTCGGCTCCGGTAAACCAGCAAGCTCGAGACCCAGCGCAAGGACGCAAGCTGTCACACCAGAACCACAACTCACAACGACAGGTCGATGATCCACACCTGCCTCAGCAAACCGCTCTAGTACTGCCTCACTTGATTGAAAACACCCACTCTTAGCGTCTAATAAATCACTGAACGGTACATTTGTACTGCCGGGAATATGACCTGCACGCATCCCTGGTCTCGGTTCTGCCGCTTCTCCTCGAAATCGAGGATTGGCTCGGGCATCAAGTACCAAATACTCATTGGAGTTGATGGTTTCGAGGAGATCTTGAGCATCAACGACCCAATTCGAATGCACGTGTGATTTAAACGGATATGGTGGCGGGATCACGCGACCTCGACCAGATTCGATCGTTTGTCCTGCATCGAGCCAAGCTGGTAGACCACCATCGAGAATCGCAACATCATCATGACCAAAATATCGGAACATCCACCACGCACGAGCCGCTGAAAACAGACCAAGACTGTCATACACAATGACCTGCATCCCTGCACCGACCCCCAAATCCTCCATCGCCTCATCGAATTGATCGGCCGTAGGCAACATATGTGGAAGCGCGGCGTCGTGATCGGAAATCCTATCGATATCAAAACGTAATGCGCCGGGAATGTGCTGTTTCACAAATTCAGCATAGGGATCACGCTTCGCCGTCGGCAGATGATAAGACGCATCCAACAAAATGACATTTGAATCATTGAGGTGCTCAAGTAACCAATCAACAGAAACCAGCGTATTAGCCATAGCAGTGAATCCTTTGTTCGAGATACCATCACCTTAAGCTCCTTGACTCCTCTTCTCAATGGATTCTGTATGACTGAGGCCAACAAGCATCAAAGGCCTGGCGAATTTATTGCGCTTGCGGCGTTTTTGATGGCGACAATCGCACTTGCGATCGACATGATGTTACCGGCTATGGGCCCAATAGCAGTCGATTTAGAGCTCACCGAACCACACCGGATTTCCTGGGTCATTCTCGGTATTTTCGCAGGATTGATCTTTGAGCAGCTCGTTTTTGGTCCTCTGTCTGATGCCATCGGTCGCCGTGGTTCTATCCAGATTGGCATGCTGATTTTTCTAGTCGGTACCGCGGTATACGCCTAGACTGACTCTTTCGCCGTGCTGATCGTTGGCCGAATTCTTCAATGCTTTGGTGGTGCCGCAACGCGTATTGTGACGCAAGCGATGGTCCGTGATCGATTCGCTGATCGCGAAATGGCCCGCATCATGTCATTTATCATGACCATCTTTATCCTAGTCCCAATTTTTGCACCAATGATTGGACAAGTGGTGCTTTGGTTTGGCGTTTGGCATCTGCTCTTTCTGACGCTCGGCGGCTTTTCTGCAGTCATCTTGACTTGGTTCAGTGTCAGGCAACCTGGAACACTCTCAGAACGACAAATCATCACCATCGAACATCTTCTCAACGGAGGTAACACCGTGGTGTTGCGTCGGAAATCCATTCGATTCACAGTCGCGACTGGATTTAGTTTCGGAGGCTTAGTTAGTTACCACAGTAGCGCGCAATCCATCTTCCAAGACATCTACCGAACTGGTGCCTGGTTTTCCGTATTGTTGGGAGCGACTGCGGCTTCCATCGTCATCTCATCACTCGTAAATGCTCGCTACGTCAAGCGTTTTGGGATGGAAGTGATTTG
>MDTB01098469.1_pt1 | contig 11736 bp, 8 predicted proteins | sample 811161 | NCBI WGS metagenome assembly MDTB01 (sample SAMN05326650, study PRJNA326480) | marine metagenome | isolation source: seawater | place: Mediterranean Sea | collected 2009
CAACTGGAGTTATTTCTTTGCCAGTATCCGTCATCTTCTTTGTACCATCCTTCTTACTCTTTGTCAAGTCTTTTTTTTTAGCGTCCTCATCATCATCACTATGAGCATCTTCACCCCAGACTTTTAGAATAGAATCTCGTAAAGAACCTTTCTTAGTTTCAAGATATCTTTCGTATTCAACTGTAGAAAACTCTTCTTTTCTTGTTGGTTCTGGGTCATCAAACATATTTGCGTTTTTAACATCAATTTGAGTAATCTTTATTGGTTTAGGTTGTCTTTTTGCAAATGCTTCTGCATCTTTTTTATCTTTATAAACTGCCATACCAGCAGTATTACCTTTACCAAACTCAACTTTAAAACCTTTCATTGCTTCATCAAGTTCTACTCCTTCTGGAACAACTCTTAGTTTACCAGCAATGTATAGTGGATGCATCTTCATTGCTTTTTGTGCATCTTCCTCATCATTACTGTCTACTTTAACAACAAACCTTCCACCTTTAGTGTCTAACTTGTATGCAATATTACCCATTGCATCGTCTACCTCAGTAGCGATATTTTTCATTTTACCTTCTTTGACATATGCCAATAATTCTTCATTTTGTCTTTTCAAAACAGCTGCAACTTGTGAGTGTTTTGATAAATTCTTTTTAATTTTTTCTATTGCTCTTACAGCGCCAGTCATATTACCTTGCTTGTATCTAGGATCGGAAGCGATTCCAATTGCCATTTTTACCTCTTTCGGTGAAAAGTTCTCATCAAGGTCTAATGTATCATACTCGTCGGCCAATGTCAAGTCTTTTTCTTCGTTATATCCCTCTATTTTGATACTTTTCATTGATGCACCCATATCACCAAGTGCTAAACTTACATCACCATTCGGTCTTTTGTATAGAAAATATTTCATACCACCACTAGGATTGCCTGATTTAGGATCTATTCTTTGCATAGTAATTTTTTCACCCATACCATCAGAACCCATCTTAACTTTTCTTTTGGATTTTACTACAAATTTATTAGACATATTACTTGAAATAGATGAATCATAACCAATGTCTAATGTTTGTTTTGGTTTTACTTTATCAAAGGCCTTTACAGCATCTTTTTTAACATCTTCATTTACAACGCCTGCTTTTCTACTATTAATGGAATCAGCATTTTCCATAACTTTAGAGTAAAGTTCGTATATATTAGTGTATTTGCTCATGTTCATTCCTTTATAGTATTATTTATAAAATTAAGCACCTGCTCCGTGTATAGTTTTTAGAGTACTTCCAGCAGAGTTCTTAATTAGTAGTGTAGATAGTGACTTTAATTGGACAGAACCAATAGCATCATCTGCCATATTAGCTTCTGCAACTGTATCATCAGCAATTTCAGCACCTACAATACCACCGTCTTTAATTGTTACGGCACCACTTGATACAGCAAAGTTGTCTGAACTAAATGATGCAACACCTTTATTAGATGTAGATGCATCTTCACCAGCAATTGTAATGGTATTGTTTGAAACTGTAGTATCAACACCTTCACCACCAGTAAAGTTTAAAGTATCTGTTCCCACAGTAACAGCATCATCTGAACCACTATCAGCACCAACAGTTAATGCTGCAGCATCCACATATGCTTTGATAGATTGTTGAGTTGCAAGTTGCGTATTAGAATCAGATGCCATATTATCTTCATCTAATACAGCAGTACCAGATACACCAGTATTTAAAACAGCACTTGTTAAAGTTTTATTTGTTAAAGTCTGTGAGCCTGTTAGTGTTGTAACAGTTGAATCTATTGCATATGAAATCTGATTATTAGAAACAGTTGAGTCTAATCCAGTACCACCAGCAAATGTAATTGTATCTGTTCCTACAGCAACAGCATCATCAGTACCACTATCAGCACCAATTGTTAGTGAACTAGATATGGCAGCAGTTGTCATTGATGTAATCAAACCTTGGTTATTAAATGTAACCACTGGAATTGCAGTAGTTGAACCTACAGTTGCACCAGTAACAATATCTGCAAGGACATTATTTCTTGTGAAATCCTCTTGAACTACATGTCCACCTTCATCAGTACCAGTTGAAGTAGTTCCATCCAACATGATTTGTCCACCAGAATGATCTCCGTCATCTTCTTCAAGTTGAATACCATCTGTTAAATCATCATCAACATGGATGTACTTCTTTGCAAAATCATCATAACGAAGCATCGCACCATGAAATCTAGAACCAGCATCTATATCGTCTAAACCAAATAGTTTGATCTCTCCACCACCACCACCAGAAATTTCGCCTTGTGCCTGTGCTCTTGCATTTTCAGTAATAATTGGTGAAAGATTTTTAATAGTCTGTCCAAACATTTCCTTAAACTTGGAAAGTTCGCCACGCATCTTTTCTACTTCTGTTCTTTCGTCTATGACTTCTGCATCGTTTTTATCATAAGCAACTGTATCAAGTTGTCTAAGAACATCATCAACATAGTTTTGAGCATCATCAATCTTACTTTGAAATACTGTTTTATTATCTTTATATGCCTGTATAACTGGATTGAGTTTATCTTTCTCCATCCTTTCAACTTGTGCCTGATGCATATCAGCAAGTCTTGATTTCTTCTCATCAATTGCTGACTGTCTATCTTTTTCAAGTGCTTTCATCTCTTTCTTATAAACTTGTGAATTAATATCACCCCTCTTTAGAGCTTCATACAATTCTTTTCTTTTTTCTAAGTTTATATAAGTATCAGCATCTTCTTGAAATTGGGAAGTTACCGATTGTTTACCTAGTTTTCTAGTTGGTTGTATAGGTTGAATTGGTGTAATTGGTTTCACCTCTTCACTAACAACTTTCTTTTTGATAACTGGTTTTTTCTTCTCTTCTACAATCGGTTCAGGCTTAACACTTACCTTAATCTCATCGGTGTTAAACCCAATTTTATTGTTCTCTTCTAAACCAAAAGCCCTTGCAACGGATGCTGATGGTTTTTTAATTTCTTTTATTTCTTCTGTGACTTCTTCTTTTTTTACTTTGAAATCAGTTATATTACCAAAGATACTAACTAGTTCTTGCAAACTTTCTTTTGCTTTTTCTATAGAGGGTTTTACTTCTTCAAGGCTTTTAACCTCTTCCTCATGTTTCTGACCTTTGTTATTAAAACTGTCTACTGGAATAAAAGACTCATCAATAGAAAAAGAATTAACTTTATCTTCTATTCTCTTTTCTTCAGCAAGTTGAGCTTCAATCTTCTTTTCTAAAACTTTTGCCTGTCTTTGTTTTTTATCCTCACGAACTTCATCTATGGATAAACCAGCGAGTTTTCGTAATTTCATTTTTGGTTTTAATTCATCCATATCCATTAACCTTTCATCAAGTCTGTTACAGATTTGGTACTCCAAAACTTACACGACCAATATTTTGCTTTCCATTTAGGCCCAGGATCTTTATCACAACCATGTCTTGCTCTAAATGCTTTTCTTCTTTCTGGGTCATCTCTTTTGATAGACATATTAGGGTCACCAAATTCGACTTTAACTACGTTACCTTTGTCATTCTTGACATAAACTTTATATTTTTTAACATCACCCTTTGTAGGATTATTTAGTTTTTTTCCTTCGGCATCTTCTTCAACTTCACCCCAATCATTCATTTTTTTAAATTCTGTAAATGATGCGGCAAGTTTTCTTATTGCCTTTTTTCTTGAATATGAGGTTTGTCCAGCTTTACCCTTTTTAGGAATTAATAAGTTGGGTAATTTTTTATCTTTCTTTAGAGTTGTTCTTTCATCGACAGCAGTTTCCTCTGGTACACAATTAGGCACTTCTCTTCCATTCTTCATTTTCATACCAACTTGTTTGTAACCACTCCAACATGGGCCTGATTCAGATTTTAATGATTCTTCATCAAATCCATCAACCTCGGCACAATCATCACAACACCCAACCTTTTCAAGCATTGTATCGTGAACTTCATTTAATTTCCACCACCAATCAGCACCATATTTTAGTTCATAGTTTGCACGAACAGCTTGATTTTCAAACCATTCATTAACTTGGCCTGGCGTTACTTTCTTAGTATGATTTGTATACTCATCTGTACCTATCTCATATGATTCTTTTTTCTTTGCCTTATGTGGTTTTGCCTGTTTTTGTAAATCTGGATCTGCTTTACCACCAGTTAACATTGAGTTCACTCTTGCAAACGCCCATTGTTGTTGTGAAGCGCCTGGGCGATGTCCACCCTTCCATGCAGCCATTCCTCTGTCATATGACTTTTTAAGAATACCATATGGAACACCAGTTTGTTTTGACTTCGTTACAAGTCCAGCAATTTTTTCGTCTAGTTGGACAGACTCTACATAAGGTTTTTGTTTCACGCCTCTCTCCTTTTCAACATCTTTATTTGCTTTATCAAGTATCTGATCTGTATCATAACTAGGATTAAATTCTATAGGTTTTGTTGGATCACCAACTACCCACCCCTTTTCCTTTGACTTTTTACTATCTACTTGGCCTGGATAATGTGTAAAATCTTCATTCTTATCTAGATATGCAGCGATTGCCATATCTTTTCTTTTCTCTTTTGACTTACCTTTAAACTGTGGGGCATCAGACTTTTGGAAGTCGTCAATATAATCTCCCATGTCTGCATCTTTACCAAGTATTTCTCCATACATCTGTTTATATTTCTTGGTGTATTGTGATGGTTTAGTAGTTGCACCTTTATCGCCAGGCGCTTTATCTCTAGAACCACCCTTTGCAAAATGTCTTGCACGAGCAATCTTTGTAGATTTAGACATTTCATCACCCTCTGTATCTTTAGAATAATACTTAGCGGGCTGTGTTCCTTTTACATCTGCAACATCACCTTTTGCTTGTTTTGTCTTTGTAATCTTTTTAGGTTCTTCTCTTAGTCTTGGTTCTCTTCTATTCTTAGATGGATCTTCCATTTTTAAATTACTAGGGTCATTATTAAGTGGGTTATTATCTCTGTGTCCAACATCTAAACCTTGAACTGCTTTATCACCCATAATTCTACGAGCCTGATTTCTAGAAGAACGTCTAGCAATTTGTTCTGGTGTACCTTGATAGTTATCGTATTCTTTTCTATAGTTTCTAACTTCTGTTAACCATGCCTTGTGAACTTTGCCAGATGAGTCATTAAATGATATATAATTAGTTCCTCTTGAAATAATTTTACCATCAATACCATTTGCACTAATCATTTCTCCAACTAACCAGATTTTTCCAGTAAGATACTTATCTCTTAGAGTTTCATAGTCATCCATGTCACCCATGTCTTTTTCTTCTCTGATACCCATATATTTACGAACATCATTAAATAACTTTCTTGCAGTTGTTTCATCAGAAGCAACTCCTTGTTTGAAGATATCAAAACTGTTTGCAGTTGCAGCAGCTCTCATCTTCGATGCCGACATACCTTCAACACCCTCTGCATCTGGGTCTCTTTCTCCAGCAGAAATAACTCTAATTTCATCGAAACCATAATAACCGTGTTTTTTACCCTCTACACCATTATACTGGTTTAATAGTCTTTCAAACTCTTTTACTCTATCAGAACCAGCAATCATAGTGATTGACTTATATCCTTGTCCATGTAATCTAACAGCAATGTCAAACACATTTCTTATTTTAGTGTCTGCGATAATGTTTCTAGAATGTTTCTTAAATATCTTTCTCATGTATGCGACTTTTAGAGCATACGGTAAAGGGTCTTTAGCAGGACTTTGGGATTGTGAAGCAAAGATAGAATAATCTTTAGAACCAGAAGAGGTTTTTGCAACCTTCATGATTAGTTTTTCATGTCCAATTGTTGGTGGATTAAACCTACCGAAAGTGAACGTATGATTAAACTTAGCTTCGTTAAGTATTTGTTTAAATTTTTTCATTTATCCCATGCCTTTATAGCGGTAAAGTTGTTAAACGAGAACTCCATTCTGTCTACTAATTTAACTGCATTTCCACTAACTCTATCAATCGCAACATACCCCTCTGGGTTAGTTACTTTAAATCCATTACTAGTCTTAATAAAGGTGCTTGTCAATCCCTTTACACTATTTAGTTTATTTACGATTTCTGCTTTAGCATCAACTAAATAGTTTTGAAACTCTAGAGTTAAGGTTAATACGTTTGTAAATTTCTTGACTTCTCGTACATATTCTTTTTGTAAATTCTTATATTTTTGTTTACCAGCAACCGATTTTACTTTATCAATATTCTTTTGTAAAGCCATCTCTACATGTTTAGCATATCCCATTGCATGTTGTCTAGGATTTGTTATTGTCTGTCCAGCCCTAACTTTAGTATTATTATATGTTTTTAACCCAGCACTAGCAAGTTGTCCAGTAAATACTTCTTGTAGTTTTAAAAAAGATCTTAATTGATTTGCATTAATTTTTTGAAAAGTCTTTCCAGTTTTTGAGAGTAAATCTGTAACTTTTGCAGTTTCTTTTGCATTAAATGTCGCACTTCCAGACACATCTTTGTAAGTTGCATCGTCCATCCAGATAGATGCTGGTTTACTTAAACTTGATATGTTTGCACCAAATGATGCTTTCATTGATTGTAAATCACTTCCAGTGTACGTTGTATGCCAAACCACACCAATCTTTGCTTTGTTTATTGTATTTCCCAATTCACTATTAATAGGTATAGCGTAAACAATAGTATTGGGCTGAAAAGTATAGTATTTTTCACCATCAATTGTTTCGGTGTCAACGTCATCGGTAAACATAAGGTCTCCTTGTAGAACACCTTTAATACCCAATTTGGAAAATTCTGTAAATGCAATTTTAAATTTAGAATTAAGAGAGCCAGATAGGTTGTCATCATCTATTTCCTTTATTGATTTGTATAGTTTAGGTTCAGCATTAAATACAGACTTCTTTGCAACAAAGAACTTATTATCAGAAGGGTCGATGCCAGAAAAGATTGCAGGCGCACCATCCCACTTAACAGTCATTGAAATAGATGAACGAGAGTTACCAGCAAGCATATCTCTTAATGAACGTAGGAAGTTAATTGCAGCTCTACCACCGTCAACTCCGTAGTTGAGAATTTCATCCTCTAAATGTTCTAGGTGTAAATTTTTACCACCCTTATCTTCTGTAAGTAATTGACTAAATGATTTCATTTTTTGTAGCCTGTTCCTCTTTCTCTATTGCACCATCTTTTGTTCCATGCCCAACACGATAGTTTACCACCATATTTTTCACACTTACTATAGAACCAATCTAACATTATTGTACTCCGCTGTATTGCATTTTCAATTGTAGATATTGTCCTAATCTACCTTGTCCAGAAGTTCCCTTTTCTGGTCTTACGCCGGAATCAGAACGAATAGTCATTTTTAATGTTTTCTTGTCATCAGCAGAGTGTATATCAATTAAGTACTCTTGTACAGAGTTTCTATTTAAAAAAGCATAGTGTCTAGTTATCATTGGTATCATATCAACAATATCATCAGTTTTTTGTGATGCTGTTGTACCAACTGCTTTAACCATAATCAGTGGTACTTTTTCTTCTTTTCTTTGTAAGTTAAATGTATTTTGTACCCAATCAATAAAATCTTCTATTGACAATTTATTAAGTACATCGCAAAAATGTTCTCTACAAACAACCAACATTTCAGTGTATAGTTTATTTGCACCTTCTTCATCTTCTACATAATAGTCTACATATGCTTTTGTAACTTCTTTGTTCTTAACAAAATTATCTTTGGTAGCAATATCTTTTACACCAGGCACTTTGGAATAAACTCTATCCCACAAATCAGATTCTAGTTTTTTTGTTGCAATTCCTAATGCTTTATATTGAGTACCAACGTAAGTATTCTTTAATGGTTCTTTTGATTTCTCTGTTCCAGCTTTTAAACTTACACCTATCAATTCTCTATTTTTAAATTCAATGAATATATCTCCAGCATGATTATTAGGAACACCTCTTGGTTTTGCACGATATCCCCAAATCACATTTTTTATAGGTTTGGTTCTATCAAGGTCATAAAGATAATTAGTGATACCTATTGCATTTTCCATTTTAGTTTTAAGGAATCTGTCATCAAGCGTTGGTAGTTTATCAATAACTAGTTTAGCAGAGGCTGCATCTTTTCTATCGAAAGAACCTCTTGACTTTCCAGCATTTAAGTTTAGAGTGTATAAAAACTTTTTGAAATCTTCAACAGACGATGGTCTAAATTTATTATTAAATGCAAGTGCTGGAAATAATTCTGTGATTGAAGCATTAAGAGTAGTATCAACTCTTTCTAGAAGAGATTGAATTTTAGTTAATGGATTTTCGTATTGAGTGCTTCTTCGTCTGACTTGTTGGACGGATCTACTTAATATCGACATCATTTTCCCCATTTAAATATAGTTTATAATGTTATTTATAATAATCTAAGTTTGGCCTGCTCGGTAGGATTTGAACCTACGACCTATGGTTTAGAAGACCATTGCTCTATCCAGCTGAGCTACGAGCAGATAACAAACTTAAACTTTAAATGTAGAAAATTTATCGTATTTAGCGTTCTGCCCTTTATCAAAAATAGGTGTGTCATCGTCAATTTCTTGACCACTCTCCACTATGTCCTTCTGTTCACTTAGATTAACATCACTTAATCTCATTTTACTTCTATCAATACCTATAACAAATCTCTTATTCATTGTAGGATCGTTATATCTGTTCTTTAACTGTTTGACTACTATCTGATTTAGTTCCTCAAGTTCTTCTGTAGAAATAAGCGCAAACATGAAATCCGCTGTCGCTGGTAAGCCAAACGATTCAGATGTATCCTCAAGGCCGACATCGGTTGATGAGAATCCACTTCTTGTTGTCTGTGTCGCTGAAACGATTGGAAGATTGTTCTCAACGGCGAGTCCTCTAAGTTCTTCTGCAACTGCTTTAATATACATGTAGGAATTAACATTTGCGGCTCCTTTAAACCTTGATGATGCACATATATTTAGATAATCAATAAAAATGATATCTGGATTAAACGACTTTTTAATTGCAAGTTCTTTAATTAATCCTCTAAAGTGAGCACTATTAGCACTTGCAGTGGGATATTCTTTGATAATTAGTTTACCTTCTGTCTTACTTCGTATCTGGTCAACCTTATCTGTAAACATAGTTTTTGGCAAATCATGTAGTTCTTCCATAGAAACATCCATAAGATTTGCATCTATTCTTTCTGCAATACGTTCTTCTGCCATCTCCAAAGTAATATATAATACATTCTTACCTTGGGATAAACAATTTGCAGCCATATGACACATAAACAATGATTTACCCACACCAGTTCCAGCAAGGGCAATATTCAAAGTTTTTTGTGGTAAACCACCTTTAGTAATCTTGTTGAAGAAATCTAGATCAAAAGGTATCTTCTCTTCTTTCTTGTGATAGAAATCAAATCTCTGTTCTCCATCATCTAGATAATCGTGTCCTACAGACGAATCAAAACTAACAGCAAGAGCATCTCGCATAATCTCTGGAATCGCTTCTTGTGTTCTTTTTCCATCTTTACCATCAATGATAGCAATACCATCAACGATTGCATTGTAAACTGCTTTATCTTTACAAAACTTTTCTGTAGTATTTACTAACCACTCAATATCTACCTCTGCCTCATTTAAATTTTTAATTAAATTGACAACTGCTTTATGTTCTGTGTCGGTTAAATCTCTTCGGTTTTCTAGTTCTACTTCTAAGGAAACTTTAGTAGGTCGTTTTTTGTATTTGTCAACAAATTTGACAATTTCTTCAAATACAACTCTATCTTCTTTTAACTCAAAATAATTTGGTTTGATGAAAGGGATTACCTTTCTGCAATACTCATCATTCGTTATTAGGTTGGATAGGGTCGTTTTCTCTATTGTGTTGTTCAATTGTTCCATCATTTTTTCCAGCTTGTTCGTCTATAATTTCAACTAATATATCACCAATCAATGTAAAAAACTCTTCATCAAATTGTGATTTCTTTAATCCATTTGTATCTAGTATATCATAACTAAACTTAAATGGCAACCCATTTTTTTCAGATGGTTCACCCAAAGTTACGTTACCATACTTATACACCACACCCTTGAACTTTCCAGTATTAATACCAATACAAGTTACGTCTGGATATTTTTGTGAATTTAAATATACAAAATTTTGTTTTTCAATTGTAACTTTAGACATAGTGTAAATAACTTCCTATAATATATTTCGGTTTGTCTATTGGTTTTGTTCCAGCGTGCAACCAAGGCCACAACGGTGGGAACATTAATAGACTACCTCTTTTACATGGCGACCCTTTATTCATTAATGGAAAGGTTGTCATGCCACCTTCATTGTCATCAAGGTATAAGAAGAATACCATAAATCTGGCTGCATTGTCAAGACAATTCACATCAACATGTGGTCTAAATTCTTCTTTGTCATTTGGTAAATATCTTTTCATTCTAATATTTTCAAACTTCCACTCACCAGGCCACATTTCTTTAGTAACACCAGTTTGCATTTTATAATCTTGAATTTTAGATTTAAAAGCAGTTAAAAGAGTAGAAACATCATGATTCCACTTTGCATGTTGATGTAAATGGATTTGTGTAAAGTCGGCACTGTCTTGTTTTATGGTTTCATATTGTTCAGTATGTTCTTCAAATTTTTCTATCAAATATTTACAATAATCATCATCAATAACATTATCATATCTTTTTACAAAATTCATCAACTCCATTATTTTTTCCTCACAGTAAAGTCAATTGCCATTCTTTTGTTGTCTGTTAGTATATCTGAAGCTGCATGTGGTATTGTAGAATCAAAAAGTGCAAACGATGTTGGTTTGATATAATTAGAAACCCCATCATGTGTAAAACCACCACCCCAACTTTCTTGCCAATCACTATTGACTACACCTAAGATTTTAATTACATTATCCTTTTTATTATGGTCAGTGTGGATGTTATCTTTTCTATTTTTATCTTTAATAGACAACCCACAAAAATATATCTCTGGAAGAAAGAAATCTTTACCCCCTGCTTCATATATTTGTATTAACAATCCCATCGCAATACCAGCAAGTAGTGGATGTTTAGTATCATCGTTGTCTATAACATCTAACTTCAAATGTTTTTCATCCAATGGTTTACCCATTGGGTATTTTAGATTCCAATTGTCATCATTAGATGCAATATGTTTAATCATATCCAAATAAAATGGACTACAACAATTGTCTAAAATTTTAACCGCCATATTTAAACTCCTTTGAAGCAGCTTCTTCTAGTTTCTCCATGACTTCTTCTGTGAAGAATTTTTCTGGATCACCTAAAATAGCTTTACCATATTGTTTTGTACCATCAGGCATTAAATATCTTGGCCCTTCTTTCTTGAAAATTTCATACTTTTCTGCAAGTTCAACCAATCCATAATATTTATCTAGTCCAGTACTATAACTCAATCTAACATCAACCATTTTGTTTTCAATAGTCAATCTTGATTTGTGATTTTTACAGTGAATAATATTACCAACAACATCTGTTCCTTCTTTCTCTTTTCTCTTAGATAAGAAAATAATAGATGAGGCTGCATATTTCAATCCAGAACCACCACCCATTTCTTTTGTCGGAAACATACTTCCCATAGAATCATAAGTGTGATTGGTCACAACCATAGGAACACCAGCACGACCTAGTTTCAAAGTCAGAACACGAAACGCAGCCTTGAGAACTTGTGCCCTTGTCATA
>MDTB01195244.1_pt1 | contig 11736 bp, 13 predicted proteins | sample 811161 | NCBI WGS metagenome assembly MDTB01 (sample SAMN05326650, study PRJNA326480) | marine metagenome | isolation source: seawater | place: Mediterranean Sea | collected 2009
CTAAATATTTATTTATAGTTTTTGCTTTAGCAGGACTTTCAACAATTACTAAGTTCATTAATTGTTTATTTTCAAAATTAAACGATTTTGTCAAATTTATTATTGAAAAAGTAGAAAAGACAGTACTTATAACTTAATTTTGTTTTCTCTGGAATTTTTGAGTCTAACAATATTTTCTTTATGAGTATAAAGAATAATTACAAAAAAAACAAAAAGCACTAACGAATAGTTATAATTTTCAAAAAAAATTGCATAAAGTAAAACTAGTAAAGAAGAAGTCATAGAGGATAATGATGCAAATCTAAATAATAAAGTTAAAGTTACCCAGCATGCACCAAAAACTAAAAAAAATTTATAAGATAGAGCTAAAATAACTCCAAGATAGGTAGCTACGCCTTTACCCCCTTTAAATTTTAACCATACTGGATAGATATGACCAATGAAACATAATAGTGCAGAATATGAAGTTAAACTTTCAAAGTATAACAGTGTAATGAAAACTGAAACAAAACCTTTTAACAAATCTAGAAGTAAAGTTATAAATGCTAGAAATTTATTTCCAGTTCTAAGAACATTAGTTGTTCCAATATTTCCAGAACCTACTTTTCTTATGTCTTTTTTAAGAAATATTTTAGTTAGAATTAAACCAAATGGAATTGATCCCAAAAAATAAGAGTAAATTGCTACAATAATTAAATTTATGTCCATCAGATTGAGTAAACTACTTCGCCGTTAAGTAAGGTCAATTTTACTTTTCCTTGTAGTTTTCTATTTTCGATTGCAGTGTTTTTTGATTTAGATTTAAGATTCTCAGCTCTAACTACCCATGGTTTTTCTAAATCAAATACACAAATATCAGCATCAGCTCCTTTCTTAAGGGTGCCTTTATCAATTTTTAAAATTTTAGCTGGATTAATTGTTAAACACTTAATTATCTTTTCTAAAGCCAGAGAGTCATTATGATAGAGTTCTAAGGCCAAAGATAATAATGTCTCTATACCAATTGAACCTGTTGCAGATTGTGCGAATGGTAACCTCTTGCTTTCCTCATCCTCAGGGATGTGATCAGATACAATTACATCAATAAGATTGTTTTTAACACCATCTATCAATGCAAGCCTATCTTCCTCACTTCTGAGAGGAGGGGATAGTTTTAAGAAAGTTCTAAATTCTCCTATATCATTTTGATTTAATGATAAGTTGTTTATTGACACCCCAGTACTGAATTTTATTCCGTTAGATTTATTTTTTTTTATTACATTAAGAGAATTTTTCGATGAGATTTGATTAATATGGTATCTACAAGGGAATTTACTCAACAATGACAAATCTCTTTCAATAATAATCTTTTCAGCGATATCCGAAACCCCCTGTAAACCCAATCTGGTAGCTACCTCACCTTCATTAATGCATGCGTTTTTAGACAATTCGTAGTCTTCTGCATGCTGCATAATTAACACGTCTAAGTCTGAGGCATAATTCATTATCCTAGACATTAATTCTGTATTTTGAATAGTTTTATTGACGTCACTAAAACCTATAATGCCTCTTGCTTTTAACAATCCGAACTCAGTCATCTGACTCCCTTCCGCTTGTCTTGTAATTGAAGCGCATGGAAAAAGATTTACTTTAGCTTTATCTCTACCTCTTCTAATTATAAAATCCACCATTGACACATTATCTATAATTGGCTTAGTATTTGGCATTGTAACGATGGATGTTACTCCCCCAGCTAAAGCTGCTTGGCTAAGTGTTCTAAAGTTTTCTTTATATTCATAGCCAGGTTCACCAACAAAGGCCTTCATGTCAATTATACCTGGAATAGCTATATTTCCTTTTAAATCAATTTTTTCTAATGATTTTGGAACATCGGAAATTTTTGTGTTTTTTCCAATTGATTTTATTTTCCCTTTATCATCAATAATTATATTGCCAATTTCATCCATTTTTTGCGATGGATCAATAATTCTTAAGTTTGTTAAAATTTTTTCTTTCATTTATTTACAATATAATTTTAAACACGCCATCCTAACAGCTACACCTAGTTCTACCTGTTCTTTTACTAGACTAACGTTAATATCATCTGCTAACTTAGTATCAATCTCAACACCCCTGTTCATTGGACCAGGGTGCATAAGTAAAGCATCTTTTTTTGCATATTTAAGTTTTTCTGGAGTAAGCCCAAAAAATTCATAGTATTCTCTTTTTGATGGGAGAAAAGACCCTTGCATTCTCTCATTTTGTAATCTCAACATCATAACAATTTCGCATCCTTCCAATCCTTTTTTCATATCTGTAAATGCTTTCACACCTAATTTTTCTATATCAGTTGGCATCAATGTTTTTGGAGCAATAACATTTACTTCTGCACCTAACATGTTCATCAGATAAATATTTGATCGTGCTACTCGTGAATGAAGAATGTCTCCACAAATAGCAATTTTTAAACCCTCTATATTTCCTTTCCTATTAATTATTGTTAACGCATCTAATAATGCTTGAGTAGGATGTTCTCTTCTACCATCACCAGCGTTAATAACTGCACAATTAACTTTTTGTGAAAGTAAGTTAGGTGCTCCAGAGTCTTGGTGTCTTATCACAATTAAATCTGGATGCATCGCATTAAGAGTCATTGCTGTATCAATTAAGGTTTCACCTTTTTTTAAAGCCGAGTTATTCATATTTATTGTCATTACATCTGCCCCAAGTCTTTTACCCGCTAAATCAAATGAACTTTGAGTCCTAGTTGAAGGCTCAAAAAATAAATTGATTTGTGTTTTACCTCTTAAAACATCAAGTTTTTTTGAACTACTTCTGTTTAATTTTATGAAAGACTTTGCTTCCGTTAAAATTTTTTTAGCATCCTGGATTGATAAATTTTGAATACCTAATAGATGTTTCGGTGAGTTTTTAATAGCTGAAACTTTTTTTATAGTTGCCATTAAAATCAACTCTATAGGCCTTTTACCATATTATATCAAGTATTTTTTTTATGATAAAAATCAAGCACACCTTGAAGAATAAATTGAGCTGAATTTTCATCCAATTTTTTGACTTTTTTTGATGAATTAATAGCTAATTCTCTGGATAATCTAAAAGCTCCCTGACTTGACAATCGTTCGTCCCATAAAGTGATATTTTCAGTAATATCTTTTGAAAAATTTTTTGCAAGATCTTTAGCTGATTGAGATGACGAACCCTCAGAGCCGTCCATATTGATTGGATTACCAATAACTATTCCACCAACTTGATTTTCATTTATAATTTTCTTAATTTGAAACAATAAGTCCGCATAATTCTTTCTAATTATTGTTGTATAAGGTGTAGCAACAATTTTATTTTCGTCTGAAATGGCTATCCCTATTCTTTTTCCTCCAGGATCTACACCTATTAATCTTGATTTTTTGTTAATTCTTTCAATAAATAATTCAATATCAAGCATGAAATTTACCTAATTTATGATAAAACACATTTGAATTAACATAATTCACAAATGCCATTAGATAAAGAAAAAATTAAACAAGTTGCAAAATTAGCCCGAATTTCTGTTGATGAGGGTAAGGCAAATAACTTGAGTAAAGATTTAAACTCAATTTTTAAGTTTATTGAACAATTAAATGAATTAGACACAGAAAAGGTCGAACCGTTAACTTCTATACTAAATCAATCATTGAGATCTAGAAATGATGAAATAAGTGATGGTAAAATTAGAGAGAAAATATTGAAAAATTCTCCTAATAAAAATGAAGAGTTTTTTGTTGTACCAAAGGTGGTTGAATAATGGACGGTATAACTAATCAAGGTCTTAAAGAAATTATTGATAATATCAAATCCAAAAAAATTTCATCATTAGAATTAACAAAAGCTTATATAAAGAATATTGAAAGCGCAAAAAAACTTAATTCATTTGTTACAACAACATTTGAGCAAGCTTTAGAAAATGCAAAAAATTTTGATAGCAAACCAAATTATGAACAAATTCTTCCTGGCATACCTTTGGCTGTGAAAGATTTATTTTGTACTGAAAATGTAAAAACAACTGCAGGAAGTAATATTTTGCATAATTTTATTCCTACTTATGAATCAACTGTTACAAAAAATTTGTGGAATAATGGTGCTTTCTTACTTGGAAAATTAAATTGCGATGAGTTTGCAATGGGCTCATCAAATGAAACAAGTTTCTTCGGGAATGTAATAAACCCTGTTGGGGACAAACTAGTTCCAGGCGGATCCTCTGGAGGATCATCTTCAGCCTTAGCAGCTGATCTTACTCCAGCTACAATTGGAACAGATACTGGGGGATCTATAAGACAACCAGCTTCATTTACCGGCACGGTGGGTCTTAAACCAACCTATGGTTTATGTTCAAGATGGGGAATAGTTGCTTTTGCCTCCTCTTTAGATCAAGCAGGACCTATGACAAAAACAGTAACTGATTGTGCCATTATGCTTGAAGCTATGTCCGGTTATGACGAAAAAGATTCTACTTCAATAAATAAAAAAAAAGAACCATATTCAAAAAATTTAAATGAGAATATTAAAGGATTGAAGATTGGTATTCCAAAAGAGTATAGAGTTGACAATATGCCTAAAGAAATAGATGAACTTTGGAACAAAGGAAAAAAAATATTAAAAGATTTAGGAGCACAATTAATTGATATTTCATTGCCTCATACAAAATATGCTTTACCGACTTATTACATAGTCGCGCCTGCCGAAGCTTCTTCGAATTTAGCAAGATATGATGGCGTACGATATGGCTATAGATCAGAAAAGGGCAAAGATTTAATTGAAATGTATGAAAATACTAGATCCGAAGGATTTGGTGACGAAGTTAAACGAAGAATATTAATAGGCACTTACGTTTTGTCTTCTGGATATTACGACGCCTACTATTTAAAAGCTCAAAAGGTTAGACAGTTAATAAAAAAAGATTTTGATGATAATTTCTCAAAAGTTGATGCTATTCTTACTCCCTCTACTCCAAGCTCTGCATTTAAAATTGGAGAAAAAACCAATGATCCTGTGTCTATGTACTTAAACGATATATTTACAGTCCCAGTTAATCTAGCTGGATTACCAGCCCTATCATTACCTGCAGGCACGGATAAACAAGGGTATCCGTTAGGATTACAATTAATAGGTAAGACCTTAGATGAACAAAAAATACTAAATATAGGATATGCATTTGAAAAAAATTGTGGCTTTAAAAATCAAATCCAAAAGTGGTGGCTATGAGTAAAGACAAATTTGATTATTTTATAAACGGTGAGAAAGCTAAATACGAAGTTATTATTGGATTAGAGGTACATGCTCAAGTACACTCTAACTCTAAACTTTTTTCAGGATCATCAACTAAATTTGGCGCGAACCCAAATGACCAAGTAAGTTTGGTTGATTCAGCTTTTCCTGGGATGTTACCAGTAATTAACACGGAATGTATAAAACAAGCAATTAGAACTGGTCTTGGCTTAAATGCAAAAATAAATAATTACTCAGTTTTTGATAGAAAGAATTATTTTTATGCTGACTTACCTCAAGGTTATCAAATTTCACAGTATAAAAATCCTATTGTTGGTGAAGGTAAAGTTTTATTAGATATGCCATACGGTTCGAAAGAAATAGGAATTGAGAGACTTCATTTAGAACAAGATGCAGGAAAAAGCATTCATGATATGGATCCCTCAAATACTTATGTTGATTTAAATCGTTCAGGAATAGCGTTAATGGAGATTGTTAGTAAACCAGATCTTAGGTCACCCGAAGAGGTAAATGCTTATATCAAAAAATTAAGATCAATAATGAGATACTTAGGCACTTGCGATGGCAACATGCAAGAAGGCTCATTAAGAGCTGACGTCAACGTATCCGTAAGAAAAATAGGTGACAAAAAACTTGGAACTCGATGTGAGATTAAAAATGTAAATTCAATTAAATTTATGCAAATGGCAATTCAATATGAGGCAAATAGACAAGTTCAATTATTGGATGAAGGTAAAAAAATAGATCAAGAAACTAGATTATTTGATACAAAAAAAAATGAAACTAGATCTATGAGGTCAAAAGAGGATGCTCATGATTATAGATATTTTCCTGATCCTGATTTATTGCCTTTGAAAATTGAGCAAAAATTAATTGATGAACTAAAAAAATCTCTACCAGAGTTACCTGATAAAAAAAAAGAGAGATTTATTAAAGAATATGGTCTTAATCAATATGAAGCAACCGTATTGGTTTCTGAAAAAGAGATTTCTAATTATTATGAAAAGGTCGCAAAATTATCTGATAAAAAACTTGCAGCAACCTGGATGATGGGAGATCTATTTGCAATGCTTAATGAAAAAGGACTTGATATTTCAAATTCTCCTATCAAAGCTGAAAATTTTGCAGAATTAGTTCAATCAATTAAATCTGGTGAAATTTCAGGAAGAATCGCAAAAGAGGTATTTGAGATTATGATTGAAAGTGGAGATAATCCTAAAAAGATTATCGAGTCAAAAGGAATGAAGCAGGAAAGCGATCCAAAAGAACTAGAAAAAATGATTAATGAAATTTTATCCAAAAATAAAGATAAAGTTGATCAATATAAAACAGGTAAAGAAAAATTATTCGGTTTCTTTGTTGGTCAAGTTATGAAATCTTCAAGTGGAAAAGCAAATCCACAACTTACAAATGAAATACTAAAAAAGCTTTTAAAAAGCTAATTATGCCTAAAGATTTAGAATTAACGGATAATCTTGAAAAATATATAATCAATCATTCAGAAAAACTAACCAATGTGCAAAAAGAGATTATAGATTACAATATTGGGCTTGGTAAACAACAGAAGTTACAAATTTCAGTTTCACAAGCTCATTTTTTACAAACATTAATTAAAATATCTAATAGTAAAAAAATTTTAGAGATAGGAAGTTTTACAGGCTTTAGCGCTATATCAATGGCGCTAGCTCTTCCTAATGATGGTGATCTAGTTAGTTTAGATAAAAATTTAGAGTTTAGTAAAAAAGCTAAATTTTTTTACGAAAAAGCAAAAGAAAAGAGAATTAAACAAATTATAAAACCAGCTCTTGAAAGTTTAGATGAGTTTTTAAATTCTAATAAAAAGTTTGACATGATTTTCATAGATGCAGATAAAGAAAACTATCTTAACTATTACAATATTTGTATTGAATTAATTGATAAAGGAGGCCTAATTATTATTGATAACGTTTTATGGGATGGTGATGTAGCTAATGAATTAAAAGAGGATAAATTCACTAATATTATCAGAGAATTTAATAATCATCTAAAAAAAGATAGTAGGGTATTAAAAAATATTATTCCTATTGGTGATGGATTGACTGTTTGTATTAAAAAATAATGTTTACTATTTTTGGTTTTTATAAATTTAAAAAGATAAAATATTTAAAGAAAAAAAAGTTTTTTCTTCAAAAATTATTCACTGATTACAAGATTAGAGGAACTCTTATTATTTCAAAAGAAGGATTTAATGGAACTATATCGGGTAAGTCCAAAGATATTTCTTTAATTAATAAAAAGATTAAAAGTTTGTTTAGTATTACTAGTTATGACGCACAAAACTTATCAAAAAATAAATTTCAACCATTTCATAAATTTAAAGTAAAAATAAAAAAAGAAGTTGTTCCAATGGGATTATCTATTTCTTCAAAAATACAAAAAATAAATCATGTCGACCCAATCAAGTGGAATACACTAATCAAAAATAAACACACCTTTATATTAGATGTGAGAAAACCTTTTGAATATGAGGTTGGTAGTTTTAAAAAAGCAGTTAATCCTAAAGTCAATCATTTCAGGGAGTTTCCAAAATATCTTAATAAACTAGACAAAAAAAAATCTATTGCTATGTTTTGTACCGGCGGCATAAGATGTGAAAAAGCCTCTATTTATTTGAGACAAAAAGGATTTAAGAATGTATTTCAATTGAAAGGTGGAGTTTTAAATTATTTAAAAAAGATAAATAAAAAAAACAGTTTATGGAAAGGCGAGTGTTTTGTTTTTGATAATAGAGTTTCAGTTAAACATGATTTAGCATTAGGAACACACGTTGTTTGTAGCGGATGTAGAAATCCAATTTCCTTTAAAGATAAAAAATCTAAGAAATACGAGGAGGGTGTTTCCTGTCATAGATGTTATGACACACTTACAAAAACTCAAAAAAGTAGATTCAGAATGAGACAAAAGCAGATTTTACTTGCTAAGAAAGATGGAAGGAAGCATATATTCCAAAAAGAATTTTAAGTTTAAAATTATGAATCTTACAAAAGACTCCATTTGGATACTACTTAGAAAAGTGACGATTCCCGCAAGTACAGGTTCTCTTTTCATGACTTTTTATAATTTAGTAGATACTTACTTTGCTGGAAAAATTTCTGCTGAAGCACTTGCAGCGATTGCTAAATCTTGGCCTATAACTTTTATAGCGTTAGCTATTTCAATTGGTATTCAGGCTGGTACGCAAGCATTAATAAGTAATTCTGTTGGTGCCAAAGAAAATAAATTAGCGTCTTTATATGTTGCTCAGTCAATAACATTTGCAGTAATTACGTCAGTAATAGTTACACTATTTGGTTTAAATTTTTCAGAATTTTTATTAAAGATAATGGGCTCATCTGAGGAAAGTATTATTTTAACAAGAGAATATTTAGATATTATTTTCTATGGTTCAATAATAATTCTGGTTCAACTTTCTTTAAATGGAACTTTATCTGCCCAAGGTGACACAAAAAGCTATAGAAATATTTTGATAATCTCATTTTTTTTAAATATTTTTTTAAATCCTTTATTCATATTTGGTTATGGAATCATACCAGCGTTTGGTATTGCTGGTTTAGCTATCTCAACTTTAATTGCTCAATCTATTGGAGTTTTTTATTTAATTTACAAAGTGTATTGTTGTAAATTAAAAAAATTTTTATTTTTTGAATGTTTTATACCCAAACTAAATCTGTTGTTAAATATTTTTAGACAATCTGTGCCTATCATGTTTACAATGCTGATGATAATGTTTGGTATTTTTAATATTTTCTATTTCGTAGGTCAGTTTGGTGAATTAGCTACAGCTGGATATGGAACAGCCGTTCGCATAGAGCAAGTCTTACTTCTGCCTGTAATAGGTTTAAATACTGCAGTTTTGTCTATTGCCGGGCAAAATTATGGTGCTAAATCATTTAATCGAATTAAAGAAGTTTATATTAAAGCTTTGATTTTTGGATCTAGCTTCATGATTATCGCCGGTATAATAATTTATTTTTCTTCCAGTTTAGTAATCTCACTCTTTACTTCCGATCCAGTAGTAATTAATAGTGGAGCTCTTTATTTAAAAGTAGCAGCATTAATAGGTCCAATTTATCCAGTTTTTTTTATTACTTCAGCATTATTTCAAGCACTAAAATTAGCTGTTTATAGTTTGTATATGACAATTATGCGTTTAACATTAATGCCATTTATGTTTCTTTGGTATGTAATAAATATTAGAGGAGGTGATTATCAAGATATTTTTTACACAATAATGGCAACTAATTGGTTCATGGGTCTTTTAGTTCTAGCTTTCATTCCTTTTTTCCTTAAAAATAGACTAAATATGAGCTTCAAAAAATTATTTATATTTTAATTTATTTTCAAGTTTTCTTACAAAATAAGAAACAACTAAAATTAAAACAAGGTATTCAAGAATCAAAAAAGTATAAATTTCTAGGGGCCTATAAGTGGTAGTAACAAGTTCATTTGCTTTTCTAGTTAGATCAGCTATTCCAATAATGGATACAAGTGAAGACATCTTAAGAACATAAACAAATTGATTGCCCATAGCAGGTAACACCACTTTTATGGCTTGAGGAAGAATTACAAATCTCATTTTTTTCCAGAAATCCATTCCAAGTGACTCAGATACCTCATGTTGTCCCTTATCGATAGAATTAATTCCAGCCCTAAATATTTCTGCCTGAAAAGCGCTTTCACTTATAGTCAAAGCAATTATACCAGAAACAAACGGTGAAAAACTAACTCCCAACATAATCGGCAAACCATAATAAATCCAAAGAATTAAAACTAATAAAGGTATAGCTCTTACAATTTCGACATAAGTTATATTGAAATAACTAAGAAATTTATTATTAGATAAAGATGGTAGTGCTATTATAAGTCCTATTATCATAGCTAAAATGATAGAAATTATTGAAATATAAATTGTAGTTGTTATACCGCTAATTAGGAATTTTAAATTAGTTAAACCTTCGACATTATCAGGACTGAGAATATACCACCCCCATTCATAATTTGAGCTACAACCTTGTAGAAAAAAAAATATAGCAATAAATTTTACAAACCTCACACGTAGACTATATTTGTTAATATTAGTTATTTAAACTTAATTATAAGCTTTTTAGGTTATATTTAGCCAGCAATGTCTTAAAAAATCCAGAGGCTTGCTTACCTTTAATCCAATTACTTACGTAATCGTTCCAGACTTTATCTTTTTTTGGAACCATCATTGCTAAAAAAGCTGGATTTTTTTCTCCATCAGGTACAATTACTAATTGAGGATATTTTATTACTAATTTATTTGCTTCCGTAGAACTAGTAATATTTCCATCTGCTCTACCCGCAAGCACTTCTTGAAAATCTCTAGCTGGAGCCTCTACTGATTGAAGTTTTGATTTTGGAAAAAATTCCTTTGCCTTTTCTTCTTGAGATGTACCTAAAGTTGTAGCTATTGTAACATCTTTATTATTAAGCGAGTTCCAAGTTGGAAATTTCTTCAAATTTTTTTTAAGCACTAAAGGAACTGTTCCATATTTATAATAAGTGGCTGTAAATCCGGCAACTTCAGCTCTTTTAGGTGTTTTAGTTACGCTTGTAGAAATATCATATCTATCAGCGGTAATTCCTGCTACGATAGTTTTCCATTCAGCGGGAACGAATTTTACCTTAACTCCTAAGTCTTTTGCTAACTCTTTCATTACATCTATGTCAAATCCTTTATACTTATTAGTAGCTGGATCTTTCATTGACATAGGATCCCAATCACCTGTTGTACCTACACGTAGTTCACCATTTTTTTTGATAATATCTAATTTAGAAGCAGCTTGAGAGTTTGTTGTTAAAACTAAAAATATTATTAGTGATATTATTTTTTTAAACATAATTCTTAATACCGAATGTTTTCTTTTTTTTCGAATTGCAATTTGACCCACTTTGATAACTAGAATTAAAGGGGTTGACTAAAGGGTAGATTATCATCTATAAAGAACAAAACAAGAACATTTATGAAGCTAACAATACCATTTTATTTGCACAAAGTAGGAGCTGGTTTTCCGTCACCAGCAACTGACTATATAGAGGACGATATAGATTTAAATTCTCATCTTATAACAAACCCTCCAGCTACTTTTATAATAAGAGTACAAGGCAAGTCCATGATTAACGTTGGAATTTATGACGGAGATTTATTGATAGTAGATAAAAGCATGAGTCCAAGAAATTTTTCAACTGTGATAGCAAATGTGAACGAAGAACTTGTTGTAAAAACTTTAATCAAGGAAAAAGGAGTTAGTTATCTTACTTCAGGGTCAAAAAATATATTAGATAAAATTAATCTTACAGAAAACCCAGAAATAGTAGTTTGGGGAGTAGTAACCTATGTCATACACAAACAGCAGTAAAAAAAATAAAGTTGCATTAATAGATTGTAATTCATTTTATGTTTCTTGTGAG
>MDTB01201850.1_pt1 | contig 11735 bp, 8 predicted proteins | sample 811161 | NCBI WGS metagenome assembly MDTB01 (sample SAMN05326650, study PRJNA326480) | marine metagenome | isolation source: seawater | place: Mediterranean Sea | collected 2009
GAGTCTGGTGACGTTCTATATGCGGCAAAAAAATTTAATGAAGTTGAAATAATGTTTCCACAATCTAAGTGGGCTGCAAAATCTACTTTAATGGCTGCTTACGCTTATTATTCTCAAGATTATTATTATGATACTATTGAAGAATTAAAAATTTTTTTAAGAAAATACCCTAAACATAAAGATATAGATTATGCAAATTATATGATGGCCCTTGCTTACTATGAACAAATTGTAGATGAAAAAAAAGATTTGAATTCAATATTATTATCAAAAGAAAAGTTTAAATTTGTAATTAATGAATTTCCAGAAACAGATTATGCTTTGGATGCTAAGTTTAAGTTAGATTTAATAAATGATATTCTGGCCTCAAAAGAAATGTATTTAGGAAGATATTATTTTGATAAAAGAAAGTGGATACCAGCAATTAATAGATTTAGAAAAGTAGTTGATGAATATAGTAGAACTATTTACATTGAAGAAGCACTTCACCGATTAGTAGAGGTTTATTACACTTTAGGATTAGTTGATGAAGCAGAGAAATATGCAAATCTTTTAGGATATAATTACCAATCTTCTGAATGGTATAAAAAATCTTACAGTGTTTTTAATAAACTTTATGCAAATAATAAATTGAAAAATGATGATAAAAAAGAAAATTTAATCAAAAGAAAATTCAAATCTCTTTTTGAATAAGATGGAAAATAAAAAAATTGAAAAAAACTACAATATTAAAATCAAAGAATTGCAAAAACTAAACAAATTATATTATGATCAAAGCAAACCAGCAGTAAATGATGATCAGTATGATAAACTTAAAAATGAAATTTTATTATTAGAAAAAAAATATAAATTCTTAAAAAATAAAAATTCTCCTTCTAAAATAGTAGGGTATAAACCTTCAAAAAATTTTAAAAAAGTTTTACATAGAGTTCCTATGCTTTCGTTGTCAAATGCATTTAGTGAAGAAGACTTAATAAATTTTGAAAAAAGAATAATAAATTATCTCGACCAAAAAAAAGATTACAAATTAGAATTTAGTGCAGAACCTAAAATTGATGGTATTTCCGCATCTTTGATTTATAAAAATGGAAAGTTTACAACTGGTTTATCTAGAGGAGATGGATCTCAAGGCGAGGATATAACTGAAAATTTAAAGACCGTAAAAGATATTCCACAGTTCATAAAAGCAAAAAATTTTCCTGATGAAATAGATATTAGGGGAGAGATTTATATACAAAATAGTGATTTTAAAAATTTAGATAATAAATTTGCCAATCCAAGAAATGCTGCTTCTGGATCTTTAAGACAAAAAAACCCAGATGAAACAAAAAAAATACCTTTAAAATTTATTGCCTATGCATTTGGATATGAAAAGAACTTATTGATTAATACTCAATCTGAATATCTAAATAAACTAAGTCTTTGGGGGTTTAGAACAAATCCTCTAAACAAAGTAATTGTTGGTGTTAAAAATTTATTAAAAAATTATGAAGATATAGATAAAAAGCGAAGCAACTTGGATTTTGATATTGATGGTATTGTTTATAAAGTTAATGATTTTAAATTGCAAAAAAGATTAGGCAATGTTGCGAATGCTCCGAGATGGGCGATTGCCCACAAGTTCTCAGCAAATAATGGAATTTCCAAAATTATTAATATTGATATTCAAATTGGAAGAACTGGTGCACTAACTCCAGTTGCAAAAATTGAACCAATCAATATTGGAGGTGTAGTTGTTTCCAATGCAACATTGCACAATGAAGAGGAGATCAATAGAAAAGATGTTAGAGTTGGCGATACAGTTTTAATTGAAAGAGCAGGTGATGTAATTCCTCATATTGTTTCTGTCGATCTAAAACAAAGAGAAAAAAATTCCAAGAAATTTGAATTTCCATTATTATGTCCATCGTGTGGTTCTAAAACTATAAAAGAATATAATTTAACAACAAAAAAAAATGATGCTGTCAGAAGATGTTCAAGTGAGGGCTATGAATGTGAAAAAGTTGCTGTTGAAAAAATTAAGCATTTTGTTTCAAAAGAAGCTTTCAATATAGAAGGATTTGGAAAAAAAATTGTTGAAAATTTTTGGAAGTTAAATTTAGTTCGTTTGCCTCAAGACATATTCAATTTGAATTTTAATAAAATTGAAAAAATAGATGGATGGGGCAGACAATCAGTTTCAAATTTAAAATATTCTATAGACGAGCGAAAAACTATTTCATTTGAGAGATTTATTTATGCATTAGGTATAAGACATATAGGTTTAGAAAATGCTAAACTAATTTCAAAAAACTTAAAATCATTCAAAAACTTTTTAAAACTATCAGATAAAAAAAATATAGAAGATTTGATAAATATTGATGGTATTGGTGATACCCAAATAAACTCGATGAAGAATTTCTTTTCAAATAAAACAAATTTAGTTGTTCTAAATAACCTTGCAAAAGAATTAGAAATTAAAGATGCAATTTCAATAAAAAAAAATGGACCATTAAATAATAAAACATTTATGCTTACTGGAAAGCTTGAAGGAATGAGCAGAGCGGAAGCAAAATCTCTTATTGAACAAAATTCTGGTGCAATAATCAGTAATGTTTCAAAAAAACTTGATTATTTAATAATTGGAGACAAGCCTACTAAAAGAAAGATTGAAGCAGCCAAAGAATTGAATATCAAAATTTTAAAACAAAGCGAATGGTTAAAGATGTTAAATAAAGTTAGCTAACCATTTCCTTTCATTTTTACTTAAATATTCAAATAATTTTGAATAAATATTTAAATGATATTTAAATAAATAATTTTTTTCATTATTATCTAACAAACTATAATTAATTAAATCTTTCTCTATTGGTGCCAATGTGAGATTTTCAAAAAATAATTTTTTACCTATTTCTCTAACATACAAAAGATTTTCTATGCGAATACCAAATTGACCTTTTTTATAATAACCTGGCTCATTACTTAAAATCATTCCTTTTCTAATTTTAACATTATTAAATTTTGAAATAGCTTGAGGACCCTCATGAACATTTAAATAAAAACCTACACCATGTCCAGTACCATGTTCATAATCCAATTTATCTTTTTTCAAAAACTTTCTTGCCTGGGTATCAATTAATTTTCCATTGAAATAAGTGTTTAGATTAGCTGTTGCAACAGCTATGTGGCCTTTTAAAACTTTAGTAAATATATTCTTTATAGTTTCTTTGGGCTTAGAAAAGCATATTGTTCTTGTTACATCTGTTGTGCCATACTTATATTGTCCCCCAGAATCACACAAAAAAATATCATTGTTCTTAATAGTTTTTGCATTTTTTTTTGAAGCTCTATAATGAACTATTGCTCCATTGGCTCCAGATCCAGCAATAGTATTAAAACTTGGTGATAGATAATTCTTATTTTTTTTTCTAAAAAATTCCAATTTTTTTTGTGCTTCAATTTCTGTAATTTTTTTTTTATTAATTTTTTTAATCCAGTATAAAAATTTAGTTAAAGCAACGCCGTCAGATATATGACTATTAACCATATGTTGGATTTCAATATTATTTTTCATTGATTTTAATAAATAAATAGGATCATCACCTTTTATTATCTTGAATCTTTTTTTGAGTAAATTTTCAAAAAAAATAGAACATGTTTTTTTATCAATTATTAACTTACCTTTTTTAAATTTATTTAAATTATTTACTAATTGACTTGGTTCTATTATTTGAGATTTTTTAATTTTTTTTTGTTTCAAAAGATTTTTTGTCTTAATTTTTTCAGTAATCAAATATATTCTTTTTTTACTATCTATAATAAGTCTACAATTTGGTATAGGGCTATAAGGATTATCAGATCCCCTTATGTTCAGTAACCATGCAACATTTTCAGGTGCACTGATAAATAAATAATTAATTTTTTTTCTTTTTAAAAAATTCGAAACTTTTTCAATTTTTTTTTTGAAATTTTCTCCTGCAACAAAGTCATTAATTGAAAAAAAAGGTTTAGCTGTAAATTTGAATTTATTTGAAAGTTGATCAATTAAGTTTTCATTTAAAATTTTAATCTTATTGTGTTTTAAAAAAAAATTTTTAATTTGAGAAAAAGTAAAAATTTTTGGGTCGATGCCTAAAGTTATATTTTTGAATAAATTACAATTATTAATTTTATTATATTCTACTATTTTAAAGTTTTCCCCAGATTCTATTTGAGCTTGCAAAGTGTATCGTCCATCTACAAATAAGTAATTTTTATTTTTTAGAATAATCGCATAACCTGCTGAACCACCAAAATTTGAAATAGTTTTAAGTCTGTCTTTGTTTGTGTATTCTGAGAAGAATTCATCAGTTTTTGGGACTACGTATCCATCAATATCTAGAAAGTTAAATTTCTTTTTTAGTTCAATTAATCTTTTTTTAATCATTTTAATCTTTTTTGGTATCTTATCCATCCAGGACTTCTTACATTGTCATCATCTTCAAAATCTTGATTAAATTCAAAATCATCAATCTGTTCATTATTGTCATTATAAAATGAATTTTTTTCTAAATATTTTTCAGGAAGTTCATCTATAAATCTTGAAGCCATACTGTCAATCCAGTCACCTTGATAAAATCTATTCATTGAAAAGGATATAATTGCTTTTTTTTTTGCTCTTGTAATACCAACATAAGCAAGTCTTCTCTCTTCTTCTAAACCACTTTGTCCTTTCTCTTCAATCGATTTTTGATGAGGGAAAAGACCTTCTTCCCAGCCTGGTAAAAATACGGCATCAAATTCTAGACCTTTTGCTGCATGCATTGTCATCATATTAACTTTTTCACCTTCCCAGTCTTGATCTATCGATGTAGCCAAGGAAACATGCTCTAAAAAACTTTCTAAGTTGTCAAACTCCTTCATGGCATTCAAAAGTTCTTTTATATTTTCTAGTCTATTTTCATTTTCTATATCTTTTTTATTTTTTAAATTTGCTGAGTAACCAGATTCATCCAAAATTATTTGTAATAATTTTACATGATTAATCTTTTTTATTTTTAAATCATTTCTCCATTTTGAAATAAAATTCAAAAATAGATAAAGACCCATTTTTGCTTTAGGTTTTATTAAATTTTCATCTATCATTTTTCTTGATGAGATTTCTAAACATGAAAATTCTTTTTTTGAATACTCGTGAATAGTTTTTATTGTACTTTCTCCAATTGATCTTTTTGGATTATTTACAACTCTTTCAAATGCTAAATCATCTTTTTCTTGATAAACCAATCTTAAATAAGCCACACAATCTTTAATTTCAGCTCTTTCATAAAATTTTGTACCACCTAGAATTCTATAAGGCATTCCAATTTTCAAAAACCTTTCTTCAAATTCTCTGGTTTGAAATATTGCTCTTACAAGTATTGCAATATTATTTAACTTAAATTGATTTTTTATTTTTTCTATTTCATCCGATATACCTGTTGCTTCATCTTTAACATTTTTAAAACAATTTAATTTAACTAAATCACCATCTTCCAATGTGGCTTTTAACGTTTTACCAACTCTATTTTGATTATTAGATATAAGGTTTGAGGCAACTGATAGAATATTTTGTGTAGATCTATAATTTTCTTCTAACCTAATTATTTTTGTATCTTTATAAATTTGATCAAATTCAAGAAAATTTTTTATTTCAGCTCCTCTCCAGCTATAAATTGATTGATCGTCATCACCTACACAACAAATATTCTTATTTTTTTCAGTTAATAGATTTAGCCATTTACTTTGTATAAAATTTGTATCTTGATACTCATCTACCAAAATATACTTAAAGTTATTGGAATAAATGTTTCTTATATCTTCAAACTTTTCTAAAATTTTAACAGTATGTAAAATTAAATCACCAAAATCACATGAATTAAGTTCATTCAATTTTTGTTGATAAATTTTATAAATTGGTAAAATTGTTTTTTCGTAAATATCTTTACTATTAATAGTTACCTCATTTGGATAATAGCCTTTATTTTTCCACCTATCTATTATCGCCAAAATATATCTAGGAGCCAATTGTTTAATGTCAATATTTTCAGATTTGCAGATATTTTTTATTAATCTTATTTGGTCATCAGCATCTATAATAGTAAAATTTGAATTAAGATTTACTGCTGGAGCGTGTTTTCTTAACATTTTGACACAAATTGAATGAAATGTTCCAAGCCAAGAAAGACCCACAGCTGAGGAGCCTAGAATTTTGCTAACTCTTGTCTGCATTTCCTTTGCAGCTTTATTGGTAAATGTAACTGCTAGAATTTGATTAGGAAAAGCTTTTTTTGTCTTAATAATATTGGCAATCCTAGATGTTAAAACTTTAGTTTTACCAGATCCAGCTCCAGCGACTATAAGCAGTGGTCCATCTAAAGATATTACAGCCTCTTTTTGAGATTTATTCAAGTTTTTTAAATATTCTGAGTTTAACATTTTGTAAATTTAATTATAAGTTTCTAAATTATTATGAATAAACATAATCAATTAATAAAAAAACTTAAGCTTTCAATATTATCTATTAATAATTTAATAGAAAGATATTTTACCAATTTTAAAAATTTAAAATCAAATTTTAAAAAAGGTGAATTAATTAAGAATAATAGAGTTTTTTTTGGATTTTCAGCAGTTGTTATTTTGACACTAGGTTATTTTCTTTTACCAACTATTTATGATGAAAATATAATTAAATCTACAATTAAGAATCAAGTGTATAAAAAATATAATATTAATTTGGATGTAAAAGATAATGTCAGATATGGCCTCATTCCCAGACCTCATTTTGTTGTAAAGAATTTACCAATTATTTTAGATAAAAAAGAAATTGGGGTAATAAAAAACTTTAAATCATATATTGCTCTTAATAATTTTTTTCTGTCTAAAAATATTGAAATTAAAGATTTAATTTTTAATAAAACTGACTTTTATCTAAAAAAAAATGATCTGATTTTTTTTGAGGAACTTTTGATGACACCACCCAATGACAATAAAATTGTTATCAAAAATAGCAATATTTTTTTTGAAAGTGAAAATGATGAATTATTATTTTTAAATAAAATTAAAAATTCTAAATTTTATTATGATCCAATGAATTTGGAAAATACATTCACATCAAAAAATGAAATTTTTAATATTCCATATAAATTGATTATAAAAAATGACAAATTTAATAAAGAAATAAATATAGATTTTAATTCAAAAAAAATAAGATTAAATTTGAGTAATTATATTAGTTATCAAGACAATTTAAAAAAAGGTATACTTGATATTTCATTCGTAAATAAAACTACAGAGTTAAGCTATCAAATTAAAGAAAATTCAGTAATTTTTAAAAATGATGATAAAATTTTAAGCGGATTGCTTGATTTTAAACCTTTTTATTTAAAAGCAGATTTGAATTATGATGGCATAAGTACAAAAGATTTATTTACAGATGAATCAATTTTTATTGATTTAATAAAGTCTGAAATTTTTAATAATCAAAATTTAAATGCTAACATCAATTTAAAAATAAAAGATATTACAAACATTAATGAATTAAATAATTTAGAACTTAAGATAAATTTAGACCAAGGAATTATTAACCTTTCCGAGTCTAAAATTTATTGGAAAGATGATTTGATAGTTTCAATGCGAGATGGAATATTAGACTATAATGATGAAGGAATTTTTTTAACTGGAAGATTAATTATCCAATTAGAAGATTTAAATAACTTTTATCAATCTTTTCAAATAAAAAAAACGAATAGAAAAAAATTAAAAAAAATTGAAGTAGATTTTGTTTATAATTTTAATAGAAACAAGTTTCAGTTTGATAATATAAAGATTGACAATAATTCATATGAAAATATTGATATTTTTATTGATAATTATAACTCAAGTGAAAAAAAATTTTCTAATAAGATTATTTTTAAAAATTTTGTAAAAGAATTTATTAACAATTATTCAGGATAAATCATCTTTTTAGGATCTACAATTTTCTCATAATCTTTTTCACTTATCAAACCTGTTTTTAAAGTTTCAGTTTTTAATGTTGTGTTATTTTTAAGTGCCATTTTTGCAATTTTTGCTGCATTATCATATCCAATTTTAGGAGCAAGTGCTGTAACGAGCATTAAAGAACTATCTAAAAAATATTTTATTTTTTCTTTGTCTGCTTTTAGCCCTTTAATACAATATAATGCAAAATTTTTAGAGCTATCCGCTAGCAAGTCGATTGATTGTAAAATATTATGGGCAATTAAAGGCTTAAATACATTCAATTCAAAATGTCCATGTGAGCCTGCCATTGTAATACCATTGTGGTTTCCAATTACTTTTACACAAACCATTGTAACCGCCTCAGATTGAGTAGGGTTTACTTTGCCTGGCATAATTGAGGAACCTGGTTCATTAGCTGGAAGAATTAATTCACCATAGCCAGCTCTAGGTCCAGAACCTAAAAATCTTATATCATTTGCAATTTTCATCAAACAAACTGCCGTAGTATTTAGTGTCCCAGAAAAGTTAACAATTTCGTCATGAGCAGCAAGTGCAGCAAATTTATTCTTTGTGGGCTTAAATGGAATTTTAGTTAACTTTTTTATTTCATTAATGATTTTTTTATCAAAACCTTTTTTACTGTTTATACCTGTACCAACGGCAGTTCCACCTTGTGCTAGAAAATAGATTTCATTTAATGCATTTTTTATTCTTGAAATACAATCAGATAACTGAGCTTGATATCCTGAAAACTCTTGGCCTAAAGACAAAGGAGTTGCATCCTGAAGATGAGTTCTTCCAACTTTAATAATTTTTTTAAATTGAGATATCTTTTTTTTTAATTCTTTATCTAATAATTCTAAAGATGGTAAAAGTTTATCTCTAGTCTCAATGGCTATAGCTATATGCATTGCTGTAGGAAAAACATCATTAGTTGATTGAGATTTATTTACGTGATCATTTGGATGGACGGGTTTTTTAGATCCCTTTTTTCCACCTAAAATTTCAATAGCTCTATTTGCTATAACCTCGTTGACGTTCATGTTAGTTTGAGTACCCGATCCTGTTTGCCAAACTTTAAGAGGAAAGTGCTCGTCTAGTTTTCCTATTATCACTTCATTAGATGCTTTAATTATAGCTTTTGATACATTTGGTGGAATTTGTTTTTCCCTACCATGAACTATGGCAGCTGCTTTTTTAATTATAGCAATAGACTTAATAAGAATTGGTCTTACTAAAAACTCACCAATATCAAAGTATTTTTTGGATCTTTGAGTTGATGCACCCCAATATTTATCATCTGGAACACTTATTTTACCAATGCTATCAAATTCTTTTCTTAATTTCATGAATATTTTTTTTCAAAATATATACTATAAATATATATATTAATTTTATTTAAACTTACAGGAGCAAAATGACAAATTTCGATAAAGTAGGAACTTTCATGAAAACTTTTGGCCAAGAAGTCAAAACAAAACCTTCTTTTAGTACAGATAAGATTAATAATCTTAGACTTGATTTAATCAAAGAGGAGCTTGCAGAGCTTACAGATGCGATGAACAACAAAGATTTGTTGGAGGTAGCTGATGCATTGACTGATATTCTTTATGTCACTTATGGAGCAGGACATGCTTTTGGAATAGATTTAGACAAATGTTTTGAAGAAATTCAAAATTCGAATATGAGCAAATTAGACGAGAATGGTAAGCCAATTTATAATGAATATGGAAAAGTAATGAAAGGTCCAAATTACTATAAACCTGATCTTTCCAAGTTTGTTAATTAATTTCTAATTTAAAATCTACAGCAGGAGCACTATGAGTAATGCTTCCTACAGAAATTCTATTTACTCCAGTTGCAGCAATTGATTTTACATTTTCTAGATTAATGTTTCCAGATGCCTCAGTTTCATAGTATTTTTTTGCAAGTTTAACACTTGTTTTCAAATTTTTAATATTCATATTATCAAATAAAACTCTATCAAATTTCAGTCCTATAATTTCTTTTAGCTGTTTGATATTATCAACTTCAACAGTGATTTTTTTCCCTTTCTTATTTTTAATCGCCAATGAAACAAGTTCTTTAATATCAGAGCTGGCAATATGATTATCTTTGATTAAAAATTCATCACTAAGATTAAATCTATGATTAATACCCCCACCTAATTTAACAGCATACTTTTGAATAACTCTATAATTTGGAATAGTTTTTCTAGTGCAACAAATTTTACATTTTTTTCCTGCAAGTTTCACAAACTTATTTGTTTTAGTGGCTATACCTGAAATATGAGATAAGAAATTTAAGGCAACTCTCTCAGCAATTAATATTGAATTTGCTCTTCCTTTAATTGTTGCTATCAAAGAATTTTTTTTTACTAAAGATCCATCTTTTTTTTTAATCGAGAATTTAATTTTATTATCAATTTGAACAAAAGCTTGTTTTGCAAATGATAAACCAGCAACAATCGCTCTTTGATTAGATATTAATTTTGCTGTAATAATTTTATTTTCTTTTAATAAACTAGACGTTATATCTCCATAAGGATATAGGTCTTCTGTCAGAGCAAGTTTAACTCGATCTTTGATAAAATTTTCACTTAATTTAATTTGAGACACAAAAAGTTATCTACCAACAGCTACCATTTTTTCTACTGACAATCTTGCTTTATTTATTGTCTCTTGATCCATAATGATTTCACCTGTTTCATTTTCAAGACAATCTAAAATTTTAGGTAATGTAATTTTTTTCATATGTGGGCAAAGATTACATGGTCTGATAAATTCTACATTAGGATTTTCTACTTGAATATTATCACTCATTGAACATTCGGTAACCATCATAACTTTTTTAGGTTGATTATCTTTAACATAATTAATCATTCCAGATGTGGAACCTGCAAAATCACTTACCTTAATTACTTCAGGCGGACATTCAGGATGTGCAATAATTTTTATACCAGGGTTATTTTTTCTTATATTAATTATCTCATTTTTATTAAATTGGTCATGAACAATACAAATTCCCTTCCATGAAATTATTTTAACATCTGTTTGTGAGGCAACATATTTTGCAAGATAATCATCAGGTAAGAAAATTACTTTTTTTACTCCCAAAGATTTTACAATCTTAACAGCATTAGCTGATGTACAACATACATCTGTTTCCGCTTTTACATCTGCTGAAGTATTCACATAAGAAACAACGGGTACACCGGGATATTTTTCTTTTAATAACCTTACATCTTTTCCTGTAATAGATGATGATAGAGAACATCCTGCATTCATATCGGGTAATAAAACTTTTTTATTTGGGCTCATTAATTTTGCAGTCTCAGCCATAAAATGAACTCCTGCCATTACAATTATATCAGCTGATGTTTTTGAGGCTTCTACTGCAAGTGCTAAAGAGTCAGCTGAAAAATCAGCGATACCATGATAGATTTCTGGAGTCTGATAGTTATGAGCAAGAATTACTGCGTTTTTTTCTTTTTTAAGTTTATTAATTTTGTGAATGTAAGGAGCGTGCACTGACCACTCTATCTCAGGCATTACCTTTGATATTTTTTGATAAATAGGATCAGTAGCTTTTTTTACTTCTTGATTAAATTCCATATCAAAATTTATCAATTTGAAACCTACTTGTCATTGAATTATTGTGGGTCATATTTGCGGCCATGCTGAAATTGGTAGACAGGCACGGTTGAGGGCCGTGTGGACCTAGTCCATGAGAGTTCGAGTCTCTCTGGCCGCACC
>MDTB01033080.1_pt1 | contig 11734 bp, 17 predicted proteins | sample 811161 | NCBI WGS metagenome assembly MDTB01 (sample SAMN05326650, study PRJNA326480) | marine metagenome | isolation source: seawater | place: Mediterranean Sea | collected 2009
ATCTTTATATTTATTTAATGTTTTTTTATTTAATAATATTTCTGAATTTATTTCTTCTAATCTACTTTTCATAGTAGATATATCGGCCTCCAATTTTTTATGTAAATTTAATTCTTCATCTGAATTACCACCTGAGATTACTTTGGGTGTTGTCATATATAATAAAATTAATAAAATAAATATTAAACTTATATTAAAAAAAACTTTATTTGAATACATATAATATAAATATATAAAAAAAATATATAAAAAAAATATATATAATACTAAAATTAAAATATAAAATTTATATTTTACATAAATCTTGTTTTATAACTTTATTAAAATAAACAATCAATCTATAACTAATTAACAATAAAATAGTTACATATAAATATTCAATAATTGGAAACATTTTAATTTATATATTAAAAATTAATCAATTTTACAAAGGTGTAATAAGTAATAAAATTATATTATTTATATAACTTATATTATATATTATAATATATATATAGTATATATGCAAAAATATTATAGGTTATGCGATGATTGTATATATGTAGATCAATCTGAAATAGTTGTATCAGATAAACCATTATATACCTCACATGTAGGAACTTGTAGTGTTTTATTATTTTCACACAATGAATTAAATTTTATGGCTCATATAGACGCTTTACAAAATAATTCTAAACAAATTATTAAAAAGATATTGGAAAGATATGAGAAAGAGGAATTGAAGGAAGTAGAGATAAATATAATAAAAGGGAAATGGTGTAATGAGAGGTGTATAACAACAAATATAATAAAGGAAGCGTTAGAAGAACTAAAATTAGTATATTTAATATATAAAAGAAGAGTGAATTGGAAGAATGAAATACATATAAAAAATAAAAAAATAAGCATCAAATAACCTTTTTCAAACTTTTTCAAACTTTTTCAAACTTTTTAGAAAAAAGTTTAAATCAAAAAGGCAACTAAGGCAACAAAGTTGCCACTGGAAGCTCTGCTTCCTTGGTTGCCGATGGAAGCTGTGCTTCCTTAGTTTTTTGTATGTATTTGATAGGATAAAAAAATTTTTTTTTTGTATGTATTTAAAAAGCTAACAAAGTTTTGTAGATGGAAGCTGTGCCGCTTTAGTTTTTTTAGTTTTAGTTTTATCTTTTTGTTTCGGTTTTTGATTTTTAGCTATTAGTTTTTTAGCATAGATTTTCCCTTTATGTTTTATCTGTTTGTTTTCAGATTTATATGATGCGTGTGCTAATATTTTTTTTATAGAATAAATAAATATTTTATCTGATTTAGCCTTAATTTTAATTACTAAATTCATCAAATTATCATAAGCCTTATTTGTTAAAAGTTCTGTGTCTAATAGACGTGTTGTGTCAGATGAAGGGCGTGATGTTCTAGTTGTGCGAGTTCTGCGTTCTGTAGAAGTTGTGCGAGTTATGCGTTCTGTCTGAATTGTGCGATTAGTCTTTATGTGAGCTTTGTAAAGAAGATTGTTTATAGTCATTACTAAGATAGAAGTTTTCCTAATTTTCTCTCTAAATTTCAAATATATATTGCGCCAATATTCATCGATAAAATTAAGTAAATAACTATAATACATCTTCTTTGATAACATAAACTGCTCTCTTAACATCTGTATTTTCTCGTTTCTCTTATACAGATTTTTTCCAGACATAGTTACTGGGTTTGATATATTAATTATTACAATCAATTTTAAAAAAAGTTATTTTTTTGATGTTTTTGGCTTTTTTAGAAAAAAAAAATTTTTGTTTTTTTTGTTTTTTTTGGGTTGTTTTTTGTTTTTTTTTTGTGTTTTTTTGTTGTTTTTGGGGTATGTGTGTGTGTGGTCACTTCTTGACCTTCAGGACACATCGGAACTTGCCCTTCTGGATTTCACCCTTATACTTGACTGGGTATGTTCCGAAGAAGCAGTCATCAGGAACAAGTGGAGAATTCCACTCGTCGCCCTTCATAACGAAGTATCGGAAGTCGTTTGAGCCGATGGTTGCGAGAGCATTTAGAGTGACAGGAACTCGTGTTTGGGTAGCGGCGTCCCACTTGGTAGGACATTCGCCATCATATCCTTTAGAAAGGTTGTCTTCATGTGTGAACTCCATCACAACTGATAGTTGTCCGTTGACTTCATACTGCTTGGCTTCCCAAAGGTCGCCGATTGCCTGGACCATATCAGATGTAGACATCTTACGATAGTCCACACATTGACTTTCAAGGAGACCAGGAAGAACATAGTCAAACCAGAGACGGTCGTGAGCGTAGGACTTGGCTTTAGCCCAGATTTCCCGGACATCAGCCTTCTCGGAACCCTTTTGTCCAATCTCAGGATTTCCCTTCTTCTCAATGCGAATGGTAGTAGCAATGCGAGTGGTGTTGGAGGAACTGTTGAAAGACATTGTTGTTTCTCAAATGTGATGAATATGTATCATCATAAATCAATTTAATAGATATGTGATAATAGAATGTGATAATAGAATGTGATAATAGAATGTGATAATTATATTCTAAAATATAGAAAATTGATTATGGGTGTTGTAGTTGTAACACCAAACAACATGGCAAAGAACCGTCGCACTATCATCACTGAACTCTTTCAGGCATTCGCTAAGAATGACGATATTGACTACACTGAAGATAAACTTTGGGAACTCTTTGAAGATTGTGTTGAGAAGAAGTTTATCAAGAAGCTTTCAAAAGAAAGAGATGCTAAAGAAGACGGAGTCAACCCTGGACGTAAATCCAGGGGAAAAAGCGGCTACCAGCACTTCCTTTCAGAATTCTCTGATCCAATTCCAGAAGGAATGAAGAAGAGAGAGTTCAAAGGAGCTGTTTGGGGGAAACTCACACAAGAAGAAAAAGAAGAGTGGAAGCAAAAAGCTTATGAAGTCAATGAGGCCGCTGGTATTCACAAGAAGCCAGCGCCTATCAAAACTTCTGAAGAAGACAACGACAAACACGAACAACTGCTTGTGGAATGGTCTAATAAAGACCCTGAAACACGCGGTCCTATGCCTTCCAGGCCAAGTTCTCAGAAGTCTAGTCCAGCAAGTTCTGAAAAGTCCAGTCCAGCAAGTTCGCCTCCAGCGTCTTCAACAGAGAACTCAACAGAGAACTCAAATGCTAATGACGACAGTTCAGATGAGGAAGACCTCGGAGAAAAACTCGCTAATCTAGAGATGAAAAGCGACAGCGACAGCGACAGCGACAGCGAGGACGATGACGATAATGCCAACAACGACAGAATTGAATGGCTCAAACTCTTCTGGGCCGAACGCGGTTTTAAGAAGAACTCATCCTCCCACTTCAAGGCTTGGATATACTTTACCAATACAGATATATACGGACCAAACAAAGACAACGATATGTCTAACACCGAGTTGAATGAGTTCAAGAAAACACACGATTACGCTTCAAGATCAAAAGATGAAACTGCCCCTTGGTTTGAGTTCATTACAAAGAACGCTATTATGTAAATACATTCACTCACACACGCACACACACAAAAAACCACCCAAAAAAACCAAAAAAAAACACTTTTTTTAATTTCAAAATTGATTTGAATTGTCTGTTATTCAACAGCAACAACAGATGATGACCTTCCAACAGCAACTATTTGAAGTCGCCCGTGACTTTACCAACCAGTTGGTATTGAATGGAGATGCAACCCCTACGAAAGCTGGCTCTGTTAAGCATTGGCTCAAGGGTTCTGAACCCTCAGACCAAGCATACAGTATCAAGTTCGGCAAAGTAGGAGAGGCACTCGCACAGTGGTTCATAGAACAATCTCCTAACTCAGTAGAACTTCTCTCTTGTGGTGTCATGAAGATGTCCTCTGGTAAGAAGAAGGATTTTGATCTTCTTTGGAGAGACACTACCACAAACACTATCTATCTCAGAGAATTGAAGGGGAATATTGAACTAGACAGTGAGAAACTTCCTGCTACATTCTCCAAAATGAGGGGAGAACTTCAGCCTGAACTTGAAAAACTCTACCCAGGAGCCACTATTGATGTAGGCATTCTCAACTGGAGCATTTTCAGCAGATGCCAACTCACGAAGGGTCTCTCTCACATCAAGAAATGTGAACAAGCAGGTGTTCCTGTAGAACATATGAAGGAGTTTACGGAGCGACTTAACATTCCTCTCACACAGGAATGCTGGCACGATTTGGGTCGCACACTTGGTAATCAAACTTGGTCCGGAAATTCCTTTACTACTGAAACTCTACAAGCACAAGTTCTTCAACAGCAAGAATATATCAAACAGTTAGAAGAATTATTAAAAGCAAAAAAATAAACAACATACCCCTCCCCTAAAACCCTAACTAATTACCCTAAAAAAACAAAAAAAAAAGTTTTTTTCTAAAAAGTTTATTTTTTAAAAGTTTATTGTCTAATCTAAATGATCTCTCAAGAATGATACATAATCATCTAAACTAGTTAAAGTACAAAAATGAGATATAATACATAAGTTATCTAGACAGTTGGATACATGATCTAAATCATCTGTGTCGTAAATACTTGTTTCAGGTGGATTATAATGTATATCTTCGTCTGTTTTAATTTCATTTATATTAGTGAAGATTGGTTTAGGAGAAATAACATGATATGTTTTGTTGAGAGCCATTGTTTAAATAATAGAAAATTTAAATCAATTTAAAAAAATTTGGTTTTTTTGGTTTTTTTGGTTTTTTTTGTTTTTTTTGTTGTGGTTTCTTGCTTTCTCACTCAATGCAATTTTTAAGCATTTCTTTGGCTTGGACCCATTTCTGGTTCATCTCATCCCGCTCTTTTTTCATGAGTTTTTTCCTGTCTCTCTTTCGTCTTGCTTTGATCGGAATATCACATCCAAACAAAGTGGTTTTGGGGTTTCCTTGAAATTCCCAGACGAAGCTTTCTTGTGCTTCTTCTGGAAGATTTTCAAAGTTGAAACCGTATTGTAGAACAGAATCAAACAAGGCATAAGCCAGAGCACATAGGTGATGTTCCTTGCCGTCTTTGTCGGTGTAGAGATAGTAACTCTCAAGACCTTTGGGGTCAATGGTTGTGCCGGTGACCGAACAGATCATCTTTCCGTCGTGGGAGAACATCGTGTCTTTTGTGTATTATATTACATCTATAAAAAAATCAATTTAAAAAAAGGTTTTGGGTTTTGGGTGTTTTTTTGGGTTTTTTGGTGGTTTTTTTTGTTTTTTTTGGGTTGTTTTATGCTGTATTACTTACCGTTCTTACGCTCGTAATATTTGTCTTTATATTTGTCGGACTTCTCAGACCAGCTGGCTCGTGTTCCTCCATTCTTGATATAGAGGGCATAGCCTTTAGCCCTTTTGCCTTTCTTGTAAGGCCGGCGTTCGGAGCTTTCAGAACAACAGCTTTCTTCATCAGTATCGCAGTCTACGCTGGAGACATCTTCTCCGGAAGAGCTTTCATCCTTATCTGGAACTACTGTAGCAGTAAGTTCCGCAACAAGGCGAGTTATCTCTGCGAGTTCTTCAAATGTAGGAATTTCTTCCTTCTCAATGGCACCAGTGAGGGCTTTGATGGCGGTTGCGATGCGGGGCATGTTTTGTTACATAGAACATATCCATAATCAATTTTTTAAATATGTCGTCTTTTTTACATTTAATTATCACATTTAATTATCACACTCTTTTATTATGATAGTTGAATGTATAAAAAAAAAATTGATTTTATATAGTCTATATATAAGCACATACAACGATGTCTTGCCCTCTTTGGTACTTCCGCTCCGATAGCAATATTGTTGAAGACACTGAAGCCAGTGCTCTCAGAGACCTCTTCACGCCATTTCAAGATTGGAAAAAGGAAACTGAAGAAACCAAGAAAAACCGCCTCACCGTGACTTGCTTCATTTGCAACAGTGAAGCAACATTCTCCACAAGCACTACAGGCTCATACCCACTATGTAACAATTGTAGAGATTAGACAAACTTTTTCAAAAAGGCTAAGGCAACTAAGGCAACTAAGGCAACTAAGGCAACTAAGGCAACTAAGGCAACTAAGGCAACTAAGGCAACTAAGTTGCCACTGGAAGCTCTGCTTCCTTGGTTGCCACTGGAAGCTCTGCTTCCTTAGGTTAGACCAAAAAAACATCAAAAAAACAACCCAAAAAAACACAAAAAAAACTTTTTTTTAATTTGTTTCTCTAAGGCAACCAAGGAAGCTTAGCTTGATTTAAAAGTTATATTCATTTGCCTTTCTCTTAATATTACTCTTATGTTTCTTATCAACATAACGTTCCATTTTTTTACGCAACATTTTTGAAATTGTCTTCATATTTGTTTCTTCATTTTTATCCTTAGTTTTCTTATCTGGGACCTTATATTTAAGGAATTTGTTCTGATTATCTAGAAAACTCGGACAAACAGAACACGAACTACCGACTTCTTCTTCAAGGACGGTAATCTTCCAGCTTTCATAGGACATTGTAGACTGTGTGTTATATATAAAATAATTGAAATCAATTTAAAAAAATTTTTTTGTGTTTTTTTTGAGAGTTTTTTGTGTTATTTCTAAGGAAGCAATGATTCCATTGGGTTCAATTCAACATTGTAATTATATAGTAATATAATTGAAAGGGTCTATTTGTTCTATCATAATGTCTACAAGTTTGACTTTATTACTTTTAGTAATGTCCCATTCATATTCTTTAAAGTGTTTTGCACGTTGTATAGTTTTATTTTTAAGTTCAAGTTCTTTTTCAAGAAGTGCTTTTTGAGCCGCGATTTGTAGTTTTTCTTTCCATTCATATTCTTTAATGAACTTTTTTAAATATTTTTTGAAGTTCTCATTATCATTTTCATCAGCTTCATTATAGAGGTCATATAGAGCTTCAATAGAATGACCCCATTTCTCGATGATGTGTTTCCACTGAGGATGTTGTTTCTTGTGAGTTTTGATGGTGGTGTTCGACATGTTGTCTTTGGTTGGTTAATTAACACAAATTATGAATCAATTTTAAAAAAAGTTTTTTTTTATGTTTTTTTGGGTTGAGTTTTTGAGGGTGTTTTTGGTTGTATCAGGTACCTTCCATTGCTTGTTCTCTTTGAATGTCGGCAAAGCTCATCTTTTGTGGAATGTTGTCTCTTTCAAGAACATCAAATCTTCCTTGTGTATCGCACTTCTCCTTTTTAGAAGAAGTATCACGGTGAACCACAATGGAATCCATGAAAGCCCTGAAGCCAGCTCCATGTCTCTCATCACCCTCATCATAGAGGGCATCAAGAGCAGTATCGGAATAGCCCCATTTCTTGACGATACGGGTCCATTTGACTTCACGCTTTTTCTGCTGGTTTTTCTGTTGCTTGTAGTTGGAGAACATCGTTGTCTGTTTATATATAGACACACCTAGAATCAATTTTTAAAAAAGTTTTTTGTTTTTTTTGTTTTTAAATGTATTAGTAAATCTATATTATACATATATTGTTGTGCCACCTGCCATTCTTTTCATTTTTGTCTCATATATTATTATTTTTTGACTTAATTTCATATTATCATTACTAACATTCATTATAATAGTATTTGAATGTATAATAAATATAAATAATAACATATAATATAAATATAGTAAAACTTTCAACCCAAATGTCTTTCTGTGTTCTCCCCATCGTGATAGTAACTTTTTCATCTTTATCACGTTCAAAACCCAAGCAGCAGTGTCGGTGTGGTGCATCATCTCTTTGTCTTTACAGATGAGTTATGACAAGTCAATTTTAAAAAAAAGTTTTTTTGTTGTTTTTTTGTTGTTTTTTTGTGTTTTTTTGGCTGTTTTCTTATAGGAGGTAACTATGTTACCCTATAGGAGGTAACTATGTTACCCTATAGGAATTTGTGAGCCGATGGCCGTGTTGAGAGTTGTGTATCACACTTGACACAGTTGTGGGAATACTTCGTGTTCTTGAAGTAACAGTGTCGGCATTCAATGAATGCTTCTGTGCGAACAAGGGCTGTTGGAGCAGGTTGGATGAAATCCTCTGCGTCTTGAGCCCACCTCCACATCATAGACCGTTGCTGTTCGTTGCTTGTCTGAGAGCGTGTCTTCATTGTTATTGATGACTTAACATCTTTAATCAATTTTGACTGTTTCCGTTCCTTGTAGCCTAAGAAGGCCGCACAAATCCGGTGACGAGCTCTGAGATCACTAGCAACATCAAAGTTGATACGCTCTTTGCGAGTTGTAAGCTTCATTGCTTTATTATTAAACATAACTAAATTCAATTTTATATATAAATATCTAATTATCGCATTTAATTATCACATTTAATTATCACATTTAATTATCACATTCAAGTATATATATATATATAGATACAAAACCATCAAATTGATAATTGATGTATACTCTTCAACACTTCAAAAGAATGTCCTCCATCGCACAGAACAACGCTACTGAGCTCATTGAGACAGTTAACATTGAAAAGAAGACTTCCGCTCCAGCTAAGAACCGCGCTTCCTATATCAAGGAAGCCTTTGAGGCAATTGCCTTGGTTGAAGGCTTTCCTCTCACAACAGACCAGTTGTGGGAATACTTCAACAAAGCTATTAAGAGCAAAAACATCAAAATCCGCAAACTCAGTGAAAAGCCTGAGGGGCCTAAAAGGATCAATGGCTTCAACCTTTTCACCAAAGTGTTCACGGAAAAAGGTCCTGAAGGTGTCGGAGTGATGACGCACAGAGCATCCGCCTGGAGAGCTCTTTCTAAAGAAGAACAGGCTAAATACAACGAACGAGCTGATGAAACAAACAAGTCAAATGGTTTTGAACCAACAAAGCCTAAGAAGATCACTCACAACCAGCTTATGGAAGCATACTGGATCAAATTTGAAAAATGGGTGACTGAAGACCCTGAAACACGAGGAGAAAAACCTGAAAAACCTGAGAAGAAGAAACGCGCCAAAAAAGCCGACACCTCTTCTGACATCTCCGAAATGTCTGACTAAACCCTAACTCTCAACACACCCAAAAACAACAAAAAACAACCCAAAAAAAACACCAAAAAAACAAAAAAAACAAAAAAAACAAAAAAAACAAAAAATTTTTTTTTTAAATTGACTTTATATTATAGTTATATAACTATGATGGAAGAAAGGTACAACTTTCGCTTGAACACAAAGGGCTGGGGTAAGATTGCTTCACCTTGGTTTACTTACAAACAAGTAGACCAAACTGACGCTAAAGAATGTTCTATATGTTGGGATGAATGTACTTCATACCTATACTGTGCTAACAGTGAAGAACACATTGTATGTAAAGATTGTTCTAAAGAAATAATTGTAAACACCGCATTTGTTAACCCTGATGCTAGTATAGATATTAACTGGAAATGTCCTATATGTCGCCACGATAACGAAATTGGTAGTTGGCAATTTCTGCCTAGCACAGTGCAAATAAAAGCTAAAGAAGCTCAACAACAAGCTCCTCAAGCTCAACAACAAGCTCCTCAAACTCAACAACAAGCTCCTCAAACTCAACAACAAGCTCCTCAAACTCAAGAACAACAGGCTCAACAACAAGCACGTCAAGCTCAACGACAAGCACGAGCAAGAGCCATGGCCCAATCTCAAGCCCGAGAGCGAGAAATACATGCACGTGAAGTGGATAACAGACTTTCACGAATTGATGAAAACGCACCATCTAAATTTAGATGGGTTCTATCTTTAGACTGGAGGAATTCTATTGTAAACCATTTTAAAGCATGGATTATGTATATCAGCCCTAATTATGTTGAAAATAGGCATAATAGTCCTCCTGCTGGTGCTGAACTTACAGCATTAAAAGAAGAACATCATTATGAAGAGAGAAAAAGGTCACCTCATGCTCCTTGGTTCAACTTCCTTGAAAGAACATCACCCCCATAAACTATCATATTCTTATACACCCAAAAAACAATAAAAAAAAATTTTCTAAATTGAATTTTTTTTACACATATATAAATGTCTCACAACACTACCACAAAACAACAACTAGATGCTCTTACCTTATGTGAAGCTTTGTTTGAAGATATCAACCTTGATACATCTTTATTTAAAAGTAATAAAGAACATAGAAATACTCTTATAGATGATTTGAAAAAACACCCAGATTGGAAATTGAAATGGAGCCAAAGCTGTAAACGTTTCAAATTAGGTGATGATAAACATAATTATAGAGATTTCTTACCTAAAAAAACTACTGAAACACTTATACAATCTACATTAAAACAATATGAAAGTAAATTATACTTCCTTAACGATAAAAAACTTATTAAAGAAGGTGGTGACCCATTAATTCCTGAAATTGATGGTGGCTTATCATTAAAGTTTATATTTTGTAATTTAAAAAATTCTGGAACTCAAAAAGATAACAAAAAAAAAGTCCCTCCATTATATTTTGATATAGCTGATGATGGTAGAAATATTAGCAATATGTTCCTTCGTGTATATCGTATTATTAATAATTGTTAAAAAAAGTTTAAACCAAAAACTAATATATCATAGCTTCCAGAGGCAACGTAGTTGCATTTTTGATTTAAACTAAGGAAGCACAGCTTCCATTGGCAACGTAGTTGCCTTTTTGATTTAAACTTTTTTCTAAAAAGTTTGAAAAAGTTTGTTTAAATTGATTTTTTTTGTATTATTACAATATTAATGAATATTCAACAACAAAATAATAATAATATAAAAAAAATTAAAAGACCCGCACCAATTATTACAGATAAAAAAATATTAACATCTATGATTAATAATAGATATAAAAATTTTAAAAATAAATAAATTAAATTATCTATTTAAATATATATTGTTGTTCATCCACACATTCTTTTTTTACCCTCATATACAATAATTAATGTGATTTCAAACAACATTTAAATAAATATACATAAATAATAAAATATAAAACATAATTCCTCTTTTATTGTGCTCATGCTTCTCTTTCATCATCTTATATAAAAAATTAATATAAATCTATTTTAAATGTAATTTTTTTATCTTACTTTATATTTACTAAAACCTAGCCATAGTCGCATATTTACTATATCAATGTCTCATATTACACTTATCTGAATGAGCTCCAGGGCAATCCGCACCTGTTTCACATCCTATACAATATTCATCTTCACTATCATCATCTTCTACATACTCACATTCTTCTTTCTCTTCAGGTTCTATTTCCAAAATTATCTCATCTGATTTCGCATTTCCATTACCTTTGTAAAGCTCATCACACCTACTTTTATACTCACACAATGTTTCAAATATTTCATCTAATCCCTTTACCAAGATTTCCCGCTCTTGTGGAAGCAGTTGGACCTTCTTATCAGGAGGCATTGTTACAAGATTGTCTATCAGAGTACACATTGAACTTGCATTATTCGTCGCCATTAGTATTTATTAATTTAATATTTCAAATCAATTTAAAAAAAAGTGATAGTTTATTTATCACTTTTCTATATATAGCTATTTACTAACTTTATTTAGGTACAAATACAGCTGACCTTGTTATCCGCCACTTTTACTGGAACTCGCACTGGCTTCCCCAGAACTCGCTCTGGTTTACCCAGAACGCGGACTGGTTTACCCAGCCGTTGTGACAGTTCCCCATATGAGCCTTTCCTGAACGGTTTCTCATACTCGCGGACCTCCACTAAATCTTCGGACCATCTCACAGTCTTCTTCCAGGGAAATTCCCCGGTCTTCTCACTGCTAGAGATGCGGTTGTTTTGAGCG
>MDTB01044052.1_pt1 | contig 11733 bp, 10 predicted proteins | sample 811161 | NCBI WGS metagenome assembly MDTB01 (sample SAMN05326650, study PRJNA326480) | marine metagenome | isolation source: seawater | place: Mediterranean Sea | collected 2009
AATTTGTCACCCCACTCTTCTAAATTTTCATTTTGCATTTTTTTTAAAAAAGTCCAAGCGCGGTTTTCAGAAACTTTTAAATACTTGTTATCAGGGAAAAGTTTGCTACGATAGTTTGACATAGTTACCGAGATAGATAAACGTAAGCATACCAGATATATGGTGAAACGCAATTCAGCATCTGTAAGTTTATAAAATTTATGAAACCCTTTTAAAATATTTGCCATATCAAAGAGAGGATTTTTACTGTAGATAGAAACATAAGCCATGGCAATGGCAGGTTCTGAAGCTATGTAGGAATATATTATGTCACCAAAATCAATTATTCCAATAACGCTTCCATTATCATCTGTAATAATATTATGATCGTTTCCATCATTATGAATAATTCCTTTTCTCAAATAAAAAACATTTTCGTTTAAATATTCTGTTTTTTTAATTAAAAATGATTCAACAATTAACCTATGTTTTTTATTTAAATGACCACCAAAATCAACAAAAAATCCATTTTGAGATAAATTCCAAGGAAACCTCCTGTGACCCGCTTCATGATCAAAACCGTCTAATGCATTATCGAGCCTCGCCAAAAAAGAACCAATTTTAAAAAGACTATTTTTATTCTTGTTTTGGTCTTTCATAAAATTCCCTGGAATGAAATGTAATAGACGCATGTAATACAGTTTGTTTTTATGATTATGTTCTAATATTTCATTCCCCAACCTGGATTTACATACTAGTGGAATACTTAATTGGGGATCTTTTTTCGAAATAAACTTTATAGACTCATTTTGCATAATAATTACAGATTTTTTTTCCAGAAAATGAGAAATTTTAAATATGTATTCTTTGTAATCGGGAGTTTGAATATAAAAGTTTTGATCACGATCGCTATAAAGATCTTTAGCATAACATTTAAAACCATAATATTTAAAAATAACGGATTCAACTTGGTCTACAAGAAAAGAAGGTTGAGCGACTGTAAAGACAGATTCCATTCGCCTGAAAATACAAAGTTTTTATTATTTCTATAGTTTAATATCGAAAGAAAAACAAAAAATAAAATTAAAAAATATTGTTTAAAATTTATATCAGAAGTTAGTAAGCATTTTTACCGGTCATCCCTCCAAACAGTGTCATAAACATAATTTTTATATCAAAGAAAATGGACCAATTCTCAATATAATATAGATCATATTCAATCCTGGTGCCTAAATCTGTATCACCTCGCCACCCATTGGCTTGTGCCCAGCCAGTTATACCAGCCTTAACTAAATGTTTGTTCATATAGTCAGGAATTTCTTTTTTGAACTTTTTGATAAAAACAGGTCGCTCTGGACGAGGTCCCACTATAGACATATCACCCTTTAGTACGTTAATTAGCTGCGGTAATTCATCCAGACTCGTCCGCCGCAAATAACCTCCAAATTTGGTGGCTCTATTATCATCTTTATTTGCCCACTTAGCGCCTGTATCTTTTTCAGAGTTTATTGGCATAGATCTAAACTTTAGCATATTAAAGGTAGATCCATTCCAGCTCATTCTCTCTTGTTTATAAAATACTGGCCCTCGTGAGCTTAGCTTTACTCCTAAAGCTAAAACACATAAAATAGGGGATAATAAAATAAGAGCAAAAATTGACACGACCAGGTCCTCAATTTTTTTTGAGACCTCATTTATTCCATACATCGGTGAATCGGTAAGATTAAGTACTGGCAACCCAACTATCTCAGAAACGGAAAAATTAAGTAGCTTGAAATCAAGAATGTCAGGAATAAAGCGTATTTCAACAGCATTATAACTAGATATCAAACGCATAATTTGTGAGATTTTTCCCCCTTCATCAATAGGAAGAGCAATCCAAACCTGATCAACAATGTTTTTTTCAAGAAAACTCTCAACCTTACTAAGTTTACCATTCACAGGAATATTATTGATCAATTGTCCTTTTTTTGAAATATCATCATCAAAATAAGCTATTATATCAATTCCGGTCCACGGAGCAATTTGAAGCCTGGAGGATATTTTTCTACCTAATGAGCCTGCTCCTATAATAATAATCTGCCTCTGGTTGAAACCTTGCGTACGAAAATAATTTAGAATCAATCGAATCAATAAACGAAAGACTGTCATTAGTATCCAAGAAACGACCCACCAACTAAATATCCAGACTCTTGAAAATTCTTGGCTGGTTTTTGTAAAGAAAGATATCAGTGTTAAAAGTAGAATAACTACAGCCCACGATAAAAAAACCAATCGCAATTCTTGCCAAATACTTATCCCTCGCCAAGGTTTATATAGATTAAACCAATTAAAAATAAGAATCGTGAATAATGTCCCAATCAATATAGCCATTTGATAACGAGCAGGCAAAAAATCAAACTCATCTTTTGGAAGCAAATAAAAATAAAATGAGAAATTTCCTACAAGCATGACTATGAAAGGATTAATTATTTTTGATAAAATTAATAGTGCACTTGCATTTTTTTTCAATATTCCTCTTGGTCGCTTCATTTTTCTAGAACTGCATCAACAAAGTTTGAAAATTCTGTATGAAATTTGTCTTTTGAAAACTGCTTAGCATTATTTTGACAAAACTTTGAAGAAAAAATACTTTCATTATTTATAAATATACGAACGCCATCAATTAAATCCTCAGCATCAGGTTTTTCAAAAAACAGACCTGAATATTTTTTTTCTTGCTCTGGCCCTCTTTCAGCATAAAATCCCGCTACTGTTTCTAGAGCACCTCCTTCTGCAAGAGCAATCACAGGTGTTCCCGCAGCTTGGGCTTCAACAGGCACAATACCAAAATCCTCTACTCCAGGAAATATTAGTGCCCTTGCTTTCGATAAAACAGATCGATACTCCTCATCACTTATAAAACCAAGAAATTCTATATTTTCTTTAGCTGTTGATTTAAGATGATTGAGCATTTCCCCAGTACCAATTACTTTGAGACAAAGCCCTAGCTTATTAAATGCTTCTATCGCAATAGATGGACGTTTGTAAGATACCAGCTGCCCAGCTAGTATGAAGTAATCCTCTTTAGATTTTAATATTTCAAATGAATCAAGATCAACTGGGGGATATATTACATTAGAAGGCCTGTTATATATACGCTCGATCCGTTTACTAACAAAAGATGAATTAGCAATAAAGTGATCTACTTTCTTTGATGATTGGATATCCCACCTTCGCATAAAAGGCGTTATGCTTTTCAGGTACCATCGTTTGAAAATATCAATATGTTTAAGATAGATCGATTGCTGATCCCAAATGTATCTCATAGGTGAGTGGCAGTAGCAAATATGTTTTGCCTTGGTATTTTTTTTTACACCCTTTGATGGTCCTGATTCACTTGAAATGATCAAATCATAATCATTCAAATTTAATCTCTTTAATGCCCATGGCATCAAAGGCAAATATGCTTGATATAATTTCTTGGATAATGGCATAGAATTGATAAAAGTTGTGTTCACCTGATGCTTTAAAATCTCTTCATCAAGATTTTCAGGAAAAAACAGGTGAGTGAAAATATCAGCCTCTGGATATAGCCTTAAGATTTCTTTCACTACTTTTTCCCCTCCTCGCATACCATAAAACCAATAGTGGACTAATGCAATTTTCATTTTCTTCTACTTTTTATAAGATCAATAACATTTAAATGGCCAAATGCAGATCGTTTCCATGTGAAATTTTTTACTCGATCATATCCTGATTTTATTAATTGATTCTGTAATCTATTATCTGAAAGAAGCTTATACATAACCTTGGCAATATCTTCAGAATTATTTGGATCAATGTATAAGCTTGCCTCACCACATACCTCAGGTAAACTTGAAACCTTAGAAACTATAGTCGGACATCCATATGACATTGCCTCTAAAGGAGGAAACCCAAAGCCCTCATAAAGTGATGGGAAAACAAACACAGTGGCTTTTGAAAAAAGAAATGCAATCTTACTATCAGATACATAACCCAAATATTCAATGCTTCCAGCACCTCCAGGGTCTCTTTCAATTAGAAATTCATTATCACCGCCTCCTGCAATAATCAGTTTATGGGGAACTTTATGTGCAATTTTTCGATATGCATCAATTAAAGCTGTTATATTTTTCGTTACGGATAGTCTTCCAACATAAAGTATAAAATTATCTTCCTCTTTTAGGTCAAAAATTTTTTTTGGTTCATCAATACCATTTGGAATCACAAACATTTTTTTTGCTTCTGGATTAAATTCTTTTTTTATTAATTCCATCGTATGATTAGATGGCGATAGCACCGCAGCAGAACGCCTAATTGCAGTACCTAAAATATACTTAAAATAAAAAAATTGTCTTGGATGCCTCAAAGTTGGATCTTTATAGAATAATAGTGGTATCAAATCATGAACCATTAGAATTTGATTCTTATTTTTTACAGCAGCCTCCAACTGACTAGGGTTAAATATGATAGTTCTAGGATAAATCAGTGACAAATAATTACTAAATAAAAACCGAAGCAAATGACCAATAAAACCATATTTTGGCGAAAGAAACCTGGAAGTCACTTTTAAAACAACGTGATCAATGTTTATTAAATAAGACATTATTTCCAAAGCATCTTTGTTAACATATACAAAATATTTATCCGAGGTTTTTCTTGCAGTAATCACTTTAATAATATTTCTACAATAGATTCCTATACCATCAGGTTTTGACCCTATAGCGGTTGCATTAAGAATAATTCTATTAATTCTCACTAAACAATCTATAGTATTCTTTTTATTACTTCTATTGCTCGATTAGGCTGCATATAAAATATCATCCTAAATAAAGATTTAATTATCCCTAAATAAACAAATATAACAGAACTGGGGAAATATCTTTTTGCTAAGATTAATTTGTTAACAACTGATAAGACATCACTCTTTTCAGATTTTTTCTTATTCTGTTTTTCATCTTGTTGAGAAGCCCCTTCCTTATGCCAAATAATGCTACCAGGACAGATCCTTAATTCGATACCTGACTTAACTGCTTTTAAAGACCAGTCAACGTCTTCATAATACATAAAATATTCTTCTGGCATAAAACCAATTTTATTTAAAACTGCTTTTTCAAAAAAGATTGATGTTCCTGGTATATAATCTGGAAAATAATCGTGAGAAAACTGTGTTTTACTATCCATATTTTTCCCAAAGTGTTTGGTCGTAGCAAAATATTTGTTGATCGAACCACCATATGACTGAATGTTTTCAGGTTTATAGTAATCAAGAATTCTAGTGCCCAATAAAATTGAATCTCCTTGATCTTCTAAATATTTCATTTTTGATGAAACTGAATTTTTATCTACAACTGTATCATTGTTTAAAATCCATAAATATTTACAATCTCTTTTTTGTGAGGCAAAAGTTAAACCAAGATTATTACCACCAGAAAACCCCCTGTTCTTTTTTGATTTAATTATAATAAGCTGATCCTCTTTTTCCATTTCATTATTTACATCATAATTATCATCTAATTCATTCTCATTTAGCACTGAAAAAAGTATCGGTGGTCTTTTATCTATAATGATATTTTCTAATAAATCATTGTTTTCTGTTTTTGCTTGTCTATTTCCTTCAGCCCATTGAACTATATTTTGGATTGAATCATCTTTTGATGCATTATCAATAACAATAATATTTATTGGTTTATAATTAACATTTATAAGACTTTGTAAACATTCAATAGTATCTTCCCAACCATTATAATTAATAAGAATAACATACACCTTTTTTAAATCAGTCATAATATTTATAAATACTTTCTATAAATCATTTTACAATATATGGTTCTTAATTTTCTTATTATACGATTAGATATTTTTCTCCCTTTTTTTTCATAATTATGTAACGCAAAAAAGTAATCACTAGAATCTCTCAAAGTTTGATTATACCCATCAAAGAAATAAGAAAAATCAAATATCTCTTTTTGCCATATTATAAAATTAAATGCCAACTGATCTCTTGTTGGAAACATCAAAAAAAACGCCCACCAACTATTCATAAGTTCAATCACTTTAGCATCATTATGTCTTCGAAATATTATACCACACTCTACTAGACCATTTGATTCTGGGTAGCCCTTTTTCTTAAGATATTTGATTTGTTCAATAGTTTTTTTTGGATCAGTCTTTAACGATCTTATAGTTTCTTTGGCCTCTTCATAGATACATTCTCTTAGAGGATGCTTAGGCATTGAAATTTTTATATCATCTTCAATCAACTCCCTTACCCTTTTAAAAAAATGCTTCCCTACTATTCCAATGTTTCCATCAATGTATACACTGTGTTTATGATTTTTAAATAAAAGATGCGGATTCATCTTATGATATCGGTTATTTTTTTTATTATTATTAAAATTTTTGACTAACGGCTTAATAATCCAATTTTTAGATTTAAGATTTTTGTTATTTGTAAAACAAATAAAATCATATCCTGGTTCTACCGATTTTGGTTCAATTAAGGAATCATATTCTCCACTTATACATGTGTACACTATAATATTTAGATTCGGAATAATAATGACCTCTTCTATAATTTTTTAACTTTATATTTTGTTAATTTTATTTCCCTCTATTTTAGGTATGATAAAAATAAAAAAATACAAACAGATTTATTCAGAAATCATAGGAAAATTATTGAAGACTTTCTTAAACAGCCCACCTAAAAAATTATCTATAAAATATATTTATTCTAATCGATCAGAACCAAAGTCTCTTAATTTATCTAAACCAAAAAAACTATCTTCAATGTTTGACTTAGCTGAAAAGTTGTCTAGCACATTTGACTATGTTAGGGTAGACCTTTACCATTAAAATAATAAAATATATCTTGGAGAATTAATATTTTTCCCGGAGTGTGGTTATAATTCAATTACATATAAAGCGGATCAAGTTTTCGGTAAAAGATTAAAAATAAATACTAACCAAAAGTTCGAGTTTTTTAAAAAACCCTATGTAGTCCTCTGATCTTCTTTGTATGTTATTAACACCTTTTCTGTATAATCATTTAGCTTAATTTTTTTATCTTTGATCCAAACAACACGATCACATACCTGTTTTATCTCTGCTGTATTGTGCGAAACAAAAACAATGGTTTTCCCTTGACCTTTGAAACCAATCATTTTTTCAACACACTTTTTCTGAAAACTATCATCTCCAACTGCCAACACCTCATCCACCAATAAAATATCGGGATCACAATTTACAGCCACAGAAAACCCTAAACGTGCTAACATCCCACTCGAGTAAGTTCGTATTGGTTGATCAATAAATTCTTCAAGCTCTGAAAATTCAATAATTTTTTCCAGCTTATCATTTACCTCATCTTTTAGCATTCCTAGAAGCGCACCATTCAAAATTATATTTTCTCTACCACTAAGTAAGTTATGAAATCCAGCACCAAGTTCTAATAATGGCGCAACCCGACCATTGATATCTACCTTGCCTACTGATGGTAATAATACACCTGCCAGTAATCCTAGGATCGTGCTTTTCCCAGCACCATTTTTTCCAATAATCCCGACTGTTTCTCCGCTAAAGATCTCAAGGTCAATATGCTCTAAGACTGTTATTCTTGTAGATCTCATTGCCATTATTGCATTAGGTAGATTAAATAAAAAACTCTTGATCCCGCCTGTAAAATGATGATACATTATAAAATCTTTACTAACATTTGAACATTTTATAACTGGCTCCACTATAGGACCTCCGCAAATTTCCAGACTAATTTTTTATATGTCATTTGACCAATCATCAAAAAAATCATACTATATCCAAATGCTATTAAAACATACTCTATATTTACTTGACCATAGAGAAATAAATTCCTCCAACTAACCATTAATGGTGCAACTGGGTTCAGTGACACCAAATATTTGTATTTATCTGGAACCATATCAAAACTGTAAATGATCGGAGTTAAAAAGAATAAAAAAGTCATTAATATAGGGACAAGCCGAGCCATATCCCTAAAAAACAAATTAATTGTAGCTATAAACAAGCTTATACCATAAGTAATTGTAAATTGCAAAATCAATAGCAATGGTGCACACCAAGCTAAATTAATTGATAAAGGAACATCATAAATAAAAAAGAAAAGGATAATAACCGGTATCGAAAGCATAAAATGAATACAATCATTGCAGATACTTGCAATAACTAAAGTATTACGTGGAAAATTTATTTTTTTTATTATTGATTGGTTAGAGATAAATAAATTAGAAGATTCATTGATTGAATTTGCAAACCATTGCCATGGAAACATACCTGTGATTAAAAAAAGTGTGTAATTTTCCATCTCAATTCGCATCACGATCTTGAAAGCAATAAAATATACCAGAGCAAATGAAAGTGGCTGAAGGACAGACCAAAAATAGCCCAATACATTGTTCTTGTAACGGATTTTCATCTCTTTGGCTGTAAGAATTATTATCAAATCAGTAATATATTTTGTCGATTTGTTCATTCTTCTACCTTAGTCCAATATCTCAATTAATTCAACCTTAAAAATAAGACAGCTATTGCCTGGAACTATCCTATTCCCTCCTTCTCCATAAGCTAATTTAGGGTGGATAAATAGTTCATAAATTGACCCTTCTCTCATTAATTGTAATCCTTCTGTCCAACCTTTGATAACCTGATTTACAATAAATTCGGAAGGATCCCCTCTCTTGATAGAAGAGTCGAATTCAGAGCCATCAGTAAACCTTCCTTCATAATGCACTTTGACCTTACTTGTTATCAATGGTCTATTTCCATTACCCTTATTTATAATTTTATATTGAAGCCCTGTACCTGTCTCAACAATATCAGGATTAGTTTTCTTATTATTTTCTAGAAACAATTCTGCTTTCCGTAGCCTATTTAGACTCTCTTCTCGAAGTTTTTCTTGTTCTGTATTATCGTCCTTAGCATAAAGCCATTCAGTTCCCTCAGATAAATCTGGATAAAGATAGCGTGCATTGAATTCTACTGCAACTGCGTGGACTTTCTTACCAAGCGCTTTTAATGCAATAGCTCTTATTTCAAATACACTAATAATTGGAGTATGTTGGACGAAATACTTAGACTTTTCAACAACATCCTCTAAAATTTTAGTGTTTTTTGTCATTATCCCCAACTCAAGATTTGATTTCATCAATGCATAGTTATAAAACAAGTATAATGGTCCCGGATTATCTATTTCTAATAAAACTTCGTGTTTATTAACATTTTCATACCTGCTTAAGGCTTCATAATCTGTTAGGAGCCTTGCATTTTTATAAACATTTATCATGTTATAAATAATCATTGAAGGAAAGAACACCATTAGCAAAAGAGCAACCTTTGGTGATCTGAGTTCATAAGTATAATCTTTCTCATCAAAAAAGTAAATTAGAAAAATTATAGTAATCCAATGAGGAACAGATATAAAAAATGGTAATTCAAACATAGCGTGAAAACCAATTGGAGAAATCAAAGAAAAACAAAGCAAAACATCAGACCTGCTGTGTTTAGAAAGCATAGCTATAAAAGAAAAAATTAAAATAATAAATCCAATTAACGGAGCGAGTCCACCTTCTGAGACCCAAAGTAATATCTCGTTGTGAGGGTGATCTATATACTCGCTTATTTTAAAATCAGACTCAGGAGAACTTGAACGCAGTTTAGCTAAATAGTTCCTTATCTCCCTTGGAAATCTACCATATCCTACGCCAAAAATTTTATTGTCCATGAACATTTGCCAAGAGGTAGAATAATAAAGCACTCTAGTCTTTATAGTACTCATCTGACTTTTAATATCTCTTTCATAGAGTGGTACGGTACTCGATTTAGAATAATTAACAGCCTTTGGAGAAATCCACCCAATGAAAAGGCCTAAGAAAAGAGATAAGAACCATACTCTTAACTTTTTACTATTAAAATTCACCAAAAATAATTGAAAGATAATCGTTGAAAAGAGAGCTATGTAACCTGCCTTAGACTTTATTGCAATGATAATTAATGAACTCGTAAAAGGAACTAGTAACAAAAAATAAAGATATATTTTATGCTTTAATAAACCCAACCTATTTGTTAGCAAAAACAAACTTATTCCAATACCAGTTGCTAAAAAAGTTGTCATCACGTTTTTTTGTTGAAATGTGCCATAAGGAAAGATCTTTTTTTCAAATAGTGAAAAAGGTGTGCTGAATAAACCGTAGTATTGGATAATACCAACCATAGATTGAATAAAAACAGCGACAAGTATAATTAAAAGAATGTGAGCCTTGTCATCTTTATTTAGTCTCATTTGAATAAAAACACCATAAAGTGCAATACCACCAGCAACAAATAAAATCCTGTAAGTGGAGCGGTAGGCAAATTCATTATTAGGGTAATACATCGGAATTAAAAACAATATAAACATAACCCAGCCGAAAATCTGGAACTTGCTAAAGTCCAGCTTTCTGTTTTCTGACGTGTACCAAAATGATATACCTAATAAAATTCCAATAGTAGACCATCCAAAAATATTATATGGTACGTAAAGTCCTCCGCCCCCAACATGTGGCAAGTAGAGGTGCATCCCAATGAAAAAATAAAAAGCAAAAACAGCTTTGAATAAAAAAACTTTATTCAGATCTCTTAGATATTTTAAAATATTTGCCATCTATCTCTTCAAAAGATAATCCATTTAACAATCCGTAAAAATAATTATAAAACAAGAATTTGTTGTAGAAAGCATAAAAATGTTAAAAATATGAAATTGTGTAATAATATGTGACACTATGCTATTTTTTGTTTAATTTTTGATGCTAAACCGAGGTAACCAGTATTTCTAAAATTGATATGGATTCTCTAAATAAAAAATCAGTCTTAATTATTGATAGTGATGACAATGTCTTATCAGCACTCTCAACGGGGCTAAAAAGTCGCAGTATGCTTCCTATAACAGCCAAAGACGGTTACGATGGTTATAACAGAGCACTAAAAGAAAAGCCGGATATTATATTGTTAGAAATAATACTTCCTACTCTAGATGGATTTAGAATTACAAAGTTGTTAAAGTTCGATGAACGGTATATGGATACCTATATTATTCTTATGTCAAACAATATTGAAAATATTGATGCCGATAAGATATCAAAATCAGGCGCAAACGGATACCTGGGAAAACCATTTAAATTTTCCGATCTTATTAAAAAAATAAATGAAGTAACAACTAAAAATGAATGAAAATATAATTATGACATGTTGTATATTTTTGATGGGTGCTTCTTTTGGTAGTTTTTTAAATGTAGTTATTAGCCGAGTACCGCTTGGGATTAACATTGTTTTTCCCAGCTCTCACTGCTACTCATGTAAAACTCAAATCAAATGGTATGATAATATTCCAATATTGAGTTATTTTATTCTTTCCGGTAAGTGCAGATTCTGTGATAAGAAATTTTCTGTAAAATATCCAACTATTGAACTAATGACAGCGTTGATAACAATTTCATTATTTTATATTTTTAAATTGACACCAATATTTTTCATCTATACAATATTATGTTATATACTAATTGCAATCACATTTATTGATATTGATCACATGATTATACCAGATGGGTTCATAATTTTTGGTTTTATTTTTTTAGTGATTACAACCATTGCAGGCTGGATGCCTATTTCTATAAAAAGTAGCACATCAGGCGCATTTTTCTTTTCAGGTTTTCTTCTTTTAATAGGTTTTATTGGTGAAAAGAT
>MDTB01053722.1_pt1 | contig 11733 bp, 10 predicted proteins | sample 811161 | NCBI WGS metagenome assembly MDTB01 (sample SAMN05326650, study PRJNA326480) | marine metagenome | isolation source: seawater | place: Mediterranean Sea | collected 2009
AAAAATAATAATACAACTCCTTTGGTAACCATATATATTCCATCTAGAAATTATTCTAATTATATAGAGAATTCAATAAATAGCATAATTAATCAAACATATATTAATTGGGAACTGATAATAGTTGATGAAGGCTCAGTTGACAAAACTTCTACAATTGCTAAAAAATTTGAAAAAGAAAATCCAGATAGAATCACTTTTATTAAGAACAAAAAACCTCAAGGATTACAGAAGGTTGCAAACAATATTTTAAAAATAGCAAAAGGTAAATACATGATGAGATTAGATGCTGATGACTGGCTCCATGAGATTGCCCTCGATCAAATGGTTCAAAAACTAGAAAAAGATTCTGAATATGGAATTGTTTATGGCAACTATTTTTATACAAATGAAAAAGGGGATGTAATAGGAGTTGAACTTAGACATAATATTGGAAAAGAAAATCAAAATAGCCAATTACCACCGCATGGAGCATGTACTTTATTCAAAACAGATATTTTAAGAAGTGTTGGTGGATATTCTGAAAATGTAAATGCTCAAGATGGGTGGGATCTTTGGTATAAATTAATTAAAAAAGTTGGTGCTATAAATATAGACCTTCCCTTATTCTATTACAGGCAACATAATCAATCATTAAGCAAAGACAATAATAGATTATTAAAAGCAAGAGCTAAAATATTTAAAGAAATTAGAGAAAAATTAAAAAATGATTATAAGCCAAAAGTTCTAGCAGTTATACCAGTAAAGGAGTCATATCCAAATATGAAAAATGTTCCATATCAAAAGATTAATGGTAAGTCATTACTTGAAATTTCGATAAATAGTGCACTCAACTCAAATCAAGTTAATGCTTTGGTTGTCTCATCAGAGAGTAAAAGTGTTTTAAAATTTTCCGAGCAATTAGAATCTAAGAAAATTGTATCAAGCCACTATAGATATTTAAGGAGTTCAAATGAGAGTAATAATATACCAATTAATGACTTTCTAAGATCTGCAGGTCATTTCTATGAAAAAGAATTTGGAGAATATCCTGAAATTCTGATCTACCTTAGCCTCCATGCAATCAATAGAAATAAAGATCACATCGAGGAAGCAATAAATAATTTAATTATTTCAGAGTCTGAATGTGTTGTTTCTGTTCAAGAAGAGAGAGAGCCAATGTTCAACATAACTAATTCAGGACTTAATCTTATTAACCCTGGAAGATTTAAAGATCTATCATTTGAAAAAGAAAGACTATATAGATTTAATGGAAGTATTATTGCGTCAACATGGGATAATATTTTAAAAAATGACTTATTCGGATCTAAGACATCATTTATTGAAATGAATCATTATGATAGTATCCAAGTTAAAGACTCTTCTTTGTTTGATAAATAAATATGCTAGATTCATTTTTCTATAAAGCAAAATATATAATAAGACTAGATGATGCATCTCATTTTTCTAACTTTAAAAAGTGGGATGCAATTGAAAGAATTCTAGAAAAATATGATATAAAACCTATTGTTGCAGTTATACCAAAAAATATGGATAACTCTATTTTTTACTCAAAATATAGATCAGATTTTTGGACAATTATAAAAAGATGGGATACTAAAGGTTGGAATATAGCAATACATGGTTACAAACATATTTTTCATTATGTCGAAAGGAATAAATTGATTTTTCCTTTTTATAATAGAAGTGAATTTGCTGGGTTAACCTTAAATGAACAAAGACAAAAAATTAATAAGTCAAATGAAATTTTTTTAAAAAATAAAATCAATCCAAAAATATGGATTTCTCCCGGGCATTGTATGGATAATATAACACTAGAAGCCATAAAGTTAGAAACAGAAATCAAAATAATTAGTGACGGTATATCATTTTACCCATATTCTTTTAGAGGCCTTCATTTTATTCCTCAACAATTATGGAAACTAAAAAAGAAATTTTTTGGAATATGGACTATTTGCCTTCATCCAGACACAATGAGTGAATCAGAAATAAAAGAATTTGATAAGTCTTTATCATTATTTGTAAAAAAAAATGATTTTTTAGATTTAAATAAAATAGATTTTACAGAGAGGACAAAGTCGTTCTTTGATAAACTTTTTAATCTATTTTTTTGGATAAAATATGAGATAAAAGTTTTATTTGGCCATAATATTAAATAAATGATTAAAGAAATAAATTCATTGCTTTTAAATTCTAATACACCCAAACTAACTCATGTTTTTTTTGTAGTTAATCCAATTACAGTCATAATTACAAGAATGATAATTGATAAGTTCAAATTGAATAAGAATAAAATATTAGTAATATCAATTAGGAATACGGATTTATCAATTTTAGATTTTAGTTCATTGTATATTATCCCTAATAGGATTAATAATTTATACGATAAACTTTTTTTTTCATCTTCAGTAGGTAAGAAAGTTTTAAAAAAATTAAAAGGAAGCCAATTTATAATTTATGCTTCGTGGACAACAAGGGAATTAAATTTTTTAATGAATACAATAAATTGTAAAGGACATTACTATATTGAGGAAGGTCAAGGCAGCTATATGAATCATATACCATTTTCTTACAATAAAGTTCCTCTATTGAATAAAATAAAAAATAATTTTAAAAATAGAGTAAATGAAGATGATAGTAGTGGATATTTTTATAGAAATGATTCTCTTGGGTTTATTGGCCTGTCTAACAAATCTTTTCCAAAAATTGGTGAGTCAAAAAAAATAGTTTTAAATAATTTCAATTCATTAAAAAGTTATTATAAGCCAAAATTAATAGGCATTAAGACTATAGGCTTAACTTGTGCTGAGAGAAGACTTAAAGATAATAATTGGAGAAATATGTTAAAAAAAATTGTAGATAAACTCCCTGAAAACTCTGCTATTAAAGCTCATCCTTCATTTACTTTTTCTCAAAAAAGATTTAATATTCTAAAAAAAATGTTAAGAAAAATTTCAGATAAAAAGATAATATTAATTGAGAATGATGTTATACTAGAACTTGAGATGTTATATGAAAAAAAGAAATTTATAGGACCTCAAACTTCTGTTTCAATATATGCTGAATTTTTTGATTCAACTTTTGAAAATCTAAAGCTTTATTAAATGAAAATTTTAATAGTTATAGACTCATTAGGTTCAGGTGGAGCTCAAAAACAAAAAGCACTTTTAGCTGAAGGATTTATTAAAAAAGGTTATGAAGTTGACGTATTTAGCTACAACTCAAGTGAAAATTTTTTTAAATCAGATTTCTTAAAGTTTGACATAAAATTAATTTCAATACATAATTTTAAATTATCAAATACCTCAGGTTTTTCAATGAAAGTTCTACTAAAGTTAAGATCCATTTTTAATAATTATGATAATGTTATTGCCTCTCTTCATTCACCATCAATTTATTCTGCAATTGCCTCTATTGGTAAAAAAACAAATCTTATTATTTGCGAAGAAAGTTCATCATTAGCTCCAATTAATTTTTTAAAAAAAACATTATTTTATTTTTCTTGTTTAGTTAGTAATTCAGTTGTGGCAAATAGCTTTAGTGAGCATAATAAAATTAAAAAGAGAATAGGGTTAAATAATAAAACGCATTCAATTTGGAATGGATACCTGATTAACTCTCTGCAGGTTGAAGAAAAAGTTTTTAATAAAAAAATTAAAACTTTACTAGTTGTAGGTAGAATTGCATACCCTAAGAATGCCTTAAATCTTTTAAAAGGAATTAAAATATTTTATAATCAAAATGGATGGATGCCTAATTTAATTTGGGCTGGAAGAAAAGAAAGTGATTCAAAATCTGTAAAAATGCAAAATGATATCGATGATTTTTTAAAAAAAAATCCAACCCTAAAAACTAAAATTAATTTTATTGGAGAAAAAAAAAATATTAGAGACTTATATCAAAAATCTGATGCATTAATACTTCCTAGTATTTATGAGGGACTTCCAAATGTAATTTGTGAGGCAATGATAAATGGTTGTTGTGTTTTAGCATCTAATGTCAGTGATAACAAAAAAATCTTAGATAATAATCGAGGACTTATTTTTGATCCGTTAGATCCAAAATCGATATCTAACTCAATACTAAGATTCAATAATTTATCATCAAAAGATAAAAATACTATGAGATATAAGAGTAAGAAATTTGCAGATGAAAATTTTACTCTTGATAAAATGATTAAATCCTTTGAAGAATTATTAAGGTCATGATAAATAAGAAAAAAGTTTTAATTGTTGGTTCTTTTCCTCCTAAAGGAAAAAAAGTATTTGGTGGCATTAATAGGTCTTCTCAGATTCTAGTTGACTCTTTTATATCCAAAGAATTCAAAATTATTGAATTTGACAGTTCACAAATTTCTAATCCACCTCCTAATTTTTGGATTAGACTTTCGTTGGCATGTTTTAGGGTTATTAAGTTTATAGCCTATATTATATTAAAAAAGCCAAACATAGCCATTATTTTTTGTTCAGATGGTTGGAGTGCATTTGAAAAAGGAATTATGATTTTAATTTGTAAAACTCTTAAAGTTAAATCTTTAATTTTTCCAAGGGCAGGAAATTTAATTTTACAGACAAACAACTCAAAATTATTTAGGCTAATAATTAAAAACCTTTACAATAAGGCAGACGTTTTTTTATGTCAGGGGACTAAATGGAAAGTTTTTGCAGAACAAAGTCTTAATATTGATTTTAAAAAAACTCATATTATTCAAAATTGGACTGCAACAAATAAATTACTTAAAATTGGTAAAACTAAAATAATTAAGGATCATAAAAAACTTAATATTTCATTTGTTGGATGGTTGGAAAAAGAAAAGGGTATAGAAGAACTGATTTATGCATTTAAATCATTAATACAGAAAGGATATTTAATTAATCTTGAAATTATTGGTGATGGAAATTTGACCAACTTTATCAAAAAATTTATAGAGAAAAATAAATTAAATAATTGTATATTTTTGAGAGGTTGGATAGATCATAATTCTCTAATGAAAATTTTAAAAAATTCAGATATTTTTGTTTTGCCATCATGGAAGGAGGGAATGCCTAATGCTTTGATCGAATCAATTTCATGTGGGATTCCTTCTATAGTAACTCCAGTAGGTGTTATACCTGATTTTCTTGAAGATGCAAAAAGCTGTTTATTTTGCTCACCAAAAGATAAAAATAATCTTGAGAAAACAATTGAAAAACTAATAAATGATATTAACTTGAGGAAAAAGATTTCAAAAAATGCATTCTTAGTTGCAAAAAAAAATTTTTCTACTACTGATGCCTTAAAGAAGCTTTCAAATATTTTGAATAAAATTAATAACTAAAATGGGAACTAAAAAACTACTAATAACTGGAGGCACAGGATCATTTGGAAGTACATATTTAAAAAAGGCAATAGAGAATAATCAGTTTGATGAAATTTTTGTTTTTAGTAGAGATGAAAAAAAACAGGACGATCTTAGAAAAACTTTAAATTCTACTAAAATTAATTTTTATTTAGGTGATGTTAGAGATATTGAATCTGTTAATACTGTAGTTAGAAAAGTCGATTTTATCTTTCATGCAGCAGCTCTAAAGCAAGTACCCTCATGTGAATTTTTCCCATTAGAAGCAGTAAAAACTAATATTATTGGTACTAGTAACGTTCTTAACGCTGCTGAAAACTTTAACGTTAAAAAAGTTGTTATTTTAAGTACCGATAAAGCAGCTTATCCTATAAACGCTATGGGTATGTCGAAAGCACTAATGGAAAAAGTTATGATATCAAAGTCAAGGACATTAGGAAGTAAATCTATTTTTTGTGGCACAAGATATGGTAATGTAATGGGTTCTAGGGGGTCTGTTATTCCACTATTTATAAAACAAATAAAATCAAAAAAAGAATTAACTATAACCAATCCTAAGATGACGAGATTTATGATGTCACTTACTAATGCTGTCGAATTAGTTGATTTTGCATTTGAAAATGCTAATCAAGGTGATATTTTAATTCAAAAGGCTCCGTCAGCTACTATTGAAACATTGGCTACTGCACTAATTGAAATTTTTAACTCAAATTCAAAAATTAAAAACATAGGCATTAGACATGGTGAAAAATTGCATGAGACTCTTGTTACTAGTGAGGAAATGATTAAAGCAGAAGATCTAGAAAATTATTACAGGATACAAGCTGATGCCCGTGACTTGAACTATGATCAATATTTCTCTGATGGTAATACAGGAAAAAAAATAGATAAAGAGTATAACTCAAGTAATACAAAGATTCTAGATAAAGAGGAATTAATAAAGATATTATTAGAGCTACCCGAGGTACAATCTCAATTATAATTATCAAAAATTGAAACTTACAATAACAGGTCAAGAAGGATTTATAGGTTCTCACCTTTATAATACAATTAGATATAAAAGAACAGATATTCAGTTGGTAGACTTTAGCAAAGACTTTTTTGAAAAAGACAAATCTATTGATTCAGTATTAAAGGACGTAGATATAATAGTCCACTTGGCAGGTCTAAATAGACATGATGATCCTAAGTTTCTATATAATAAAAATATTGAGCTTTCTCAAAAAATCTTGGATTCAATTAAAAGAGTTGGGTTTAACGGTCATTTAATTTTTGCTTCTTCGACACAAGAGAATGATAATAATACATATGGTAATGCAAAGAAAATGTCTCGAAACTTATTTGATGTGGAGTCAAAAAAAATTGGTTATAATTTTACTGGTCTAATTATTCCAAATGTTTTTGGACCCTTTACAAAGCCTAATTATAACTCATTTATTGCCACCTTTTGTTATAACTCTACAAGAGATATTGAAAATATAATTATAGAAGACAATAAAGTATCTCTTATATATGTTGATAGCTTAATAAATAAAATAATAGAAACTTTTAGCGCTCAACCTAAAGCTAGATTACAAGTGTCAGATGAAACAACAATTACTGTAAGTAATGTAAAAAATCTAATTGAAGAGTTCAAATACTCTTACCTTATAAATGGTACAATACCTAAATTAAACACTAAGTTTAAAAAAGATTTATTTAAAACTTTTATAACCTACATTCCTTTCAAAGATTTTTTCCCAAAAAGATATAAATTATTTATAGATGAAAGAGGATTGTTTTCGGAACTAGTTAGAGCTGAAGTGCCAGGTCAAGTATCATACTCAATAACAAAAGAAAATGAGACAAGAGGTAATCATTTTCATACTAGAAAAATTGAGAGATTTTCTATAATAAGTGGAGAGTCGCTAATTCAAATTAGAAAAATTAACTCTGATAAAATCATTGAATTTAAGCTTTCTGGGAGTAATCCTTCATTTATTGATATGCCCATATGGCACACTCATAATATTAAAAATATTGGTTCCGAACCCTTAATTACAGTTTTCTGGATTAATGAGTTTTATGATGAGAATGATTCAGACACATTCTTTGAAAAAGTTTAATTTTATAGTATGAAAAAAATTAAGATTGTAACTGTAATTGGAACAAGACCAGAAATAATAAGGTTATCATCTATTATAAATAGGTTAAATAATTCAAATTTTATTAATCATACGCTTGTTCATACTGGTCAGAATTATGATAAAAACCTTAATGAAATATTTTTTGAGGATCTAGGAATTAATGAACCTGATTTTTATCTAGATGCAGCTAAAGGATCCCCAAATATGACAATTGGAGAAATTTTAATAAAAATTGATCCAGTTTTAGACAAAATAAAACCTGATGCAATGTTAATTTTAGGAGATACAGATAGTTGTTTATCAGCTATTGCAGCAAGAAAGAAAAAAATACCTATTTTTCATTTCGAGGCAGGCAATCGATGTTTTGACTTTAGAGTTCCAGAAGAGACAAATAGAAGACTTGTAGACCATATATCTGATATTAATCTAACCTATAGTTCAAATGCATCTCAAAATCTTTTAAATGAGGGTATTGCTGCAGATAGAATTATAAAAGTAGGGTCCCCTATGTATGAAATAATTCAAAAAAATCTAAATAAAATTCAAAAATCAAAAATTCTTTCAACGTTAAAACTTTCAAGAGAAAAATATTTTTTGATTTCATGTCATAGACAGGAAAATATAAATTCTACATTAAATTTTAATAAGCTAATAAAAACTTTAAATACAATTTCAGAAGTTTATGAAATGCCTGTTTTATTTCCTGTTCATCCAAGAACAAAAAAAATAATTACTGATAAGGCCCCAAAACTAAACAAGAATATTAGATTAATTGATCCTGTAGGATTTATCGATTATAATCAACTTCAAATAAATTCTTTTTTGGTATTATCAGATAGTGGAACTATTTCGGAGGAATCGTCCATTTTAAATTTTAGAGCTTTAAATATTAGAGAAACACATGAAAGACACGAAGCTATGGAAGAAGCATCTGTTATTATGACTGGCCTTGAATATAATAGAGTTTTACAAGGAATAGAATCTGTTAAAGATCAAAAAACAGGAGATGTAAGAAATATTCTTGAAGTACCAGATTATAAAATTGCAAATGTTTCTTTAAAAATTGAAAGAATTATTTTGTCATATATTAATTATGTAAATAGAGTCGTTTGGCAAAAAGAATCTTAATTTTCACCAACCATTTTTATCCTGAGCAATTTAAAATTAATGAAATAGTTGATTGGCTTTCAGTTAAGAAAAGTCATATAAGAGTAATTACAGGATTTCCAAATTATCCAAAAGGAAAAATACATCAAGAATTTGCTAATAAATCACTAAAAAATATTTTTAGTGAAAATGTAACTATTAATAGACTTTTTTTAATACCTCGAGGGAATGGGTCAAATTTAATTTTATTACTAAATTATTTATCATATTTCATTTCATGTATAGTGTTTACTATTTATATTGCAATTTTTAAAAAAAAATATGATGTGATTTTTGTACATCATACAAGTCCAATTTTAATTGCAATTCATCCAATCATATATTCATTTTTCCATAAATCAAAAAATATTCTGTGGGATCTTGATATTTGGCCTGAGTCACTTAAAGCTGTTAATGTTGTTAAATCAAAATTTATTATAAAAAAAATTGAATGGTTTATGAGATTAATCTATTCAAGGTATAGTTTAATTTTAGTTGGATCTCAATCTTTAAAAAAAACTGTAAGTAATAGATTTAAAGGAAAAGTTAGCTACTTCCCGAATTGGGCTGATAAAGTTGTTGAAATTAATAAAGTTGACGAAAATTTATCTTTTGAAATTTCAAAAGATAAATTTAATATAATGTATACTGGAAATATAGGTAGAGCTCAAAATTTTGAACCTCTAATTAAAACCATGCAGTTAGTTAAAGAAAATATCCATTGGATATTTGTTGGAGATGGAAGATTTAAAAAAGAATTTAAAAGTTTGTTAGAAGAAAATAAAATAATTCATAAAACTACTTTTATTGGAAACATTGATGTAGATAAAATACCTTCAATAGCAACATATGCTAATTCATTATTTTTATCTTTGAACAATGATGAAATTTTTTCAAAAACTGTTCCTGCAAAGTTACAAACTTACTTGGCTTTAGGTAAGCCAATAATTGCTGTTTTACAAGGAGAAGGTGCAACAATAATTAAAGATTCTAAATGTGGCATGGTTGAAGAAAATTACAATTATGAAGAGTTAGCAAGAAACATAAATAGTTTTACAAAAAAACAGAATGATGAGTATGTTAAGCTAGGTAAAAATGGTAAAACTTATTACGAAAACAATTTTAAATCAGAGTTAAGAAAACATGATATTTTTAAAATAATATATGAAAAATAAAAAAAACATATTAATAACGGGTGGTGTTGGCTTTATTGGCTCTAATCTAGCAGAAAGATTAGAAAAAGATGGTCACAATGTCATTTCAATAGACAATTATTCATTTGGAAAAAAAGAAAATGAGCATAAAAATGTAAAATATATTAATGATGATTTAGAAAATATTCATAGAATTAATGAGTCAATTGACATATGTTATCATTTAGCTGCTAAAGCAAGAGTGCAACCTTCTTTTGCAGATACTGTAGATTATTTTAGGGTTAACGCAAAAGGAACTATGGAAGTTATGGAGTGGGCAAAAAAAAACAATGTTAAGGTTGTATATGCTGGTTCATCTTCTAAACATTTTAGTCCTGAGGATTCACCATACGCTATGTATAAATATCTAGGTGAACAAGTAATTAAACTTTATAAAAAAAGCTTTAATGTTAAAGCTGAAATAGCAAGATTCTATAATGTTTATGGACCTAGGGAAAATAGAGATGAAAAATTTGGAAATGTAATTGGAATTTGGACAGCTAAAGCTATGAAAGGGAAAGCTCTTCCAATAGTTGGTGATGGAATGCAAAGAAGGGATTTTACTCATGTACATGACATAGTAGATGGATTAATTAAAATAGGGTTTTCAAATATCTCTGAAGAAGATGGATGGGAACTTGGAACAGGAAATAATTATAGTGTAAATGAACTGTTTGAAATGTTTAAACTTAGATTTAATGCTGAAGCCAGTTTTATACCTGACCAACCGGGTAACTATAAAAAAACTTTAAGGAAAAATGATAAGCTATTAGAGCTTCTTGATTGGAAGCCCAGCGATAAATTAGCAGAACATATAAAAAACCTTACTTAAATGAAAAGAGTACTTATAACTGGAGGTGCAGGATTTATAGCACACCATTTGATAAAATATATTCTAGTCAATACTAACTGGGAGATTATCTCTTTAGACAGGCTGGATTACAGTGGCAATTTAAATCGATTAGATGATATTCTTTCTGAAGTTCCGTATAAAGAAAAATCAAGAGTTAAAATTGTATTTCATGATTTAAAATCTGAAATAAACCCTTGGATTAAAAAAGAAATTGGAAACATTGATATAATTCTTCATTTAGCTGCGGGATCTCATGTAGATCGAAGTATTGACTACCCAATGGAATTTGTTTTAGATAATGTGGTTGGAACTGCGAATATACTTGATTTTGCCCGTAATATTAATGACATAAGAGGGTTAGAACGATTTATATATTTTAGTACTGATGAAATTTTTGGCCCAGCTCCCAATGGAATTAATTATAAAGAAAATGACAGATATAATTCAACTAATCCTTATAGTGCTACAAAAGCTGGTGGTGAAGAACTAGCCGTAGCATATGAGAACACATATAAATTACCTGTATATATTACTCATACTATGAATGTTTTTGGAGAAAGACAGCACCCGGAAAAGTTCATTCCAATGTGTATTAAAAAAATTAGAGATGGAGAAACTATTACTGTTCACTCAGACAAAACAAAAACTATTCCAGGAACTCGTCACTATATTCATGCAGAAGATGTAGCAGAAGCTATCCATTTTTTACTAACAAAAAATATTCATGTTGAACTTGATTATGGAGGAGCTAAATGTCCAAAATTTAACATTGTTGGCCCAGAAGAAATTAATAATCTTGATCTTGCTCAAATAATTGCTGACTCTCAGAATAAGGTTTTAAAACATGAGATGGTAGATTTTCATTCTTCCAGACCTGGACATGATTTAAGATATTCTCTTTCTGGTGAAAAAATGAAAAATTTAGGCTGGACACCATCTATAAAATTAACTGAAAGGATAAAACAGGTTGTAGAATGGTCATTAAAGAATGAAAACTGGATTGAACTATAAAGCCTAATAAATATTGTATATTTTAATAAATAGTTTAATTTTGCAATTCAAAAATTAATAATGTAC
>MDTB01148321.1_pt1 | contig 11733 bp, 14 predicted proteins | sample 811161 | NCBI WGS metagenome assembly MDTB01 (sample SAMN05326650, study PRJNA326480) | marine metagenome | isolation source: seawater | place: Mediterranean Sea | collected 2009
GCCGATGCTGTAGAAGTGAGTGAGGGTGAATCCTTGGAAGAAATCAAAGCCAAACTTCGACCCAAGAAACAGAGCATTTCTGCTGATCTGCTCGACACGGCGAACACCTATGATGACAAAGTTGCTGTCATTCGTATGATTGTCGGGGAAGAAGCCGGTCGCGTATCGAATGTGTTTAAGTCGATGATGCAAGAAGAAGTAAGTAGCGAGTAAGTACCGAGTAAGTTATGAGAAAATCGTGTCTAGGTAGCGTTTAAGGAGCAGTTTGATGGCTGATACACAGGCAACAAATGGAGAAGAGAAAAAGGACGTATTCGGGTCGCTCTCAGGCACCCAGAAGTCGGCAATTCTGATGATGTTGCTGGGCGAAGATGAAGCGTCGGAAATTGTCCGCAATCTTTCGCCCAAGGAAGTGCAGCATTTAGGCTCTGCCATGTACTCGGTGCAGGGGCTAGATCAGGAAACCGTGAACCTCGTGCTCGACGAATTTCTGGCCATCATCAAGGAACAAACCAGCCTTGGCCTTGGCACGGATACCTATATCAGAAATGTGATGAACAAAGCGTTGGGCAATGACAAGGCCCAATCAGTGCTCGGGCGTATCACGCCTATCAGTAGCGACCGGCCTATCGAAATTCTTGATTGGATGGATGCCCGCGCGATTGCGGAAATGGTCCTTGATGAGCATCCGCAAATTATTGCGCTTATCATTTCCTATCTGGAAGCATCTGTGGGGGCTGATGTGATGAACATGCTGCCGCCCGATCTGCAACCCGATGTCATTCGGCGTATTGCTACTCTGGAAACAGTGCAGCCGGATGCGTTGCGCGAATTGGAAACCGTCATGCAACGCAAGTTCGCGGCCAATACCAGCTTGCGTGCGTCGCAGGTTGGTGGTGTGAAAGCTGCCGCTGCGCTGATGAACTTTACCCAGCAAGATACTGAACAGCGGATTATGAAAAACCTGGGCAAAGACGACAAAGATCTGATGCAAGCTATTCAGGAAAATATGTTCCTGTTCGAAAACCTTATGGGCTCGGACGATCGTTCGCTGCAAACCCTGCTGCGTAGTGTTGAGACCGAAGACATTGTGGTTGCGCTTAAAGGTGCTGATGATGCACTGCGCGACAAGCTGTTCGCATGCATGTCCAGCCGTGCGGCTGCAAACATTATGGATGAGATGGAAGCACTTGGACCTGTGCGCCTGACCGAGGTGCAGGATGCGCAAAAAGCCATTATTAACACGGCGCGACGCCTCTCAGATGAGGGCGCGATTGTTCTGGCCGGTCGTGGTGGAGATGATTTTGTCTAGTAGGCGCACAAGCGATTGCATGGCTAAATTGGTAACGCATTGATAAAGCATTGATAAGCAATGAACGAGACACATATTCACGATCCCCGACCCCTCGCGCGCAGCGAGATTGAAAGCGTGCTGCACATGTCGCGCAGCACGACCTATGCTCCGCGCGAAAACAAAGGGGCGATGCGGGATAAAAATTTCAAAAAGCGACCATTTACGGATATTGCAGCGGCGGCTGATACGGCTGCAAAACCGGTGGCATCCGAAGCGGGCGGTAATGCGCAGATAGCCGAACCGCTTGCTGATGCTGATATGGTAGTGACGCCGGAAGATACAGGGCGGAGTGCCACATCTTTAGGCCCGTCTGCGGATCAATCTGCGACGCAATCAGGTCAGACGCAATCAGGTCGGATGCAAGAACCACCAAATGATGAAGCAAACCCGTCGCCTGGCACGCCAGCTGAACAAGCAGAAAGTCTGGAAAATCAGGATAATCCCGACACTGCGCAAGACCCGAGCGCGGCAGGCTTTACCGAAACGCTCGCTGATAATCCGACGGCACCAGTGTTTGAACCCACGCCGATCGCACAAGCTAGTATGATAGCAGATGCCGAAGTCCAAGATCGCATTGATGAAGCCTATGCGCGGGGTCTTGCTGAGGGAGATGGTCAGGCGCGCCAGCGTCTCGAAGATGGGTGTCAGCGGTTGGAAAATCTAGCGACCAGCCTTATGGGGCACGAGGCTGTCGATATTGACGACCTTGCCAGCCGTATCGATACCACTATTTTGCGGCTTGCGAGTTTGCGCGCCGGCTATGCCATTCACGAAATGCCGGCACCGTTTTCGGCTATCGTTGAAAAACTAGTTCGGCGAATTGCCAAAGACGCAGCTGCAGGCACCTTAATGCTCAACACCGCCGATCTTGCCGTGGTTCAGCCATTGCTAGAGTCGCGCGATAGTTTTTTGAATATCAAGTTTAAGGCTGATGACACACTTGCACCGGGCGATATTCGCGTGTCCGTGGGGTCGGTGGAAGCTGAAGACACGCTCGCCCAACGCGTTGATGTGTCTGCGGGTGAAACTGATGACGCAGGCGACCTTGATGAAATCGGGCGTCTGGTGCGGGATTTTATGAATGAACCAAATGATGTCGTTGCCTCATCTGAGACGCCCAGTACTTTGGATGGCGACACGCCAGAGACCGACACGCCAGAAACCGACATACCAGGAACCGACGAGGATGTGTCATGACGGCGTTAAACGATTTTTTTGGCGCAAGGCTTGATGCGCTCCACCTGGCGCGACCCGTAGAACTATCCGGCTATGTCACCCGCCATGACGGGCATTTGCTTGCATGTGACGGGTTTCCGGTGAGCGTTGGCGCAGTATGTGCTATTGAAACCGACAACGAAGAGCCAGCGCTCGCAGAGATTATCGGCTTCGATTCCGGACAAAATTTGATGTCGCTCTATGACATTAATGCGCGTGTGCGCCTTGGTGCCCGCGTGACATTGCAGGACGAAGGTACGGATATTCAGGTTGGCCCGGAAGTTCTTGGGCGCGTGATTGACGCGCTGGGGCGTCCGCTGGATAATCGGCCTTTGCCGAGCATGGCGGACCATTGGCCGCTAAACGGTAAGGAAGTTAATCCGCTGGCGCGTAATCCAGTCGCCACGCCTTTGGATGTCGGCGTGCGGGTGATTAATAGTTGCCTGACTGTCGGGCGTGGCCAGCGGCTTGGCATTATCGCTGGTTCGGGTGTCGGGAAATCTGTGCTGCTGAGTATGATGAGCCGGTTCACCGAAGCGGACATTGTGGTGGTTGGTTTGATCGGCGAACGTGGCCGCGAGGTCGGTAGCTTTGTCGATATGGTTATGACGCCGGAAACCCGAGGCAAAACAGTTATCGTGGCTGTACCTGCCGATCGCTCGCCGCTCTTACGTATCCGCGGTGCTGAGCGAGCCACGTCGATTGCGGAATATTTTCGAGATCAGGGTAAAAACGTCCTGCTGATTATGGATTCGTTAACCCGCGTAGCGCACGCGCGCCGGGAAATAGGGCTTGCGCTTGGCGAGCAACCTACCTCTAAAGGCTATCCACCATCTGTGATTTCCATGATCCCGCGGCTTATCGAACGCTCGGGCACAGGTGTGTCCGGAGCTGGATCAATCACTTCATTCTACACAGTGCTTGCAGATGGCGATGATACCAATGATCCGGTTGTTGACGCGGCGCGGGCCATTCTTGACGGGCATATTGTTTTGTCGCGCGAGCAGGCCCAGCAAGGCATTTATCCTGCTGTCGATATTCCTGCCTCGATTAGCCGTGTGGCAGATGACATTTCAAGCGATGAACATACCGCCGCTGCGCGTCAGTTCCGCCGCCTCGTGTCGATCTATCTAGAAAATCGTGATCTGGTGATGATGGGGGGCTATGTGCAAGGGCAAGATAGCGACCTCGATGTGGCGCTTCAAATGTGGCCGCAGCTTGTCGATCATATTATGCAGCCAGCAGCGCAAAAAGCAGATTTTGACAATTCTCGCCAAAGCCTGCTGACGATGATGGGCGCGGGTGGCAGATAAGCCATGGCACGCCCACGGGAAAAACTATTTCAGAAATTCGCGTTGAAGCAGCGCCTTGAAGTGATGCGAAAGTCGCGGGCGCTGTCCGTGCTCAACGAAGAACTGCAAAAAACCGAAACGCTGTGCGGGCAGTTGGATGACATATTGAAAGATATTATGACGCGCACCGGCGAGCAGAGTGTGGCGAGCTTGCGGGCTGATAGCTGGTACCGTACTAATGTCTTGGAACAGCTTAAAACGCTGGAAAACCGCTCTCAGTTTTTGCGCACGGAAATCGACGATGCCAATGTTGACCTCGCAAAAGCCCGCCGTAAAGAGGAGCGCGCGCAAGAAGCTGCCAGAGACCACAAGCGTTTACGGCTCGAAAAAACCGAGCAAAAGCGTGAATCTGAGTTACCTTTGCGGAACAGCCGCGGGATGATAAACTAGCCACCGTGCAGTCTGGCACCGATTTTGCATAGTTGAGATCGGATGTAAGTAATTTGGATGAGTAAGTCTGGAAATGACGGAAATCGGGCCAAAAACGCAAGGACCAGCGCTGGTAGGCGAGGCGGATAACGCCGCGCCAAAGGATATTTTTGCCTTATTATCACTGGGCGACTTTGAGGATTTGCTGGATGCTGAAATGATTGCTGCCGTAATGGGCGGGGCGCAATTTGCGGCACCTGACCAGCCATTAGACGGCGAAGTTATTCACGCCGATGCGACCAACGCGGATGATGCGCCGCTTGCGGCGGCTCAAGCCCTGCTTGCTCTGGCCGGTTTGCAACCGAAACCGGGTATGACGCTGGACGGCGTAGACCCTGATACGGCTAGTGTACTTCTCAAAAAAGCTGAAATTTTGGCGATGCGAAGTGCCATGTTGTCTGCCGAAAATGCCGCTCAGCCCAAGGTTGATGGGAAAATGCTACCGAAACCGGTGAACCTGGATAAGGCAGCGCTCGCTAGCGCGGATGTCAAAATTGATGGCGAGATTGACGCAGACATCAGTGAGCTTGCGCGGCTGAAGGATGCGGCGCAAGAAATTATTAAATTGGACGCTGCATTATCGGACAAAAAATCCGGTCGCGGCGCTTATGATAAGGCAAACCCGGTAAGTGATATAACCCCTTATAAAGCCGATGGGCCGAAGGCGAGAACTTTTGACGTCGAGAAAATTAAATCAGATACGCCAATGACAGGTGCTTCTACACAAATCATTGCGGCGCAACTGCGTAAGCAAATGGATGCACCCATGTCCGAGCCTCCGCGTGTCTCGGCGTCTTCAGCCCATGCTATTGAAGGGCTGGCATCATCCGACAATGGCTTTGCGGGCGGTCGTGAAAACGGCGCTGGCGGCGCACTTTCGCAACAATCTGCGTTGCCGGGTGCGCGCAATACGACGCTGCATCTGGACATGCTGACAAAAGACTGGAACCAAAAGCTAGCAAATGCACTGGAACAGCGCATTACAGGTGGCGGTGAAGAAATTGATTTCATGCTGACGCCCAAATCGCTGGGGCGTATGCGCGTGAGTATGTCGATGATTGATGGTCAACTAAACCTAAACATCAAGACAGACACGGCAATGGCCGCGGCCATGTTGGGTGATGCTGAAAGCCAATTGGTTCAGATGCTTGAGGCGCGCGAATTGCGCGTCGGCAGTTTTTCTGCTGCTACAGCCGGTGATCAGGGACAACAGCAAGGCGGGTCTTCCAATGGTGATAAATCGTCAAACTCCGAAAGCCGCGGGGAAGCTGGTGATGACGCCGAAACGGTTCAGGACAGTTCTGCAACAGCCGTCGATGAAGACGGTATTAATGTAACAGCTTAGTAATTTTGAGAAGTCAGAATATTTGTTGAGGTATTGAGATGGCTGATGAAGATAATGAAGGATCCAAAAGAGGCAATTTGCTGCTGATTATCGGCGGTGTTGTTGGCGTTTTTCTCCTGATCGGAGTGGGCTTGGGTGTAGGCTACTTTTTGTTTGGCGGCGCGCCGAGCAACCCGTCGGCAGAGGTCGAGCAAATCATCGAGCGCAATAATCCGCAAGCTCAGGCACCGGTGGAAGAAGAGCCGGACGAAGAGGAAATGGTGGATAATGGCGAGGGCGGTGAAATGCCGAAGAAAATGCCGCGCTTGGCACCTGGCGAGCAGGTTTTCCTAACGACCTATTATGAGTTCCCCGGCAATCTGACGACTAATTTGCGCGGTTCGCGAAAGTTTATTCAGTTGGGCATTGCTGTATCGACACAATATGACGACACGGTCATGGCAAATGTTGATGCGCACCAGCTGGCGTTACGTTCCGAAATACTTACTGCCATGAGCGCATTCGGGGAAGAAGCCGTCGATGGTGTGCAGGGCCGTACAAACCTTGCAATTGCTATCCGCGATGCCATTAATGCCAAACTTGAGCAATTAGAGGGCTTTGGTGGTATTGAAGGCGTGCATTTTTCTAACTTCGTGATCCAGTAGCAATAGGTTTTTTCTGTGTCCTCCCGCAAACTTTCGAGTGACGAAGTTAACGCCCTCATTGAGGGTCTGAATTCGGACGTCAAGCCACAATCATCGGCTGATTTGTCGGATTCTGAAACTGTGCGTCCGTTTACGCTCGGCTCGGATGACCTGTCGGTTCTTGGTGATTACTATGCTTTGCGGATGATAAACGAGCGTTTTGCACGAAACTCGCGGTCGATTTTCCTGCCCATGTTGCGCTTGCAGCCGCGCATTTCTTCGTTCCCACCGGAAGTTAAAACCTTTGATGAATATTGCAGCGGGCTTGATGGCTTTATGAGCTTGACGACCATGCGGATGGAAGAATTGCGCGGGACATTGATGATTGTGCTCGACCCTAACTTCATCTCGACCATGACAAACTCCTATTATGGTGGCCCGGCAACGCCGCCAGACTCGACACGGGCAGAGTTTACCGACACGGAATCGCGGCTCATCGAATTGGTGTCATCCGGGCTGGGTTCGGTGCTTCAGATCGCCTGGCGCGACCTGATGCCGGTGACATTGAGCGAATTGGGCCGCGAGGTTAACCCGCAATTTGCCTCATTCGTTGACGGTTCTGATCTCGTTATTGTGTGCTCGTTTGTCGTTCAGTTGCCCACACTCGATCCGGTTAATTTCGACATTATCTATCCGTTGCAAACCTTGCGTCCGATTGCATCGCAGCTTCGTTCGCGGACACAGACAGACTCATCCGAGGAAGATCTCGGCTGGCGCGAGCGCCTTGAGCGTGCAGTTCTCAATGTGCCGCTTGGACTGGAAGCACGGCTTGCCGAACCGACCGTAAGCATGACCCAGCTCATCTTCATGAAACCCGGAGACGTCATCCCCATTCAGTTGTACGAAGCTGTGGAACTGAACCTAGAGGGTGAGCCTTTCTATCTAGGTGAGATGGGGGAAGTCGCCGGGCAATCAGCTATTAATCTAATGAAACGCGCGGAACCCAAATCCGACTAAAGAGGGAGAGTAACTATGTCTGAAAACGACGAAATGCAAACAGCGGGCGAAGACAGCCCAGTAGAAACCCCTGCAGAAGCACCAGCGGCGGCTCCGGTCGGGCAAAGCCGTGATGGGGAACGCATTGGTTTTGAAAACCTGCGCGTGCTGGAAAATATCAATGTTGAGCTGACTGTAGTTGTCGGCTCTGCCGAGATGAAAATTCGCGATCTTTTGCGGCTTAATGAAGGCTCTGTTATCGAGCTGGACCGGTTGGCGGGTGACCCGCTGGATATTCTTGCCAATGGCACCATCATTGCCAAAGGCGAGGTCGTGATGGTCGGCGAACGCTTTGGTATCCGCTTCTCGGAAATTGTTGATCCGGAAAAACGGGTAGAAAATATCTGACACATACCCTCCTTTGGCACGTGTCAGCATATTGACGCGTGTTAAGAAGTCTCGCCTATTAGGCGGGGGTTTAATTTAAAAAGTATAATAAAAACAACGAAATAAAAATATTTCATCCGATCGTGCCACTTGGCACGCTGTTTGCCTTTATTCAGTGCAGGGCGTGAACCTGCCTGAGAGGAGACAGTGATGACCAGTGATGCCATGCCAATCGGCCAAATCCTGACCGTTTTGATATTTCTGGCAAGCCTGTTGGTGGCTTTGTATTTTGTGCGTCGCCACGGCGGTGGCCTGCGCCAGCATTTTACTTCGGCGCGCCGAGCTCAGGTCGTCAGTGAGTTATTGCTTGGTCCCCAGGAACGCCTACGCATCGTTCAGATTGATAATCGCGAATATGTCATCATTTCGGGGCGAAATGGTACGCCAGCGTTTTTTGCGCTGCCGGCGAACGCCAAACGCGACGTGGCCAACAATGTCGAAAACTCCGAAGCACTTCCCAAATCGATGCACGCGTTCTTGCCGACGAAAGCTTCCGCCGCTAATCAAGGATCAGGAAAATGAACAAGCCCTTTATCCAAAGTATCTTGTCTACGCTGGCCGGTCTCGGGTTTATGCTCGTTACGACCGATGGCGCGATGGCGCAGGAAGCAGTTGGCTTGCCAGCACTTAATATGGTGACCCAGTCTGATGGCAGCACAACTTACTCGCTATCATTGCAAATTCTAGCGCTGATGACAGCGGTGTCGCTTTTGCCATCATTGGTTTTGGGCATGACCTCGTTCACCCGGATCATTATTGTTCTGTCGATCTTGCGTCAGGCAATGGGCACTCAGCAAACGCCACCAAATCAGGTGCTGATTGCGATTGCTTTGTTTTTGTCGCTGTTCATCATGACGCCGACCCTGACCGCGGTTTATGACGAAGCCGTTGATCCTTACATCGAAAAACAAATTCCCGCCGACGAAGCCATGACTACCGGTAGCACGATTATGAAGTCGTTCATGATCCGCAATACCCGCGAGAAAGATCTAGTTATGTTCTCCGAAATGGCGGGTGAGGGCAGCTTCGAGAACAATGCCGATGTGCCGCTGACCATTGTTTTGCCGGCATTCATCACGTCCGAACTTAAATCTGCTTTCCAGATCGGCTTTCTTCTTTTCCTGCCATTTCTGGTCATTGATATGGTGATCGCGTCCATTCTTATGTCGCTGGGTATGATGATGCTTAGCCCTATGCTGGTGGCGTTGCCATTTAAACTTTTGCTGTTCGTTCTGGTTGATGGTTGGTCGATGACCGTTGGCTCCCTCGTCGCCACCTACGCGTCCGGATAGTCGGACCTCACGGAGATAAAAATGGATTTTGATACAAATATCGGGTTTCTACGTCAGGCATTCTGGCAGATTATTATGGCTGCGGGGCCAATTTTGGCCATCGCTTTGGCGGTCGGTCTAGTGATCGGCATTGTCCAGGCCGCAACATCGATCAATGAGATGACGCTGAGTTTTGTGCCTAAACTTGTCATAGTGGTGGCATCGCTGGCCTTGCTGTCAAATTTCATGATGCTACAGCTGACCGATTATTTCGCTTTTGTTTTCGATCAGATCACCCGCATCGGTTAGGCATATTCATGCAAGGTTTGCTGGTCGAAAATGGTTCCGGATTGCCGGGTATCGATCTCAATTTAATGATCGAATATCTGGTGCTGCATTTGCTTGCAGCACTTCGGATTGGCGCATTTTTCATCGCATCGCCATTTTTCGGTGCGCGCTATGTGCTTTTGCCGGTGCGTATTCTCTTCACCATGGTAATTGCGGTTATTCTCGTTCCAAATATTGATATCCCCGACAGCCAGTTTATCGGAACACCCAGCGGTGTTATCATTATTGTTAAAGAAATCGGTATTGGGCTTGCGGCGGGACTTATTTTGACCATCTGGTTTTCGGCTGCATCCCTCGCTGGCGAAAAGATTGCCTCCACAGCAGGTCTTGGTTTTGCAGCGCAAATGGATCCCGCTTCGGGAGCGCAGACACCGGTGGTCAGCCAAATACTCAACCTATTTTTGATCGTTTTATTTCTGTCGCTTGACGCGCATCTTCTGGTCATTTCGATCATATTAAAATCCTATGAGCTTTCGCCTATCGCCTATACGCCCGATCTTAGCTCGCTTGTCGCATCGGGTATTGAAGCGGCGGGTATGATGTTCTTTGCAGCAACAATGATCATGCTGCCCATTGTGACGCTGTTGTTGATGATTAACATTACCATCGGCGTGGTTACCCGTTCAGCGCCAACATTGAACCTGTTTTCCTTTGGCTTCCCGATTTCCATGTTGGGGGTTTTCTTCATTCTCTATATTTCCACCGACGTTATCGGCTATGCATTTACCGATTTGATCGAGGCGGCATTGGACAGTATCGAGCGCAGCATTGCGGGGATAGCCTATGGCTGAAGAAAATCAGGACAGTCAGGAGAAAACCGAGGAACCGTCCCAACGAAAACTAGAAAAAGCGCGCGAGGACGGCAAGGTTGTCTCTTCCAAAGAAATGTTTGTGTTTACCAGTCTTGCGGCGGGCCTGATGATGGGGATCGCCAGCATCGCGCTTGGGCAGCAGCCGCTGATAAACTGGGGCGGTTTATTTACACTCGATGCATCAACACATATCGACAGTCTGATTTTTGCCCACATGGATTATGCCCTGTGGTTCCTCGTGCAGGTTACGGTTGTGTTCGGATTGCCAATTATGATCGTCACCATTTTGACGCAAATCGGTGTGGGTGGCATTGTTTTCGCGCCAAAAGCCTTATCGTTTAAAGGTTCACGCATCAGCCCCATAGCCGGATTAAAGCGCATGTTCTCCATGAAGGCGCTGGTGGAATTGGGCAAATCAATACTCAAGGTTGTCTTCCTATTTGGCATTGGCTTTGTGGTGATTGTGTATTTCATGCCCGGCATTATTTGGTTTCCCAATGGTACAATGGCGAACGCGTTGGACATGATGACATCACTCATCCCCATGCTTATCGGCGGCCTGTTAATCGGCCTGCTTATTATAGCGGCGTTAGATTTTGCCTGGCAGCGCTACGACTTCATGAAACAGATGCGCATGAGCCGTCAGGACCAAAAAGACGAATTCAAGCAAACCGAAGGTTCGCCTGAAGTGAAAGCGAAAATCCGCCGTATGCAGATGGAAGCCTCTGCCAATGCGAGCCAGCAGCGTGAAGCACTTGATAAAGTTAGCGAAGCCACAGCAATTATCACCAACCCGACGCATTTTGCCGTTGCGCTTAAATATGAAGTCGGCAGCGCCGGTGCGCCAACCGTTCTGGCTATGGGCCGCGGTGTCATGGCAGAACAAATTATCGAGCGTGCCAACAAGGCCGAGGTTACGGTGTTTCAAAGCCCGTTGCTTGCGCGTGCCTTGTTCTTTACCAGCGAGATTGGTGGGGAAATTTCCGAAGCCTTGTACAATGCAGTTGCGGTTGTACTTGCCTATATTTACCGTGTTGATCAAGATGGAGTTGCCGACCGACCTGAGGTTGACGTTCCACATGATCTGAGGTTCTCGGAAAACGGGCAGTTGCTTAAGGAGTAGAGACAATGTCACGCCGTCGTAGCCATGAAACAATTAGCGACGTCATCAGCACAGTCGTATTTCTGGGTATCGCGCTGTATGCTTTTCTCACCGGCTTTGGTGCTCTGGACGCTGGCGAGCCGATGCGGGCTGCGGGCATTTGGCTAAGCAGTCTGTTGTGCTTTCTGGGCGCGTGCCGGTTCATTGTCGCGCGCATTTATGATCAAATCATCGGGCGTGCATTATGAAAAAAACCGACCCCCGACTGACATGCCATCAATGCCGGTTTCTGCATGTAACCTACGATGCCCGACGCCCATGGGGATGTCGCAAATTTGGTTTCAAATCGCCGAATTTACCGGGTCAGGTCGTTATGGCATCAACTGGCACGAAATGTGCAAACTATGCAAAACGTGAACCGGTTCAACACATACAAGAA
>MDTB01207223.1_pt1 | contig 11733 bp, 13 predicted proteins | sample 811161 | NCBI WGS metagenome assembly MDTB01 (sample SAMN05326650, study PRJNA326480) | marine metagenome | isolation source: seawater | place: Mediterranean Sea | collected 2009
GACGATTTTCAAAGGCAACAACAAAATGCGGGTATTCCAAGAAGAAATTTTTGGACCGGTAGTGTCAGTTACTACTTTTAAAAATGAAGCCGAGGCGCTTGAGATCGCCAACGACACACTATATGGCCTAGGGGCTGGTGTCTGGTCTCGCGACGCCAACGTGTGTTTCCGCATGGGTCGTGGCATTCAAGCTGGCCGTGTTTGGACCAACTGCTATCACGCATACCCTGCGCATGCTGCCTTTGGCGGATACAAACAGTCAGGAATTGGGCGTGAAACGCACAAGATGATGCTTGACCATTACCGGCAGACCAAAAATATGCTCGTTTCGTATGATGAAAATAAATTAGGCTTTTTCTAAGCTAGTAAATTGAATCATCAACTGCGTCATCGGCTGAGGCCGATGACGCTCCTCCGGAGAAAGTAATGAATCCAGAAATGCAGGTCTCAGCAACAGAAAGTGCTCTGGCGTTGATTGAACTTATCAAATCACGGCATGGTGACGATCTGTTGTTTCATCAATCAGGCGGGTGTTGCGACGGATCAGCTCCAATGTGCTTCCCAAAATCGGAATACATGACCGGCCAGCAAGATGTTCTTGTCGGGGAAATTGGTGGTATTCCGTTTTTCATGAACGGAGAGCAGTATAAGCTCTGGAAGCACACCAATTTAATCATCGACGCCATCGACGGCGGAGGTGGCATGTTCAGCCTCGACAACGGAACTGGTAAACGATTCCTGACACGCAGCGAGATTTGTCGAGTACCCTAAGCAATTGATTTTTTAGTTATATCATTCGGATGAACAGTAGGTAGCTGTTCGCCTCTTATAAACACAACACTTGGCTGAATAAACGAGTCTTCGATCCCGGTAATTGTTTGAGCTATTTTTTAGGGTTCCGACTTATACCACTGGGGGCGTCTTATTTTATTGTGATAATCAACAGACCGATGATAATGAAAATAAAGCGCTCAAAAAATCTGCGCTGACTGATGAGTCCATACGAACTCACAGTGATGCCTAATGCGATTTTTAAAGCAAAAATAAGTGTATATAGCCAATTATTTAGGTTAACAATCTCCGGATGGGTGACCATGCCAATCGGAATAATGTAGAGACCAATACCAATAGCCATGGCGGATACAGCGACCTTCAACCAATTTTCTTCGACCATTCCGGCTGCTATGAAGACCCCACCACACACAGGTGGTGTGATGGTCGAGAGTAGGGCGTACCAAAAAACAAACAAGTGAACCAGAATAGGCTCTAAGCCTCGGTCGATCAGTGCCGGACCTGCGACAGACACACAAATAACATAAGCGGCGGTTGTCGGTACCTCCATGCCCAAAAAAAGACATGCAACTGCGGTTAGTGCCAGAGTCAAATAGACACTGTCTCCAGAGACTGACAATATGAGTGATGTGATTTTTACGCCGAGGCCAGTGATCCCCAAGACACCAACAATCAATGACGCGCACAAGATGATGGACGCAATCATTGAGATCTGGCGCCCCGAAATAGTTAGAGCTTCACCCAATCGTGTAAACCCTCGTTTAAGATGTAGCCGCGCATCCGCTCCTGTGAACAGCAAAAGCATTGCAACGACGGTAGCCAACGCTGCAGCGAATTGCGGTGTATACCCGCTGAACATCGACCATAAAAGCACTGCAAAGGGTACAAAGAAGAACCCGACCGTAATTGCTAACTCAAGCTTACTCGGCTGCTCGGATGCATCAATGGCTCTCAGATTGAATAGTTCAGCGTATCTGTTAACACCGATCCACACCGTATAGAAGTATAACAATGCTGGTATCGAGGCGGCGAGGATGACCTCCGTGTACGGGATCCCGGTTAACTCAACCATAATAAATGCTCCGGCTCCCATAAGTGGTGGCATAATCTGTCCGCCAGTTGATGCTACTGCCTCAACCGCTCCTGCCACCTTTTTTGGGTAACCCAACTTTCTCATTGTCGGAAGCGTGACCATGCCAGTTGAGGCCACGTTCGCTGAGGCAGATCCAGAGATAGAGCCGAACAAAGCGGATGAAATTACTGACACCTTCGCTGCGCCTCCTTTCAAATTCCCTGCGGAAGCTACAGCCAAGTTCATGAAGCCACGGCCCGCTTCACCTGCGTTCAAAACTGCACCAAAAATTAAAAAAATGGAAATAATAGAAACTGAAACGCCAGTTAGGGGACCCCAGAGCCCGCCCTCCGTGATGATCAGTGTGCCCAAGTAACTTCCTAACGGAATACCGCCGTGACCAAACTCACCGGGAATCAAATGCCCAAAGAAGCCATACAGAAGAAAGAGACTAGTAACAATGGGTAGTGGTAACCCAACAGTTCGTCGTGCCATTTCCAGCACCGTTGTAATCAAGACAAACCCAATAAAATACTGAAAATATCCTTCAAGGAACCCGTACTGATCTGATAATCCTGACTCGTTGACTGCGAGATAGATACAGGCGATCGCCGCCAAACAAAACCAAATCATATCTCGAAACTCGCGGGGAAATGTGGTTTGTGGTATCAGAAAAATCCACGGGAGTGCCGCAACCAGATGCAGGGGGCGCGAAACCAGACTCGGGATAAGCCCTGAGAAAATCAAATAGGTGTGAAAAAACACCGAGAGGAGTCCAATGGCTACCCAGACTTGAGTGTTTGAACGATTAATAGTCATCGATTACTGCGCTCGACAATGCCGAGCGCATGCATCTGTGTTTAGTGATGAGCCGCCACAGGAACGCCCACTTCCTTATAATATCGCTTCGCCCCAGAATGTATCTCGGTTAAGACATTAGCTAACATGTCGGGACTAACTCCGTCCCACCATTTAGCAGCCGTACCCAGTGCCCTTTTATTTTCCCAATAGGCTTTTGTGAGCGAGTAGGCAACGTCTTCACTCATATCGGTTGTTGTGAATGCAACAACTGGCAACGAGGTGGTTTGAATATCGCTCGATTGGCCGGCATAGGTCCCAGCAGGGATGACAAGTTTCGTTCGCTTGGTTGTTTTAATCTGCTCGTCGTTTAAAGACAAGACTGTTACACCAGCTGAGGCCGCCGCCTCAATGACGTTGGGCGCAGGGTATGAGCCAGCGGTTACAAATCCATCAATTTGGCCATTTTTCAGGGCGGGTACTGCGTTAGATAGCTCAACCTCAGCTAACGTGACCTTGCCCTCAAGACCAAATAGCTTCAGATACTTCGCACCCTCTCTAGCCCCGAATGACCCTTTACCTAGCAGGATTGTCTTCCCCTCCATCCCAGAAAAATTATTCACATCGCTCTTATTAGACATGACGAAATGCATCGTCAACGATGGGATTGGAAACAGAGCACGAATCTCGTCAAACCGAGGATGACTCTTATCTTTAAACATCGCCTTACCGCCGCGAGCGAGCTTCACCAGAACGGGGGGTGTGGTAAACACATAATTATTGGTCCTGCTTTTGACCTCCATCACGTTCTGAACAGAACCTTGACTTTCCTCGAGAGTCACTGTGATCTTGGAGTTAGTCCCAATTTTCACGGCCTCGGATAGCTCCACTCCCATCTGATAATAGGACGAAGTAGATTTGGCGGACTTGTAAGTAATCCTCGTGTCAGCATGAGCAATGGACGCCGACATGCAAAAACTCAGTACCGATGAAATTCCTATAAGTATTTTTGATCGCATTATTATTTTCTCCATCAATATTCAGCCCTGATTACGTCAGAAGTACCAACGTATTTCAAGACCTGCATGCCTTTTATGCTCGAGCCAGGGACTCGACCTAATACAGCCACTATGCCTCGCCACCATAACTCCTTTAAAGGAGCCCAGATACATATTTTTATGCTCCACATTTTTTCTTGCTCAGTTAGACTTACTGAATATAAGCATCAATAACTGAGTGATCTCACCCTCCAACGGGAAGGAAAGCATACCCATCACCGAATAACCGAGCGCCCAGGGCATGAAGTAGAACCTGAAGAGATAAAAAAACCACGCAACATAGAGCGGTACTAGTGGTTCAACAAGAAACCGCGGCGTCACTGGGTCGAATACCTTGATCACCGGATCCGTGTATTTTACGAAAACCCGCATGAAGAAAAAATCTGAATGCAATGGCAGAAAAATATTCATGGCAACCCGTCCGATCAACGTCCACATTATCAGACCCATTATGTAGTCCATGACGATTACCCAGCCCGGCAGGTGGGCCATTGATACCTCCATCAGTACTCCTCAAGTTTTGTTTCAGGGCAAAAATTTAGCAAAAAAATAGGGGGCATTGCCCCCTATTTTTACATTTCGAGGTCTAGTGTGTCGCGGACAGCACTTCCTCACCCGACGGGTCTCGGGTCGCATCGACCATTGCCTGGGTCTCTGCGTCTGGTTCCTCAGTCGCCAGACTCACCACAACCATGGCGATCAAGCTAACTGACGCACCAATGATACCGAACCTCAAGTGATCGATACCCATCCAAGGAGTCATACCATTAAAATACACCTGATAGAGGTACCACGTACCGGCCAAGAAACCCAGGACCATCCCGGCAATTGCGCCTTGCCTATTGGCTCGTTTCCACCAGATACCCAGTACCAGTGGGAAGAAGAGTCCTGACATTGCGAAATCAAACGCCCACGCAACTGCACCCAAGATACCCGTGAGTTTCATACTCGCAATATAAGCGGCAGCCGCACCGATCACTATAAGAAGTATCCGGGCCACAACTAATCGTGTCTTAGTTTCGGCTTTAGGATCAATGATCTTGTAGTAGAGATCGTGGCTCAAAGCGTTGGCGATAGCCAACAGCAAACCGTCTGCAGTGGACATTGCGGCAGCCATACCACCCGCAGCCACTAGACCTGAGATGACATAAGGCAGGCCCGCTATTTCTGGGGTCGCGAGTACCACGATATCAGCACGCATGAAGAATTCATTCAACTGCAAGATACCATCACCGTTGCCATCATTTAGCCAGAGCATCTTAACCGCCGACCAGTTCTGGACCCATGGTAATGCCTGAACCTCAGCGATCGATTTACCGATAATACTGGTGGCCAGGGTTGGGTCGAGTAACTGAAGCTTGGTCAGGGTCGCTAACGCCGGTGCTGTGAAGTACAGCAGGAAGATAAAGAACAGTGAATATGCAACTGACTTACGAGCGTCACGAACAGAAGGCGTCGTAAAGTAACGCATCAGGATATGTGGCAACGATGCCGTACCCATCATCATACAAATCGCCAGCGTCGCAAAACTCCAGCTCTGCATACCACCCTGCGGATCGAAGTGAGGAACCGACAGAATCTTTACACCGCCAAACGGGGGCTTATCTACCGCTGCCGCACCGAGCTGCACGACTGGTTCCAGCTCCTGAATTCGAGCGACAGCCTCACCATAGCCGAAATGAGGAATAATTCCGAATCCCTGAGCGTTTGACATCCATATCACAGGAATTAAATAGGCAATGATCAGCACGATGTACTGCGCCACCTGTGTCCAGGTAACAGCCCTCATGCCTCCGAGCATCGAACACAAAAGAATACCCAGCAGGCCAAACCAAACACCAACCTCAAATGGAATCTGAAGGGCCCGCGCCGCAATTGTGCCTGTGGCGTTGATTTGTGCAGTCACGTATGTGAAGGAGGCCACCACAAGTACGATCACTGCACAAAAACGTGCGGTGTTCCCACCGTAACGTGTCCCAATGAAGTCTGGGACTGTGTAGCACCCGAACTTCCGCAAGTACGGGGCCATCAGCGAGTTGACCAGAACATAGCCACCAGTCCAGCCCACAATAAACGCGAGATAGCTGTATCCACCGAAATAAATACCGCCCGCAAGTGCGACGAATGACGCACCCGACATCCAGTCGGCTGCCGTTGCCATCCCGTTGTAGACCGCTGGCACCTCTCTACCGGCCACGTAGTAGGCCGAGACCTCCATCGTACGCGATAGCCAGCCAATCCCTGCATATACAACGATTGTGAAGGCCACGAATAGGATACCGATTGTTGCGGCACCCATCCCCATCTGCTCAAGTATTGCCATCAGGATAATGAAACCGATAAAGCCACCGGTATACATCCCATAAATTCGGCCTAGATTGTCAGTAAATTTACCTTCCATTGTCTGACCTCCTCCTAAACACCAGCTTCATCATCAATCTTGTCTTGCTGATGATTCTGGAAGAAGATCAACGCAACAAAAACGATCAAAGAACCCTGCACTGGGAAGTAATAGCCCAGAGGGAATCCAAGGAACGAATACTCCATCAGAGCTTTCGCATTCCATGGGATGATTATTGAAAAAATGAACCAAATGGCTAGGACCAAAAACGTTAAATTTCGCGTTTTAGCCCAGTGCCGCTGCTTAGTTTCGCCATCCATGTGTGGCCTCCTGTTGAGTTAGCACCAATAACATTATTCTTATGATTGGAAGGTAATTTCACCGGCTAGGGCACAATTACCCAATAGTGAGGATACGGACTTTCTTCTACCGGGCCGACTATACCTTGGCATGATAGCGTTTAGTCGTAGCTAATCTGTTTCAAAGTTGTGGCAACCTTGGTTTAACTTGGGGTCGTTTTAGTGTTTACATATATCCAAAAAAAGCTATCTGAATTCCGCGATATGGTGCGGCAGTATCCTGTCTTCAGACGGCGTTCTTTTCCGATCGAATCTCTAGAATCTGCATCTGAGTTTGTTGCAACAAGGGCCGCTTTCGTCGCTCAAAAGACTATGTTTGGCTATGTGAAAACCCGCATGGGTACCAGCTATCCCGAGATGTTTCGTGATGATGTGATGGTCTCCTCTCTCAAAATCGCAACCCTTTACCACTACTCGGCGTGTCTCGGCGATTTAATGATCTACGTCTTCCGTACGTTATCTGGTAGATATCAGGTTCCTAGCGATAGATGCATGGCAGAAGCGACCATAGGTTTTCGCAAGGGTCTTGTCAGTAATCTGGGTCCAGATGACGAGATATTTAATCTCGAGGAAGCGTGTATTGCTTTTAAAGCGCGTATAGACAGCGCTCGATGGGACGAACCCTTCGAAACTTTCGAGGTCTTTTCACAGAGCCCCAAGAGTCTCACCCGCTGGGCCCCTATAGCAGACGAGTTTAAAAACCTTGATCAAGATATTGCTGAAAATTCGGTCACGTTTGCGTGGATCGAGATTCGTAAGGAATTTAATGACTTGGTGAACCTGCCAGACTCCTACCTTCAGGATTTGTAGACCACCATCTAACTTGGCCTCTTCTAGGACGAAAATGGTAAATTTGGTCTACAAGTAAAACGGGGGTCCTCTCCAGTCATCAGAACCTCTCAACTTGGATTACAAATCTACAAGTACGGCTCGCGAATTCAGGTCGCTATCGTCAAAAATCAATACTCTGGTTTCTTCCGTTGCGGGCATACCACCAATAGTTGTTGTAAGGTTTGACAAGCCGCATGGAGTAGCGCAGTAATCGGCCGTCGAGGCTTGTCTCCGGGCACCAGAACGGATGGCCTGTTTAGTCTGGTTTACTCAAGTCAGAAATCGCAACCTGACCGCTATAATTAATCGCATTCCCGCTCGCTAACGCGTAGCGCCAATAGGAAAAGAACCAGTGTGTCGCTTGGGGTGTTCCTAGATTTTCTGTAGCTTCAAAAAAACAACCACTTCAGAGACGTTGCCTTTGATGACAGAGCTATCCATCCGCTCGGTTAAGGCGTCAACTCGTCAATTCTACCTATATAGGGAGTGAGAGATCGCTCAATTTTAAGTTCGACCATCACATACCTTGATGCGACGCCTGAACCAACGGTGCATCAACTAGAAAATCAGCAGTAGACAGGTAATCGGGGCAGTATGAATATTTGCGGTATCATAGAAATAGAAACTCCCTAAGTAGTAGGTACACGGTTAAAATCAAAATAGCTGCTAGTTTTTCCTAGATTATTTCTGCATTGCAATTCTGGTCTGTTACTCTGATGTGAATCGCGGTCGATTGATTTGACTGAACATATTAAAAACTAAGATCGATGGCTCACGAAAGTGAAATTTGCAATAAGAAAATTAAGTCACAACTACAGCAAAAAAGTTCAAGCAATTAGGAACTTTTCTACAGAACTAAGCTCACATAAAGTCACGGCGCTTCTGGGTCCCAACGGCGCCGGCAAGAGTACTCTGTTTAAAATCCTCGCAGGCCTCATCCGTCAAACATCTGGGATCATCGAAATTAATGGAACCAGTTGGGATCGCAACGACCCAGATCCACTCGGAAAAATCGGATTCGTTTTTCAAGACCCTACGATCGATGGTATGCGGAGCGGAACAGCAAACCTAACCTATGCTGGCCAACTTCAGGGACTGGATAACAATGCGCTCAAGTGTCGGATTCAGGAGCTCGTGGCAACATTTGACATGGGTGACTTCGTGACCAGACCCGTTGGGTCATTGAGCGGGGGGCAAAGACGTAGACTCGAAATAGCCAGGGCCCTTATTCACCGCCCTATTTGGCTTTTTTTAGATGAGCCGTCAACAGGACTAGACATCGACAGCAGACTAAAGCTTTCGGAAACAATTCACTCGCTTGTGAATTCCGAAGGATGCGGCGTACTTTGGTGTACCCACATACCAGACGAGCTTAGGTCTGGCGATAATTTAATAATGATGAAAGAGGGCGAGAAAATTTTCGATGGTCACTTTAACTCTCTAGAACAGGTTATGAGTCAATATCAGTCGCTGGTAGGAAAGGCATGAAACGCAGTCAATTTACGCCAGCACTCGCTATCTTTCACAGGGAGTTCGACCGATTTGTTAAGCAAAAAACGAGGTGCGTCTCAGCGATCGTACGGCCATTAATCTGGCTTTTAGTATTCGCAGCCGGCTTTCGCAGTGTTCTGGGGATTGCGATACAACCGCCTTATGAAACCTACATTACTTACGACCTATACGTGACGCCCGGTCTTATTGGGATGATTGCCCTTTTCAATGGCATGCAAGCGTCCCTTAGCATGGTCTATGACCGTGAGACAGGAAGTATGAAATTACTGATGACCGCACCCATCAGTCGACGCAGGCTTCTTATTTATAAACTGTTAGCGACTGCCACGATATCAACCATACAAGCATATATTTTCGTCGGTATCGCTATGCTTTTCGGCGTAAATTTGCCATGGTTTGGACTGATAACGGCGCTGCCAACGATATTCGTAGGTGCGTATTTCATTGGGCTATTTGGACTCATCCTAGCGAGTCAAATCAAAGAGCTCGAGAACTTTGCGGGGGTCATGAACTTCGTCATCTTTCCTGCTTTTTTCCTTTCCAGCGCGCTGTATCCCTTGTGGCAAATCGAGGAAACAAGTGAGATCGTCTTCACACTAGCCTCAATCAATCCCTTCACCTATGTGGTCGAGGCGGTACGCTTTGGTATTCATCAAACGGCAATCACTTGGCACACTGCTGGGCTTCTAGGCGGCAGCATTCTTTTTTCTACCGTAGTGCACCATATGTTCACTTTCGGTCAAACGAGATAACTCAAATTTTCGCTTGATTCAAAACCGCAGGTCGGCCAGCTAATTCGAGGTATGAGGGTCTCAATGCCTCAAAGTCACCTGGGCTGTGCGTTACAATAATAGTTGGAACACCTTCTTCACTTATCGTTGTTTTAATATTGGAAATTAACCGCTCCACATTTGCCGGGGCTAGTGACGCAGAAGGCTCATCGAGCATTAGCAACCCGGGTCGCGCAAGGATACCCCTTACAATTGCGATACGCCGCTGCATACCCGGTGACAACTGACCAGGCCTTAGCCGACTAACTTCTGACAAGTCGAACAATGACAGCCAACGTTCCTGCAATCCAATATCCTCACAAACAATCGATAAATTCTCGGTAACTGTTAGCCAAGGCAATAACGTCGGCTCTTGAAAGACCAAACGAGGTCTCAGGTTAGGATTTTGTCTTGAAATTACCCGTAATAGCATTGTTTTTCCAACACCTGAATCTCCGCTGACTACGCTACTAGCTGGAGACACATCAATACTTCCAGCCTCAACAATGAGTTGGTCATCCAGCCAGCAATCAGACCAACTGACGATCTTTACGCCACCTTTGGACATATTGCTCAAGAGGTCTGACTGCAACCCATTCAATCAACTGCATCACCATGATAAAGCTCAAAGCGTATGCAAGAATCATATCGACCTCAAAGAGTTGAAAATAGAGATGTATCTGGAATCCTATACCTGATGATCTTCCGAGCAACTCGGCGACAAGAATTATCTTCCATGTTAAAGAGAGCCCCATCCTTAGAGCCGTAAATAGGAAAGGTTCAAGTTTTGGGATCCAGACCAATTTTAGCTTCTGCACTCGCGATAACTCGTAGACTTGCGCAAATTCTTCGTACCGCTATTCGAATTAGCGAACCCCTTCTCTCACATTCACAGCAACTAATGGGGCCTTATTAATAACCACCGCAAGAACAGCAGCTAGCTCGGTCATACCCAAACCCAAGTAACAGATGACAATCACGTCTCGATTTGCAAAAGTTCAGAAAAAAGCATTTAATACTGATTTAGGAAAAAATGCATAATTATGCTTATAAATGCGTTCAGTGATGCACTGACATTAATCGTTTCAGCAGACTCTGATCTCATAGAGATTCTTCTACTCTCAGTAAAGGTCAGCTTCAGTGCGCTTGCTATCGCTGGCATATTAGCGATGCCTTTAGGAACAATTCTTGCCATCAGTCATTTTAGTGGCAGGAAGCTTTTAATTACTTTCCTCAACGCAATGATGGGGCTGCCACCGGTTGTGGTTGGCTTGTTTGTATACCTGATGCTTTCTCGGTCGGGGCCGCTGGGCATTCTTGAACTCTTATACACACCGACTGCTATGATTATTGCTCAAGTGATCTTGATCATACCCATCGTTGCCTCATTGACGTACCAAGTTATCGAAGAACTCAATCGAGAATATAGGGATTTATTTTTAAGCTTAAAAATTGGTCCTCAACAGGCGATCTTTGCGTACCTCTGGGACGCCCGATACTCACTGTTTACAACGCTACTTGCCGGTTTTGGTCGCGCAATTTCTGAAGTAGGAGCCGTAATGATCGTGGGAGGAAATATCAATCATCTGACGAGAATCATGACCACTGCTATCGCCCTTGAAACATCCAAAGGCGAATTGTCCTTAGCATTGTCTCTAGGGATAGTACTGCTCACCATTGCTCTTCTCGTCAATGCGATAGTGATGTCTATAAAGACTTTTGCAACAGAGAAAGGTTATGTCTAATACGCCACTGCTTGAGGTCACTAATTTGAGTTTGAAACTCAATAATGCAGATATTTTGAGCTCAATTACCATAGCCTCGACTGATCCTGGCGTGACAATGGTGATGGGCCCAAATGGCGCAGGGAAGAGTCTGTTTTTGAGATGCCTGCATGGTTTAACCAAACCAACGGGTGGGTCGATAAAAATTTTTGGTAATACTATTCTTGGGACATCGGCAGATCAGGCTATGGTGTTTCAAAAACCAGTCCTACTGAGACGGAGCGTCATTGAGAATTTGAGATTTGCTGGGCCAACGAATACTCAACGGGACGCGATCGATGATGCGCTTTCACTTGCACGTCTGCAAGACAAACAAAACTTTCCTGCAAAGCTATTGTCGGGGGGCGAACAACAACGGCTTGCGCTCTCAAGAGCCTTGCTGCGAGAACCTAAATTGCTGGTTTTAGACGAACCAA
>MDTB01080644.1_pt1 | contig 11732 bp, 6 predicted proteins | sample 811161 | NCBI WGS metagenome assembly MDTB01 (sample SAMN05326650, study PRJNA326480) | marine metagenome | isolation source: seawater | place: Mediterranean Sea | collected 2009
CCCTTCAACAGAGGCAAGTCCTTTATATTGAACTCCTAAATCAAATGCCATACCGCTTGCAGATACGCGACCAAAGCTCTCTCTAATATAGTTTAGATTTAAACCTACACTTGTATTATCAGAAAGAAGTTTTGATGCCGTTGCCCCAAGTATAGAAAAGTTTGGCGTATAAACCTGGCCAGTGCCATCAGGTGAAAAAACAGTTGTCTCTTTTATATCTCCAACATTAAAAGTCCTTACATTGGCCCCCATTTTCATTCCTAAGAAATCAACAGCTACACCAAAAAAATTGTTAGAAATATCTGCAATATACTGCCTGTTTGAGAAAATTGCATCTACACCATTTTCTGATCTGGATAATCCAGCCGGGTTCCAATATGCTGCGTCCATTCCAACTGCGTTAGCGGCAGCACCACCACCAGATAAATATCTAGCGCCCTGCACAACCTGAAGCTGGGTAGAGGATGCAGTCCCCATCCTTGATCCCTGTCCAAAAATCATTGAACTAATAAGAAAAAATGGTATAATCGTTAAAATAATTTTTTTCATTTTTATCTCCAATTATTTATTTGATTAATAATACTTAAGAACTTGTGTTTCTTGAACAAGAGACATCTTCATAATCTTCTCATTCCCACCAGACTCTACTCTTAATATATATAATCCGCTTGCAACAGGATAACCATACTGATTTTTTAGATCCCATCTGGCAAACTGAGTTTCATCATCTTTTTTAATCTCCCTTACAAGAGTTCCTCCAAGGGAATAGACCCTAATCGTAGCTTCATGTGGAAGATTATTTAAAGAAACATATTTATCATTTCTTGCAGCTTCTAGCTCATGAAAACCATAATAAGGGTTAGGATATACACTTACATTAGAAAGATCATGAGAATCCGTTAAATCGTTTGCCATTGTTGAGAAAGAAAACACATCAACTCCAGACTGGATTGGATTTGCATACTGAAAGGTTAAAGTGTCGCCTTGATTAAACTGAGCATCCCACCAGACAACATTCCAGGTCAAATTCTCTTCAATTTCACCTACACCATCTCCAATTGCTTCACCCCATCCTGTACCTCCATCTGCACCATAATTTCCACTTTCTTGGTAAGGAAGGTGTATAAAATGAGTATACATACGATCGTAAGGATTAAAAGCATAAAGAGTATCCGGAGCATCAGCAGTTCCACCTGTGTAATCTTGAATTCTATCATATATAGTTATATCAATTTGCTGAGGTCCTCCTTCTGCTTCCATATCCCAAACTTCAAAAGGAACTTTAATTCTAAATGGGTCGGAGCTTCCTGGGCTTGGGTTCTCTGGATGAGTAGTAAAATCACCAACTCTAGAACCATCAATCCAAGCATACGATCCACCATCTTCTGTTGCTGGATAGTATAGACCAGATCCAACAGTTATGGGGTTATCATAATCAAATTCACCAGTAAACCTAACCTCGATATCCCTTTGTAAATAGTCTACGGAGTTAAGACCCGAACCCCAAGTGTCAACCGCCTTAGCAGTTAATGCCCAACCATTCGCTAAATAGGAATCTACATCAAAGTAAGCTTCTCCAACTTCACTAACATCAGCTGGACCAGCAGTAACTGTCCTAGCAAATGCATCATTAGGAGAATCATATCCACCATTTACATTCACCTGAAACCCATTCACAGTGACCGCTGCTGTGGAATTGTAATGAAGACTAGACATATTATCCACACTTCCACCTGCGTATAAATCCGCTCCATTAATAAATGTTTGATCTTCAAGCAAGACTGTACCGCCTGCAGTTCTTAAATTCCAATGACTTTCTATTTTTGAGGCATAAGTGAGAACGCTGACATTGCTACTTCCTTCAGCATTTACTACCACTGTTAGAACATCTCCATTACAATCAAAACCTATTGCATAAGACTCACATGTTTCACAGTTGTCAACACACCATGCCTGAGCCCAACCATCATCATATATAACATAATCAAAGGGTAATGGGGTATTTGGAAAATCAGCTGGCATACCAATATTAATAAGCAATACCTGGCCACCAGTGAAAAAGCCGCCACTTGAAAGACTGTTGTCACCAAACATGATTTCGTTATCACTAACCATACCTGTTAACGATCCATCAGAAGTAACACCACTATTGATAACTGTTCCTTCTGGGAATGTTAAGTGAACACCATCAGCATAATTGTAATCTGGGGAAACAACATCTACAGTTAAAAGTAAATTAACCGTACCTGCTTCTGCTGTTTCTGCAATACCACTAACGCTAGATCCTGTTAGGTCAGTTGTCTTTGCAAGACCACCAGCGGGATCAGTAGTTACCCATTCACCAACTGCATCGCGCCAGAAAACTTGTTGATCAAAATGAACTTCATAAGTTTCATCAATTAAGTTATTAGAGTTTAATACATCAACTGAAATAGTAGCATTTGCAGTTCCACTATGCGTTACTTCTACATCCGAACCATTTTCATTGTGAACAGTGACACCAGGGCTTGTGGAGTGAGGGGTAACAGATACTCTAGCCTCTCCTGATTCTAATGTTTTAAAAGGACTACCTTCATTATCGGCTAAATAACTATAAGCCGTAACAGCAAAGTGATAGGTCACACCATTTGACATAGGTCGACCGCGGAGTTCATCATAGTCTGTATCAAAGTATCTTTGTACCCCAGCGTCCGAACCGGTCTGTTTTACAACATCCACCACAAGACCAGTTAGCGCATCCACGTCTGCATCTAAAATATTCTGAACAAGGTTTACCTTATCATAAGTAGCAAGTTTCACACCTTCAGTTAGCGGTGCACCCGCAGAAGGCAGTTGATAAACGTTATATCCTTCAAATTCAAAACCTGCGCTTACATTCTGTTCAGTGGAAATCACAGCATCATGATTAGAACCCCAATCAAGGGATATTTTCCCATCCATTTCAATACCAGCCAACGAAGGAGTTGTTGGTGCATTTGGAAGTGAAAAACTCTGGTCGTATGCATACTGAGCGTATGTATCATAGTATTTTGCAACAGAAACTGAAGAAACAGCATCAAGACCTGTCCCCGCAACAAGTGCAAGCACAACCTCAGCTGTCTCTCCTTTTGTCATTTTAAAAGGACCACTAGCCATAACAAGACGTCTATCTCCAGGAGGTAACTGAACACCATCAATCCAACCAGACCCGCTTACAGGATCACCTGAAAGAGCAAAATTTGTAGCTTCTCCAGTTGCAGGATCTGTCCAAGGGATTTGCTCTGGATATTCAGGTCTAGGTAGGTAACCTTCCATTAAATTAAAAAACTGTAAAGAACCATTATAACTAGATAAGTCTGGATCACTGATAGAAGATCCTGCACCAAAATAAGTAAAAGATGTCATTGGGAGAAACTCTGTGAAATCTCCATCTCCATCAATATCTCTGTTGTCTGCAGGTCCCTGTAAGAAATCATATCCACCAGCGGGACAAGGAAGATTATAAATACCATTGAAGACACCATCTAATCTGTTACCATTATAAACATAACCAAAAGAAAGATCCACATCTGTTCCTACGTAATCATCTGTGTAGGTTCCTAAGTCAGGATCAGACCACTGAGTAAAATAGACAGAATCTAATTCTGTAGGATTCACAGTTTCAGAAGAAGCCTCAAGACCCGTATATGTTAATTCTGCTTTTTTGAAAACAACATTACCAAGTGGATCACTTGCACCATAAGCATAGCCCCACATAGTAACTCTTAATTCCACGCCAACAGGATCAGCTCCGTAAAGATTCGGGGCAGTGTTTTGTTCCACGCCTGTAGGATTTCCACTAGCATCTACGATAGTAGGGACATCGTTACCAATAGTCCAAACAGTTTGATGAGCACCAGGATAACCAGGGATATCAACTGATGGATCAAAAGATCCATTTGCGTCTACATCTTCATAGGGAGCTCCCCATTCCGCTGGCCAGTTCATCCAGTCAGATTCATATTGATCCTTGACATTTTGAATCTGTTCTGCTGAAACAGCAGTGGTGGTGGTTGCATAAAAGTTAGCAGCATCTTTCGTCAAGTCTGCAGTTGCCCAATCCGTTCTAACACGCCAGGCGTGATGGTTTGCTGGATCATCAGCACCAACCACATTTCCATCTGCATCGTGAACAACATAACCAGCCTTTAGACCCCTATAATATGTTGACCCTCCAACCCTGACAGGAGCAGAGCTAGGATACTCACTAGACTTAACACCCCAAAGCATACCGTCTTCATAAATTAAACCGCCTGTGAAAATAGGATAATCTGCTTGCTGTCCATTTGGACTCCCAGCAGTTGTGCCACTACCATCTTTATAAATCCAATAAGCGTGATTATTAATATTTACAACAGAAAGAGCAGGGTTAGACACCTCATCTATCTCTGTTGATTTAAACACTGGATCTCTTTTTGCAATTGACTTAGAAAAAAGAGGTGCCGTAACACACAGTGCTAAAATTATTAAATAAAATTGTTTCTTCATGTTTCTAACTACCTTTCTTAATAATTAATTAATTAGAAATTGACACTAGCGCCAAATTTTACAATGCGAGGAGATCCAAAAAGATCCCTACCAAAATCCCATTGATAGTGTTGGCGGTTATCTAAGTTAACTCTTTCGTAAAGAGTCTCGTACAACTCACCCTGGGCAGCAACGATTTCACTACTTAGCGCTGGGTCAGTTAGAAAACCATCATCATACGCATTCCCTGATCGAGAATAAACATTCACTACGTTTTTTGTATTAAGAAGGTTCTCTACATAAGCAAACAGTTGAACCCCAACTCCGCCTAGGCTTAGATTGTAATCTACTTTTAAATTAACAAAAGACTGCCATGGCGTTGTAGATTGACCAACTGGTTCTTGTGGTTCTCGCGAGCGAGCATCCTCAAGTAGTGCACCGGCATATGCCGCACGCTGCCCCATCCCACCATCACTTAGAGTAAAGGGATGACCAGAATTAAACTTGTACTGAAGGTTTACCCCTAGACCAGATAGCATACCATCATCTTCACCAAATCTATAATCAGCAGATAAAGCACCACGATGCTTATTCGTATAGTAAAGAGGATTAATCATCATTGGCGGTGGCGACAACATGCTCTGACTTAAGTTTCCAGCATTAGAATTTGGATCTGAGTTAACACCTCTAGCATCAGAGTACGTATAAGATGCAAATGTTTGAAGACGATTTATTCTTCTTGTTCTAAATGTGAATTCGAAACCATTTACAGTTGTAAAATCACCATTGGTATAGTACTTCGAACTGGGTTCTACATTATTTGTATTACCAATTTCCACTTCAGGGTATGTGTTTAATACAACCTGACCTGTGGTGTTTTTAGCAAATGCCGTTACATCAATGGCTGCATCTGGCAGAAATTGGTAACTCATCCCAACTTCATATTGTGTAGTTAAAACAGGGTCTAAGTCAAACCCCATTGGGTCAGGAGTATAATTTTGTCCACCCCAAACAAGATGCATGTATCGAGAAGAAGCATAAGGAAGATCCAACTCAGGCATTTGCGCAAATTTACCATACTGTAAATGAAATACGACCTCATCTGAAACGGGGAAAGCCAAACCTAGCCTAGGTTGAATTTCTGTTTTTGTATCTGATTTAGAAATTTGATCTTCGTATACACCCTGATTTGTTTCATCCCAAGGTGGATTTTCTTTATCATTTAATTTGTAGTCGTCCATGTTAAACATATCAACTCTCACACCAGCGCTTAAAACAACATCACCAGCCTCGTATTTATCATTAACATAAACAGATGTAGTAGAAGGCTTACGCGGTCCCGCAAGCCCATCAGCGTCTACCTCATTACCATAATCATCATAGCCAATCTGGCCACCTCTGTTTGACTGACTTAATTCATCTGTTACGAGAGCATTTGAACCACTATTGGCCTCATCCCTAGTAACTTCTCCATTGGCGATCATTCGATTAATATTATACATCGCTCCTGTACCTAGACCATATGTACGGTAGGTATAATTTTTCATATCAAAACCAGCTCGGATTTCATGATCTCCCATTTGCCAGGTTAAACCCGCGTCTAATCCTAAAGTACTACGATTGTTTTTATTCCAACCAGTAGTTACATCGCCTAATCTTTGAAATGGGAACTGGCCTGCGTAATATAAATCTGGTGATTGATAGGAGCTTTTCCAATTAGCCGCAACTTGTTCAGCTTCAGCGCCACTATACTTGCCAACTACAGTGGCAGAATCATGCCATGCAATTGCATCACCAAAACTACCTGGCGATCCAAATAAGCCATCGTAGCTTTCATAGGTTCTGTTCAATGTACTAACGCCAACTGAAACTAACATATCCGAATTAAGAAAATAATTTCCTCGGGCGGATAACATGTTTAGCTTACGATCACTTACAGGAAGCCTTTCGGTATTAAACATTCTATAGATAGGTAAAGTGTTGCTCTCAGCGGTTCTATTGTCAACAACTGCAGATAAACGGACATTTAATGGTCCAAAATCTGTAGTGGCTGTACCATTAAATTGAAGATTATCTTCAGATCTATGTTTTACTTTTTTACCTCCATCAGTATTAAAGTCAACCATAATTTGATCACCATCAGGAGTAACACCTGACACATAACTATCTAACATATCAGCTTCGCCATTACCATCTAAATCAATTTTAAAATCTTCATAAAAAGTTGGGTTCCAATCATCCACGTGAGATGAACGAAGAGCCGCGAAAAATTTTACAGGACCTGCCGGGCCACCTAAAGTAGCCGTAAAATCTTGATGGCCGTAATCACCAGTTTCAAAGCGGACATTCCCGCCGAAATCATTACCACCAGTACGCATTGTCTGCCTAACAACACCTGAGTTAGCACCACCTACATGCGCTCCATATCCACCAGCTTCAACTGTAATTTCAGCAAGGGCTTCCGGAATAGCAGAAAGGTCTCTACCTGTATTAACAACATCTGTTATTTGCGCTCCATCTAAAGTATAAGCGACTTCTTCCGCACGACTACCTCTTATGTGAAGATTACCATTTGTTATAGTTACCCCAGCCTGCATATCAAGCATCCCTTCTACGCTTCTAGATGCTGCGTTTTGAATTTCATCCGAACCAACACTCCTTACAGAGTTAGTAGCACTAAACTCAACAAGCCTTCTTTCGCCAACAATGGTTACAGCTTCACCAGCAATCGCAGATGTTTCTAGTGAAAAATTTTGCGGTGTAGTTAAATTTGTTTTTACTTCTACATTGGAAGTAGTTGTGTTTTTATAACCAATGTATGAAGCAGTTAGAGAATATTTACCAGCAGGTACATTTAATATGGTGTAACTACCTTCTGCATCAGTTGCAGCACCCATTGCAGTTCCGTCAATCTGCACGTTTGCACCTGCAAGACCAGAACCATCGGTTGCTTTGACCTGTCCACTAATTTTACCAGTAGTTTGCTGTGCCCACAGAAAGGAAGCAGAAAGCGTTAGCACTAGCATAAAGGAGGCTTTTTTCATTTCTTATCTCCTGAGTTCGTTAGATAATTGTTTCTTATTGATACAAAATTTTGAGATGCAAGAAAAATAAAAGCTCAACTGATGAACTATATTAATAGAATATAACATACGTGAAAAAGTATAGAAGTATTCTAGTTTACCCCAAGATATCAACACGTAAACCTAAAAGAGCTTTTTATGGGAGTCAAGATAAAATATAATGTTAAAATTTTAGACGATCTTTTTGTAAAAGCCTAGTTTTGCCGTCCAGAAATCTGGTTTTTACTGATTACAATAGAATTACATACTACAAAATAATTTCTTCAAATTTTCCAGAAATTTTGTTTTTGACTACTTTATCCCAATCAAAAAGCCTACCGTTCATTGCGATAAAAACTCCATTTGAAAGTGTTTGTGCAAATGCAAAGGCAGAACCAAGGTTAAAAAGGCCATCGCTACTCCCAAACTTATATGGTATCATTGCCCCCGTTAAAACAATCGTCTTTTTTAATTTTTCCTTAGCTAAAAACTTTGCTGTTTTAATCATTGTGTCAGTTCCATGGGTGACAACAATTTTTTTATCTTTTGCACTAACGCAGTTTTCCAAAACAACCCTTCTATCTTTATTCGCCATATTCAAACTATCAACAAGCATTAGTTTTTTTATTTTAACCTCTATCTGAGCGCGACCTAATTCTAAAATTTCGCGTATGTGCGTTTCTTTAAAATACAACTCACCAGAAATTTCATTATATTCTTTGTCGAACGTCCCCCCAGTTACAAAAACGGTTATTGCCATAAATGGCTCATAAAATATCGCAAACATTATTAAATGACTTTTTAGTCAACTTGGGCACTTCTGCTTTATTATGAGGAAATCCAACCGGTATAAGTAAAAAAGCTTTTTCGTTTTTTGGCCTTTTTAAAACTTCTTCTAAAAACCCCATTGGTGCAGGGGTATGCGTAAGTGCTACTAAGCCAGAAAAATGTAATGCTGTAAGTAAAATCCCACATGCGATACCAACAGATTCATTTACGTAATAATTCTTTTTTCTTTGCTTTTCTTCAAAGTCATATGTCTTTTTAAAAACAACAATCAAGCTGGGAGCTATTTCTAAAAAAGGCTTGGACCAGTTTGTCTCGAAAGGCTCTAGGTCTTTTAACCACTGATCAGATGCGCGGCCTCTATAAAATGCCTTTTCTTCCTTTTCAGCTGCCATACGAATGTCTTTTTTAACAAGCGGGTCATTGACGATAACAAAATGCCACGGTTGTTTATTTGCGCCAGAAGGCGCGCTCGCAGCGGCTTTTACTGCATTAACAATTAAATCTATCGGGACAGCTTTATCCGAAAACTCGCGGACGGATTTTCTTAGGACAACTCTAGCAAGAAAAGATTTTGAACGATTGAGCATTTTAGCTTTTGATAATAAATCGAATTGTAATTTTTGAAATGCCATAAATTATTTCTCACTGTATTTTCTACCTTAAATTTACAATTTAAATTATATGCGCCCATTAGAAACACTGAACCTAACCCTTCTTTTAATCACTATTTTATTACTTTTTTTTGATCGAAAGAGAATCATGTTTCTCTTATTGCTTTTCTCAACAATTACTGTTGCAATTTTGCAGTATTCCATAGAGGGGTTTCGCTGGCAATTTTATATATTTATATATTTTCTCCCTGCAATATATTTTTGCCATATTAAACAAAAAGATTGTATCCATTCTAGTATAAAGATTTTTTTTTCATTGTGGTTTTTTTTAGCATTTGCTATTCCATATGCAATCCCAATTTTTTCGCTCCCCGACCCAGAAGGAGAAGACTTCATAGGCACGGAAACGTTCCACTGGATTGATTCATCTAGACTAGAATGGTTTACGGAAGAAAAACTAAATGATTATAGGGAAATTATGGCTCAAATCTGGTATCCTGGAACAAGTCACCGAAATAAAGAAGTCGAACCGTATATGGATTTTATTCAACTGAGGTCGAAATCAATAGCCGCTGCGGGTAATCTGCCCTCTTTCTTGCCAAGCCATCTCAACCTTATAAAAACAAATAGCTATCTCAAAATACCATGCATAAATAAAGAAGGGGGCTTGCCTGTTGTTGTTTTTTCACATGGAATAACAGGATCCCGCCACCTACACCAAGCACTGTTTGAACATTTGTCCAGCAAAGGATATATCGTTGTTGCATTTGATCACAGCTATGACTGCAATCTCACAATCTTCCCTGATGGACGAATTGCTGATTATCGATCTGAGATTACGGGGCATCCGGACAGCATTAAAATACGCAGCCAACAGATCAAAACTAGAACAAAAGATATTATCTTTGTTTTAAATCAAATAACTAAAATTCAACGTGGAAACCTGGAATCTGTACTGAATGATAAAATTGATCTTGAAAAAATAGCAGTAGGTGGCCATTCTTTTGGAGGCGCAACCGCAATTCATTCCGCAAAAACAGACAAAAGAGTTAAAGCATGCTTTATTTTAGATGGATGGATAACCCCAATACCAAAAGAGACTATAAAGTCAGGCCTCACAAAACCCTTTCTTTCTATCGGAAGACCAAGCTGGGAGGACTCTGACTACCCAAATAATTATAATTTGTTGAACGAGTTGATATCTTCCTCTTCTGGACCTCTCCGCAATCTAATAATAAAAAAAACCTTACACTTAGATTACACAGATATTCCTTTATATTCACCTATTATAAAACATGTAATGGATGTTGGAGACTTACCTCCTTCAGTTTCGCACAGATTAATAAACAACCTAATTTTTACTTTTTTAGAGTCATACCTCTTGGATAAATCGGCAGAAAACTACAAAAAGATCCTGGACAACGAATTAATATCTGTTAAGTGAATGATTAAACATTCACTTAAAATAACCTTAGGAATTATTTTAGTTTTAATTGGAGTAGTTGGGGGCTTAATACCGATATTCCAAGGCTGGATTTTTGGTATCCCTGGCCTGATAATTTTAGCAGAATATTTTCCACCACTAAGAAAAATTCTTGACTGGGCAAAAGATAAATACGAACATAAGAAAAATCTGTAATCATTTTGAAGGTTGTTTTATTATAGATGAACTAATTTTTGATTTTTCTGTCTTTTGGTTTGGATCCTTTTTGGTGTAATCTTCACCCTGTCTAATCTGCAGATTTAAATAAAACACATATATAACTATTCAAAATTTTCAGTGTCAAATCAGTCTTCAAAAATTACTACAATTGTAGGGGCCCAGTGGGGAGATGAAGGAAAAGGCAAAATAACTGATTTTTTCGCAGGTGAATCTGATTTTGTTGTTCGTTTTCATGGAGGGAATAATGCTGGCCACACAGTAATAGTCGATGACAATACATATAAATTACACTTAATTCCTTCTGGAGTTGTGTATGGAAAACCAGTTTCAGTAATAGGAAATGGAGTTGTAGTCGACCCAAGAGTACTTCTAGATGAAATAAAATACATTAAGGATAAGGGAGTTGATCCTAAACTAATAATAAGCGACAGAGCTCATGTAATCATGCCGTATCATATCAGTCTAGACAATGCACTTTCTAACCATCAGGGTAAATTAGCAGCAGGAAGCACAGGAAAAGGAATTGCTCCTGTATATGCGGATAAAATGTTCCGAAATGGTATTCGGATGATAGACCTTTTAGAACCTAACGTGTTTGAAGAAAAACTAAAGAAAGGATATCTGTTTTCAAAAAAAATTATCGAAGGAGCCTTTCTTCAAAAGTTTGAGATCCCGATACAAAAAATTTTAAAAGACTATTTACGTTACGGAAAAGAACTATCTTATTATATATGTGATACCTCTGTCGAACTTTACGATGCCTATCAAAATGGAAAATCAATTCTTTTTGAAGGAGCACAGGGAATAAGTCTAGATGTTGATCATGGTATATATCCATTTACAACATCATCAAACACAGCTACTGGCCATATTTCTACCGGAACAGGTGTGACTTTTCGAACTATAGATCGAGTCATTGGTGTAGTGAAAGGTTATTTGAGCCGCGTTGGAGAAAGCCCATTACCAACAGAAATCAATGGGCCTGAGGCTGAATCATTACGAACTAAAGGCGGAGAATATGGGACTACTACTGGTAGACCAAGAAGAGTTGGGTGGCTAGATCTTGTACAAGTTCGTCAGGCTGTTCGCGTAAATGGGCTTACAGAAATAGCATTAACAAAA
>MDTB01227332.1_pt1 | contig 11732 bp, 13 predicted proteins | sample 811161 | NCBI WGS metagenome assembly MDTB01 (sample SAMN05326650, study PRJNA326480) | marine metagenome | isolation source: seawater | place: Mediterranean Sea | collected 2009
CATACGTCTCATCGTCAAGCGCAACAAAACTTTCGCCCGCCTTGGCCTGGCGCGCGTGCACTGTGCCACCCAGCTTATCAGCATCATAAACGTGTAAAGGCCGCCCGCGATCATAGGAAATATAATTGGTGATATCGACCAGTGCATTGATTGGTTTGAGGCCAATAGCCTTCAGCCGGGCCTGCAACCAATCCGGACTTTGCGTGTTTTGAACACCCTCAATGCGACACCCGGCAAACACCGGACAGGTGTCGCCGGACACGACGATCGAAGTGCCACCGTCTTTTTCACCCACAATCGGGCGCACATTATCATCTTTCAATGTGCCAAGACCGGCAGCCGCAAGGTCGCGCGCAATGCCCCGTACGCCCAGACAATCTGGCCGGTTGGGGGTGATCGCAATCTCGATCATCGGGTCGTCCAGCCCTAGCGCGGTGGCCGCGCCCATGCCGATTTCGGTGCCTGCCGCCAACTCGACAATGCCGTCATGGTCATCGCTCAAGCCCAGTTCAGCGCCCGAGCACATCATACCTTTACTTTCGATGCCGCGAATTTTCGCCTTCCCCAGCACCATGCCGCTGGCTGGAATAACCGCGCCTTCCTGAGCTAAAATGCCAACAAGACCCACCCGCGCATTTGGCGCGCCACAGACGAGGTCTTGTTCGCCAGCGCTGCTTTTCACGGTGCAGATTTGCAGCCTGTCGGCTTCGGGGTGCGGCACGGTGGCAATAATTTCAGCAACCTCGAAATTGGTAAAGGTTTCCGACGGATCAACCAGTTCCTCAACTTCCAATCCGATAAGCGTTAATTTATCTACAATGTCGTCAAGCGCTGCGCTTGTTTCGAGATGGTCTTTCAACCAAGAGAGGGTAAACTTCATATTCGCCCCCTATTTCACTGCTAGCGTTTTATTGGACAGGCCACCAGCCAGCCCAGGCACGTCAATCGGCAAAAAGCCGTAATGCTTCAGCCAGCGCAAATCGGCACTGAAGAAAGCTCGCAAATCAGGCATGCCATATTTCAGCATCGCCAGCCGGTCAATGCCCATGCCGAACGCAAAGCCCTGATACACGTCCGCATCAATGCCGGCATGGCGCAAAACATGCGGGTTCACCATGCCACTACCGCCAATTTCCATCCAATCATCGCCCGCACCGACAATGAGCTTGCCGCCATCACGATGGCAGCGAATATCAACTTCCATGCTCGGTTCAGTGAACGGGAAATAGCTTGGGCGGAACCGAATGGCGACATTATCCACTTCGAAAAATGCGGTTAGAAACGCTTCCAGCGTATGTTTCAAATGGCCCATATGGGTCGTTTTGTCGATCACCAGACCTTCGATCTGGTGAAACATCGGCGTATGCGTCTGGTCGCTATCGCACCGGTATGTGCGCCCAGGCGCAATAAACCGAAATGGCGGGCCGTCTTCTTCACCATCAGCCCGCGCACCCGCTTCCATGGTACGCACCTGAACGGGGCTTGTATGCGTGCGCAATAAAAGCGCTTCGCCTTCCTCTTCTGCCGTCAGGTAAAACGTATCATGCATTTGGCGCGCGGGGTGCGCGTCTGGAATATTCAGCGCCGTGAAATTATAAAAGCCACTTTCGATATCTGGACCTTCGGCAACATCAAACCCCATACTGGCAAAAATTACCGACAATTCTTCCATGGTCTGGCTGACCGGATGAATGCGCCCCTCGAATTGCGGGTCGGTGTCGACTGGTAGGGTCATGTCGAGCGTTTCTGATGCCAAACGCCGCGTTAATTCTTCGGCTTCGAGCGAATCGCGGCGGCTTTGCAAGGCTTCGGTAATGCGTATTTTCAGTTGATTAAATAGGGGGCCGAGGCGCTGGCGTTCTTCGGCATCCATGCCGCCAAGCGTTTTAAGCAGAGCAGACACCTCGCCCTTCTTACCCAGCGCGGCAACGCGTACATCTTCGAGCGCCGAAAGCGTCGCCGCCGCCGCAATATCGCTGAGTATCCGGTTTTCAACCGCGCCCGTATCGTCCTGCATGCCAAAGGCCCCTGATGGTCATAAATCCCTTATGCCACAAGACTCGCGCATCTACGACACGCAAATCCACCTCAAAACCCGCATCAACCGAGGGCTTCGCGGGCCTTGCCGACCAATGCTTCGAACGCTGCTGGTTCGTGCACAGCCAGATCTGCCAGAACTTTCCGGTCAACTTCGATGCCGGCTTTGCCGAGACCGTCGATAAACCGGCCATAAGGTAGACCATGTATGCGCGAAGCTGCGTTGATACGCTGGATCCATAAGGCGCGGAAATTGCGCTTGCGCGTACGCCTGTCGCGATAGGCATATTGCCCCGCTTTGGTAACCGCCTGTTTGGCAACACGGATCGTATTTTTACGCCGGCCATAGTAACCCTTGGCTTTGGCGAGAACTTTCTTATGGCGTGCGTGGGACGTCACACCGCGTTTTACACGAGACATATGCGCCCCCTAACCGTTTGGCAGAAATTTCCGCACAATGCGCGCATCGGATTCGGCAAGAACCGCCGTGCCACGCTGATTGCGGATTTGTTTATTGGTACGTTTGATCATGCCGTGGCGTTTTCCCGCCTGGCCAGCACGGACTTTGCCCGATGCTGTAAGCTTAAACCGCTTTTTCGCACCGCTTTTCGTCTTCATTTTGGGCATTTCGCTATTCCTTCGTTCGAGGTGACCTTCGCAACCGACCTGGCAGCCCTTTTTCGGCCAGCCGGTTCTTTCGCCGCATAAACATGCGAACAGCGCGTGTTATACGCATCTTGCGAGAAAATGCAACATTTCTAGCCAAATATGCCTAAACCCGCTAATACGGATGCCGGTGCGCTTGAGTAGAAGACACAGCTGATGAACAAACCTTTAAACATCGCCCATCGTGGTGGCGCTAATCTGTGGCCCGAAAACACGCTGGAAGCGTTTTCCAACGCCATTGATCTGGGCGTCGACGCCATCGAGTTTGATATCCAAGCCACAAAAGACGACCGGCTTATTATTCACCATGATGACCGCCTCAAACCCGATGCAACACGCGCTAACGGGGCTTGGCTGACGCCGCCAACGCCACGCTTGCGCCATCTGACCCATACAGAACTCAAAGCATTAGACATTGGCCGGTTGCAACCCGACAGCGCTTACGCCCGAACCCGCGTCGGACAAACGCCGATAGATGGCGCGCAAATTCCAGATTTTGCGGCCATGAACCAGCTCGTTGCCGCCCGCACAGGCGAAGATTTCCGCCTATATGCCGAATTGAAAACAAACTTACTGGACGATACGCCGGACGAAGCCGCGCATCTGGCAGCGCTGTTTTGCACAGAATTACAGGCATCTCCGGTTCTCGACCGCACGCATATCATTTCGTTCAACTGGGTTTCTATCGATACGGTACGCAGCAGATTTCCCGACCTGCCTTACGCCTATACGACCATACCGTTCGATGTAAGCGACCCCGATCATGCCAGCGCCGCCCAAGACCCGCCGGATAGTTTACGCGCGCGTTTGCGGGCCGCGTCTGCGGCAGGGGCCAAATGGTGGGCCGGGCATGATTGGCGCAACGAGACGGGCGCAACACATGGCGAAAAAATGCTCGCCGCCATTGCACGCGCCGGTATTCGGCATTGGTTCGGCTTTCATAAAGACATAACGCCAGAGACAATGCGCTGTGCCGCGCGGCTAAACTTGCAGGTCACAGCATGGACGGCAAATACACCCGATGAAATAGCGCGACTTGCTAATCTGGGCGTGCACGGCATTGTCACAGACCGACCGGACCTCATGCAGTGAGGGTCCTTCAGGGGCGTTAATAATGCGCGTTAAGATGTCTGCTAAAAAGTCTATTAAGATGCGCGAGGTGCAAGCACCATCATCATCTGTCGCCCCTCCAGCTTGGGACTGGCTTCGACTTTGGCGATTTCATCCACCTCATCACGCACACGATTCAAAATTTGCATCCCAAGCTCTTGGTGTGCCATTTCGCGCCCACGGAACCGCATCGTCACTTTAACCTTGTCGCCCTCACCGATAAATTTCGTCACGCTACGCATTTTCACATCGTAATCGTGCTTATCGATATTTGGGCGCATTTTGATTTCTTTAACGTCAACCGTTTTTTGGCGTTTGCGGGCTTCGCTGGCTTTTTTCTGTTCTTGATATTTCAGTTTACCGTAGTCGAGGATTTTGCAGACCGGTGGCGAGACATTAGGGGAAACCTCTACAAGGTCGAGCCCTTCTTCTTCGGCCATGGCGAGGGCAGAGTCTGTATCCACAACACCCATTTTTTCGCCATTGGCGCCAATTACAAGAACTTTGGGAACAGTGATCATGCCATTAATGCGCGGTCCTTCTCGGGACGGGGGCGCGGCTAGCGGTCTGCGTACGATGGGTTCATTCCTTCTATAGTTAATCCTAGAACCGTCTGGTTCTGATGCAAAGGTTTAGGCGAGAACACGAAGAAGTCAACAGCCAAATTGCAGGCCTATACATGTCTAAAGGTCATGTTCCGCGCCGATTTCGGAGATATAGAACCATGGCGGTCGCGGCCAAACACAATATTTAAGCCAGGAAAATCCACAATCACGAAACTGATAAACGCGATCAAACCGGCGCCATGAAATGCGCCGGATAAGGGCCACAAAGCCAACCGGCCCAAGCCTTGTGAACACCCATGCATCATCAGCATCGGCAACTTCGCCGGTTTGCGCCGGTTCTATCAAAACTGTCAGGGATGCGTCTTGGTCGCGCCGCCGCAAAATTTCCGCGCGCACGGCGCCAACCGGTGCGCCAAGGCCAACCAACAAATATCCGCCCGGCTCCTTCAAACGTCTTACGCCCCGCGCACTGAGTTACCATGCGCCTCGCGCACCAATTCCGCATAAATTGCCAGCGTCCGTGCGCACATGACCTCTTGCTGAAAGTTTTCTGCCACACGCGCGCGCCCATTTGAAACCATTTTAGCGCGGGCTTTTGCGCTTTGGTTCATCGCTGCGCCAATGGCTTGGGCCAGCGCATCACTGTCATTTGGTGGTACAAGCCAGCCAGTGCCGCCATCTTCGGGCGGGCGGTTGACCACAGTTTCACGATATCCACCGGCATTGCTCGCAATAACCGGCAGACCTGCGGCCTGCGCCTCAATAATTGTGCGGCCAAATGGTTCACTGCGCACAGTGGGCACGATCGCCAGATCGCTGGCCGCATATGCAAACGGCATATCGCGCACAAGGCCCGCAAAGTGAACGCGCGCCGATAGCGATGTCGCCGCCACCTGACGCTCAAGCAATGTCATAAATTCAGGTCGCCCATCAGCACTACCCGCGAAAACAACAAACGCCTTTGTGTTCGCCGGTAGCTGCGCCATAGCGCCAAGCAAAATATGCTGTCCTTTGACTTCGGTAATGCGGGCCGGACACAAAATCACAAAATCTTCGGCAGTCGCACCCCATTCACGGCGCTTCGCGGCGCGCATATCGACGGTGAAGTTTTCAGGCGCCAGTGCGCTGGCATCGCACCCGCGCGGCACGATACGCAAGCGCGCATCGTCTATGCCATGCACGCGCCGGATCATGTCGCCGGTATATTCCGAATTGGCAATCACGATATCGCCGCGCGCCATCACCGAATTATACAAAACCTTTGCGCGCGGGCGTTCGTGCACCAGACTATGATAGGTCGTCACCATCGGCATTTTTTGTGCCCGCGCCGCCGCAAGCGTCGACCAGGCAGGTGCCCGCGACCGCGCATGCAGAATATCGACACTTTCAGCCGCAACCAGCCGTCGCAAGCGTTTGATATTTGCCAACATCACGGCGGGGTTTTTCGACGCGACCGGCATATTAATCGTCTCAGCGCCAGCCTCTTGCAATGCGGACAGCAGATCGCCGCCTTCGCTCACCACCAATGCCCGCGCATTGGCGGCCCGCAAAGCCCGCGCAATTTCAAGCGTCGTGGTCTCCGCACCACCCACATTCAGCCGGGGAATAATTTGCGCGACGGTAACCCCGGTCAGATCTGGGTAAGCTTGCGGTAACGTCATATTTGGGAACTCTTTTCGTCGTAGCTCAGGCCACACGCCTGTCTAGAGCAGATTTTTTTATGCTATACATACAGTCCTTGATTGTAAACAGACGAGCCCGGACATGGCACCTACATCGCCACCAGATAGTTCGCCATATTTCACCGAACGCACAAGCCCCGACTTAGGCGTTCATCGGCTTGCTTATCAGGCTCGCGCTGGGCATGGCCCCGGCGTGGTGTTTTGCGGCGGCTTCCGGTCTGACATGGGCGGCACCAAAGCGATGGCACTGGATGCATGGGCAGCATCACGCGGCCAGGCATTTTTGAGATTCGATTATTTCGGACATGGGCAATCTACTGGCGAATTTACCGACGCCACGATGAGCCACTGGCGCGGCGACATTCCCCATATGCTCGATGCGGTGACGCAAGGGCCGCAAATTCTCGTAGGCTCAAGTTTCGGCGGCTGGCTATCGACGCTAGCGGCGCTTGACCGCCCCGACACGATCACCGCGCTTGTGCTTATTGCCCCGGCCATCGACATGACCGAAAGGTTAATGTGGGACCGGTTCTCGCCCCGAGCGCGCGAAAAACTAGAGGTCAAAGGGCTGATTTACGACCCTTCGGAATATGACCCAGAAGGCTATCCGATCACGCAAAATCTAATTCTAGATGGTCGCAAGCACCTTCTTTTGGACAAAAAAATCGATATAAATATTCCCGTCCGCATTTTGCACGGCCAGCAAGACACCGCCGTGCCATGGGAATTATCGCTTGAACTAGCAGCATGCTTGGCGACAGATGATGTCGAAATGCATTTTCTGAAAAATGGCGACCATCGGCTTTCGGAGCCTCACGAGATCACCAAGTTGATCGGCCTGATTGAAGGCCTATTAGGTTAGAATTCTCCTGCCGCGAACAACGCGGACAGCCCCTCACGATAGCTCGGATATAATAGCGACACGCCAAGCTCATCCTTGATCCGATTATTGCGGATACGCTTATTCTCGCTATAGAAACTGCGCGCCATATCCGACAAATCAGCGGTCTCGAAATCTTGAATGGGCGGTGGCTCCAACCCCAGCAGTTCTGCCGCATAGGTCACAATATCGGCTGGTGGCGCAGGCTCATCATCGCAAACACTGAAGTTTCGGGCACCGATATCGCAGTGCAAAGCCGCAAACAAAATTTGCGCGATATCAGCCACATGAATGCGTGAAAAAACCTGCCCGGGTTTGTTAATACGCCGCGCCGTGCCTGCTCGCAGGCTGGTCAGGGCGTTGCGTCGCGGCCCGTAAATGCCGGCCAAACGGAAGTGCTGAACGGCGATATCACTGGCAGCACCAAAATCCGACCACTTTTGTTCTGCAGCCACCCGCCGCGCGCCGCGCGCACCCAGTGGCCCCGGGGGGGTGTCTTCTTCTATCCACGCGCCGTCATGGTCGCCATAAACGCCAGTCGTCGACAAATATCCGATCCAGTGAGTTTGCGCCGAACGGGTCTCGTGCAAGCGCGGGGCAAGAAAATCAAACGCTGGATCTGACCCGTCGGGCGCCGGTGGCGCTGAAACCAGAAAATGCGAATAAGACCCCATATCCAGCATATCTGAAGCATAATCGCCCAGCACGAGCGGCGTCACACCGGCTTCGGAAAGCGCCGGCGCACGGGCCTGATCGCGGGTCGTGGCGCTCATCTGCCAGCCATCGCGGGCGAGATGCGGGGCCAGTGCCGCGGCGCAAAACCCAAAGCCGAAAAACATAATATGCCGGCTCATGTGCCTACCGCCTGCCATTCATCGCGCACGGCGGGGTCTTGTTCGTGCGCCAACCAGTCTTTCGCAAGCTGTCTAGCGCGCGTCGGATCATGGCGCCCCAAAGCCCACACCGCCATGGCACGCACTGCTGGCGCAGCATCAGCGAGACGCGTTTCGACATGGCTACGCATCGTGTCGTTTAATTGGTCCATATTTCCGATCGCGATCAGCACATTGCGCACAAACCGGTCGCGTCCGGTGCGCTTGATTGGAGACCCTGTGAAATAGGCACGAAAGGCCGCGTCATCCAGCTGTACCAGCATTTCCAGATCAGGCAATGTGAGATCGTCTCGCGCCGCAAGTTTCGCTTCGCGTGCGGTCTGAGCAAATTTGTTCCACGGACACACAGCAAGGCAATCATCGCAACCGTAAATATGATTTCCCATTTGCGCCCGTAACTCTGCAGGTATCGTGCCCTTATGTTCGATAGTCAGATAGGAAATGCACCGACGGGCATCTAATTTATAAGGCGCGGGAAACGCATTGGTCGGGCATATATCCAGACACGCCTGACACGCACCACAATGATCAGGCTCCGGCGGGTCAATGGGCAGGTCTGCCGTGGTAAAAACACTACCAAGAAACAGCCATGAACCAAAATCGCGCGATACGAGATTTGTATGCTTGCCTTGCCAGCCAAGCCCCGCAGCCTCGGCCAGCGGCTTCTCCATGACCGGAGCCGTATCGACAAAAACTTTCACATCAGCAGCCGTTTGCGCGACCATCCAGCGCGCCAGCGCCTTGAGCTTTTTCTTGATGACATCGTGATAATCGCGTCGACGGGCATAAACCGAGATGACGCCTTTATCGCTTTGCAAGAGGTCGGGCAATGGGTTCTCATCCGGCCCGTAATTCATGCCCAGAACAATGACCGACTTCACTTGTGACCATAATTGCGCCGGATGCGCCCGGCGCGCAGCATGTGTTTCCATCCAGTCCATGTCGCCGTGATACCCGCTATCGAGAAATTCGCGCAACCTGCCGCCTGCTTCGGGTATCGCGTCTGGGTGGGTGATGCGGCAAATATCAAACCCTTCAGCGGCAGCAGCGCGCTTCAAGTCGGCAACGAATTCGCTGGGCGATGCGGCGGGGTTGTCTGCCATCATCTGTCCTAGAAGTCGAGATCAGCGTAATAGGGCGGAGGCCGCATACCCGCCACATGGTCAGCCAGAAGCGGGCGAAAACTGGGTCGTGATTTTATTCGCGCATACCAGTCACGTACAACCGGCCACGACTTCCAGGGCACATCACCGGTATAATCAAGACATGACAAATGCGCGCTAGCCGTCAGGTCGGCTATGGAAATATCTTCGCCTGCCAACCAGCTACGCTGGTCCAGCAGAAACGTCAGATATTCCATGTGCAGGCCGAGATTATGCAGCCCGATGCGCACAGTTTCCATGTCAGGCCCGCCGCCACCAGCACTTGCGCCCATAAACCGGCGGTCAATTTTTTCATATGTTATAAGGCGACCAACCTCGTCGTGAAACTTGTCGTCGAACCACGCGACAATCCGCCGGACTTCGGCCCGCGCAAGCCGGCCCGACGGCATCAGCGGCATAGCACCACCTTTTTCTTCCAACCATTCGGTAATCGCATAATGTCCGGCAATCGTGCCGGCATCTCCGACCAGCACCGGTACCTCGCCCGATGGGTTCAGCATCAAAAAATCAAGGCGACGTTCCCATGGGCGTTCTTCAACGAATTCCACTGCGAATTTTTTTTCGCCGAGCACCAGACGCACTTTACGTGAGAAAGGGCAGACCGGCTGATGGAAGAGACTTGCCATACCGACAAACTAAGCTGAGCCTGCGCTTCGGGCAAGTGCCCAGTCATTGCACGAAAAACTTGTCTTTTTGCGAAAAAACTTGCCGCCCCAGCACCAATCTGTCTAGCTTGGCGCCATGGGACTAGATCACCTTCTACTGCTGGCGGCCATTCAAGGCATCACCGAATTTCTGCCGATCAGCTCGTCAGGCCATCTGCAGCTGATCCATGGGCTAAGCGCCTATCCAGATCATGGCCTGATTATCGATATCGCCCTGCACGCCGGAACGCTCGTCGCGGTTATGGCCTATTTTCACCGCGATGTGGTGACCCTGTTTACCGGCACCATAGATATCGCCCGCGGCCACCGATCATCCGCTGCGCATCTGGTGCAAGTGTTGGTCATAGCCAGCCTGCCGGTTTTTCTGGCCGGAGCCGCGCTGGTAGCAAGTGACTGGGCCAGTGCTTTGCGCACCCCCGAAACTGTCGCTTGGGCGAGCATTATCTTTGCCATACCGCTATGGCTTAGCGATCGCGTACAGCGGCACGCACAAGCTTCAGATCCAGTTGACAACGACCACCATAGCGCGACGGCGGTACTTAGCCCGCGCCAGGCGCTTATTATTGGGCTGACCCAAATTCTCGCATTAATTCCGGGCGCCAGCCGCGCCGGTGTCACCATTACGGCCGGGCTGTTTCTGGGCTTTGACCGCACGCAGGCCGCGCGCTTCTCCATGTTGCTGGCTATGCCGGTTATTGCCGCATTCGCGCTGGTAGGTCTCATCGATCTCATACGCGCGGGCGACGATCAGGCGTTGGGCACCGCACTCGGAGCCGCGGCTCTTGCCGCGGTTTTCGCCTTTGCAACGATTCATATATTTTTACGCGTCACGCGGCGCATAGGGCTATTGCCGTTTGTTATCTACCGGATCGGCCTTGGCGTGTGCCTGCTCTACATTATCGCCTAATACGGGCTGGATCGCTAAATACGGCCTTGCTTAAACCGCCTTCGACGCACCGCGATAGCGCCCCAGATAGCTATCCAGAAGCAGGGCGATCGGTGTCGCCTCGACGCCCAGCGCAGCAAGATCAGCGGCATCCTCACCAACCACATTATCACTGCGCAGTAGAATAACCTGATCTGGCGTCAATGGTGGTTTGGGCAGAAATCGTGTGAGCTGCGCCAGCATCGACGCCACCGCGAACGGCAAAGGCACCAGAAGGCGCGTCTTGCCAATTTTTTCCAGCATCAGCTCCATCAGTTCGCGAAAAGTAAAGATTTGCGGCCCGCCCAATTCGTAAATGCCCGCCGGTGCACCCGCGAGGCACGCAGCCACGCCCTGCGCCACATCAAAAACACTGACCGGTTGATATTGTGTTAGCCCGCCGCCGATAAGCGGTAGTCCAGGTGCAAGTTGGGCCATGCCCGCAAAGCGGTTAAAAAAATCATCTTCTGGACCGACCACAATTGACGGGCGCAAAATATGCGCGTCCGGATAGATCGCCAAAATTGCTGCCTCGGCTTCCGCCTTACTGCGCGCATAAGCCGAGGCAGAGCTTGCATCGGCGCCGATCGCAGAAATCTGAATAAACTGTGCAACGCCTTCGCTTTGAGCTATTGCTGCCAAGCGCGCAGCCCCGGCGCCCTGCACAGCGTCGAATTTTTGCCGGCCACTTTCGTACAAAATACCAACCGCATTGATAACGGCCGTTGCGCCATCAAGCGCAGCACGCGTGCTGGCCTCGTCACGAATATTGCCGTGAACGATTTCGATTTGCCCGACCCGACCCGCCGTTTTCAAAAACAGCGCCTCATTAGGCCGGCGCACAACAATACGCAAGGCATGGCCCTGTTTTGCAAGACGCCGCACAATATGGCGCCCCAAAAAGCCCGACCCGCCAAAAACGACGATACGTCCTGCTTGCGTTTCAGCCATTATGCGTTCCTCTCACACCATTTACGTGTGCCAGTCATAAAACATGCAGCCGCAGGCGTGAAGTGCAAAATCACCGGACAATAGGCCGCTGTAAATATTGGCTTATAATAACGGGCTACATTCTTGACCTCCATTCTTGGCCCATAATTAGGCCTGCAAATATTGACAAGAGCGACACGGGCTTCTAAACACGC
>MDTB01012524.1_pt1 | contig 11730 bp, 10 predicted proteins | sample 811161 | NCBI WGS metagenome assembly MDTB01 (sample SAMN05326650, study PRJNA326480) | marine metagenome | isolation source: seawater | place: Mediterranean Sea | collected 2009
ATGTAATTGTAGAAATTAATGCAACAGATATAATTGCAATAAATACTTTTTTTGCTTTTCGAGGTTCAATCTGTTGATTATAAATTCCGTGAAATACATCAGTGAGTAATTTTCCAAAAAAGTCATAAATGACTGACCCAAGTTTTGGTATTATATTTAAAAAATTAAGTCCAATTAATCCAAGGTTTTTCCAAACATCTTTAAATGCTCGTCCAACTTTTCTATTTGTATCATATTTTAAATTTTCTAATTTTCTAATCGCTCTGTTTTTATCTTTTATCTTATTTTCTTTATACTCTATTAGATTTGATTTAATTTTTGAAACTGGTTTAAAAATATTATCTCTAAGAAAATTAGATTTAAAATCTTTAGGAATTATAATTTTATTTTTTTTAAGAATAAGTTCTAACTGTCCAGAAGTTAAGTTTTTTCTGCTTTTCTCATAATCCTTTATCTCTTTAACATCATATATATATGCAAGCTCAATTAATTTATCTCTATAACTTAGTTTTTTTTTCATTGTATAGCCTCGACTGAATCTACTTCATTTACATAATGTTTCAAAAGATTTTGAACACCTTGTTTTAAAGTCATTAAAGAACTGGGGCAACCTGAACAGCTTCCTTGTAATTGAACTTTTACAACTCCATCTTTAAATGATTTAAATTTAATATCTCCACCATCTTTTGCCACAGCTGGTCTTATTTTGGTATCTAAAACCTCTATTATTTTATTCACAACCTCGTCATTTTGTGTCTTTTTAGTCGAAGATCTTTGATCTTCTTTCAAAATTGGATCTCTATTTTTTTCAAAATAATCATTTAGATGCGAAATCACCATAGGTTTTAGTTCATTCCAAGAGACGTCTTTGTTCTTTTTTACTGACAAAAAATTTTTAGATAACAAAATCAATTCTACTCCTTTAAAATTTAATAACTCTTTTACAAAAGGAATGTCTATTTCATTCACTTTATCTCTTTTAAATTCTTCTGTACCAACGTCAGAAATAGTTTGTTCAGATAAAAACTTAAGAGAATCTGGATTCGGTGTAGTTTCTGTTTGTATCATAAGGGCTTTATATTATATCAATCCTACTTTTTCACGTATATTTTTAAGGTTTTCCTCAGCAATTATGTTAGCTTTTTCAGTGCCTTTTCTCAAAATTTTTTTTAGATATGATTTATCTTTTAATAATTTTTGAATTTCCTTACCTACTGGCGTTATTTCATTGATCAATGCCTCAGCTAATTTTGCTTTTAAAATTGAGTACTCTTTTCCAGCCATTTCCGTGATAATTTTTTCTAGGCTAGTTTTAGTCAATTCAGAATAAATGGATAATAAATTTAAAGCCTCTGGTTTGCTTTCAAGTATCTTTACGTCTGCTGGTATTGGTTCAGAATCAGATTTAGCTTTTTTAATTTTTTTACTAATTTCATCAGCTGTGTCCTTAAGATTAATTCTTGAGTAGTCAGACTCTTCAGATTTACTCATCTTTTTTGTACCATCTCTTAAACTCATTATCCTTGAAATATTTTTAGGTATTAATGGTTCTGGTAAAGGGAAAAAATTTTCACAATTAAAATCTTTATTAAATTTCTGAGCAATGTCTCTTGATAATTCCAAATGTTGCTTTTGATCAGCTCCAACAGGAACATGCGTAGCTTTATAAAGCAAAATATCTGCTGCCATTAAATTGGGATATATGTAAAGTCCGACACTAGCCTTTTCTTTATCAGAGCCAGCTTTATCTTTAAATTGAGTCATTCTATTTAACCATCCTATTCTTGAAACACAGTTTAAAATCCACGCCAGCTCAGCGTGTCCAGAAACTGAGGACTGATTAAAAATTATACTTTTTTCTGGATTTAACCCCGAAGCTAAAAAACTAGCTGTTGTCTCCAATACATTATTATTAAGATCTTTAGGATTTTGAAACACTGTTATAGCATGTAAGTCTACTACACAATAAATACATTCCATGTTTTTTTGTAATGATACAAAATTTTTAAGCGCTCCAAGGTAGTTTCCTAAATGTAGATTGCCAGTAGGTTGAACGCCAGAAAATACCAATTTTTTGTTACTCATCTAATTAGTTTTATAATTTTTAAGTTTTAATATTCCTAATAAATAACATGATAATAAATAAAGCATAGCCACAAAACTAACAATTATTATTAAATAAACAGCTTTATATTTATAATTATAATCAAGATAGTTTGAAAAGGTATCTAAAGCAAATAAAAGTATTGCTGACATAATAATTGTTGAGAATATCAATTTAACAAAATTTATAAATAATTCTTTTTTTAATAATAAAGAGTTATTCTTGCTTAAAACATATAAGTAAATAAAAACTCCAACCCACGTTGATATTGAAGTGGCAATAGGGATAATTATAAATCCTATTTTATGAAATAAACTTACACTTATACATATATTTAAAATTACAATTAGAACTGAAATATAAAAAGGAGACTTAGTATTATTCCTTGCAAAAAAGAAATTAGATAAAACTTTTACTAATGCAAACGCAGGTACTCCGTATCCAAAAAACTTAAGCGCTAAAGCTGTCATTTTTACATCGCTCGTTGAAAATGAGCCGTATCCAAATAATGCATTTACTACTTCATCCGAGGCTATAATTAGCCCTATACTTGCCGGTACAGAAAATAACAATGATAATTCAAAAGATCTATTTTGAATATTTAAAATTTTTTTAAAATTTTTTGTTTTAAATGCTTTTGAAAGAACAGGCAGCGATACCGTCCCTACGGCTATCCCAGCTATAGCAAGATTAATTTGGTAAACTCTATCAGCATAATAAAGATATGATACTGCGCCTGTTTGAAAAGAAGCAATAATTGTTCCAACTAAAATATTTATTTGGGTAACTCCTGAAGAAAAAATACTCGGTAAGAGTTTATTAAAAAAAATTTTTATTTTTTTTTTAATTTTAAAACTCAAGTAAAGCGAAGGTTTATAAAATTCTTTAGTTACGTAAATTAAAAAAAATAATTGAATTACCCCAGCAAGTGTCACCCCATAAGAAAGTTGTTTTGTTAAATTTAAATCAAATAAATAAGATAAAATTAAACTTATTATTAAAGTTACATTTAAAATAATTGGAGCAGCAGCTGCTGCTGCAAATTTATTATTAGAATTGAGAATTCCTGCAAAAAAAGAGGATAAACTTACAAATAATAAAAATGGAAATGTTATTCTTGTAAGTTCAACAGCTAAATCAAATTTGATTTGATTTTCTGCAAAACCTGGAGCAATAATATAAATTAAGTAAGGGGTAAAAATTTCTACTATTGTCACTATAAACAATAAAATAAATAATAAACAACTTAAGACTGCATCCGCAAAGTTTTTTCCTTTTTTTTTGCTCTCTATCTTTGCAGATGTATAGCTGGGTATGAAAGCGGCATTAAACGTCCCCTCCGCAAACAACCTTCTAAAAGTGTTTGGTAATCTAAATGCTACAAAAAAAGCATCTGCAAAAATTGATGCTCCAAGAAATATTGCTATTAAAAAATCTCGCACATAACCTAAGATTCTGCTAATTAAGGTAAAAAAACTAAATACTGATGCCGAAGATAATAGGTTCATAAATATTCTTAATTAGGCCATAAATTTTTAGTGAATTATCATTTTTTATATTACATACTCATTTAATTAAATGCCAAAAAAAACAGAAATTGACCATTACTCAGATAAAGAGGCTCTTGATTTTCACATACAAGGTAAGTCAGGCAAAATTGAGATATGCTCATCAAAACCTCTCACTACTAAAAGGGATTTATCACTCGCTTACTCACCAGGAGTTGCAGCACCTGTTAAAGAAATATCAAAAAATCCAGATCTTGCTTATGATTACACAAGTAAAGGAAATTTAGTAGCGGTTATAAGTAACGGCTCTGCCATATTAGGTTTGGGAAATCTTGGTTCTTTAGCATCTAAACCAGTAATGGAAGGTAAATCAGTTCTATTCAAACGTTTTGCTGACATCGATTCTATTGATATTGAGGTTGATAATAATGATGTAAGTTCAATTGTAGAAACGATAAAAAATATTAGCGGAACATTCGGTGGCATCAACCTTGAGGACATAGCTGCACCAGACTGTTTTATTATTGAACAAAAATTAAAAGAAACTTTAGACATTCCTGTTTTTCATGATGATCAACATGGAACCGCAATAATCACTACAGCTGCTTTAATAAATGCTTTAGACATCTCAAAGAAAAAAATTTCTAATGTAAAAGTTGTTGTGAATGGTGCTGGAGCGTCTGCTCAAGCTTGCGCAAACTTATTTAAAAGCTCAGGCGTAAAAAATGAGAATATAATAATGTGTGACAGTAAAGGCGTTATTTATAAAGGTAGAAAAAATATTGATCAGTTCAAGTCTGCTTTTGCTATTGATACAAAATTAAGAACTCTTTCAGAAGCAATGAAGAATGCTGACGTGTTTCTCGGTTTATCAGCTAAAGATGTCGTTTCTAAAGACATGGTGAAATCAATGGCTAAAAGTCCAATTATTTTTGCGTGTGCAAATCCAGATCCAGAAATAAAACCTGAATTAATTGAAGAAGTAAGGAGCGATGCAATTATCGCAACGGGTCGCTCGGATTACCCTAATCAAGTAAATAATTTAATAGGTTTTCCCTATATTTTTAGAGGTGCCCTTGATGTAAGAGCTAAAGCAATTAATGAAGAGATGAAAGTTGCTGCAGCTAATGCAATAGCGCTTTTAGCCAGAGAAAATGTTCCAGATGAAGTTGTTGCAGCCTACGGTGGAGACCGACCAAGATATGGAAAAAATTATATTATTCCGTCAACATTTGATCCAAGGTTGATAAGCGTAATTCCTGCTGCTGTTGCGGAAGCAGCAATGAAAAGTGGGGCTGCTAGAAAAAAAATAACAGACATAGAGTTGTATAAAGATCAATTGTCAAATCGATTAGACCCATCAATGTCAATTATGCAAGGTATAAATGCTAAAATAAGAAAAAATCCGAAAAGAGTAATTTTTGCTGAGGGTGAAGATGAAAATATGCTTAAAGCAGCGATCGAATTTGGAAAAAATAAGTTAGGTATCCCAATATTAATCGGTGCAGAAAATAGAGTAAAAGAGCAATTAAAAAAGATTGGATTGGATGAAAACTATAAAATTGAAATAGTAAATTCTACAGATAAAGAAAAAAGAGAAAAATATGTTAAACATCTTTACAAGAAACTTCAAAGAGAGGGTCAACTGGAAAGAGATGTAGACCGTTTAGTTAGAAATGATAGAATAGCATGGGGTTCGTCTATGATTGCGTGCAAAGATGCTGAAGCAATGGTCACCGGAAATATAAGACATTACGCAGCATCGATTGAAAAATTAAAAAAAGTTGTAGAAGCTAGACCGGGTGAAGAGATTTTCGGTATGACTATGATTGTTTCTAAAGGAAAAACAATTCTTGTGGCAGATACTAACGTAACAGAATTGCCTTCTGCAGAAAGATTAGTAAATATTTCTAAATCATGTGTGCGTATTGCACGTTTGTTTGGTTTTGAACCTAAAGTAGCTTTCTTATCTCATTCAACTTTTGGAAAACCATTATCTAGAAATACAAGGCATGTGAGAGACGCAATCGAAAAACTTAAAAATGAAAAAGTTGATTTTGATTTTGATGGTGAAATGCAGCCTGATGTTGCTTTAAATCCAGTCTATCAAGAAATTTATCCATTTTCGAAAATAGTTGGAAATGCAAATATTTTAATTATGCCAGCGTTACATAGTGCAGCAATATCTACGAAACTTATGAAAGTTTTCGGAGGAGGTAAAAATATTGGACCATTATTAATTGGCTTAGGACAACCTATTGAAGTCGCGCCTTTACGTGCAAGTACATCAGAGATTTTAAATTTAGCCTCCATAGCAGCATACTCTTCTGATGTAATTGATTACTCAAGTTAAAGTTTTGTTCTACTTAATTCTGTAGCGAGGTAAATTGATGGTATTACTTTCCCTATATCGTAAATTTTATTTGCTTCGTTGATTACTTCTTTTTTTTCTTCTTCGTCCATTGCAATACCAAATATATAAATATTTTTATTTACTGTTTCCAGAGTGTAATTTCTTGCTTTTGTTTTCTTATTCAGAATTAAAGCTGTTCTCAATTGACTTGTTATGAGTACATCTTTTGCTGTATTTTTAAAACTACTCTGTCCTTTTATATTAATTGCATTTTTTACTGATCTAACACCTTTTGTTTCCCAAGCCATTTTTGTTATTTTTATTTTTTCTTCAGGTTCATCAACTTTTCCAGATAAAAAAATTCTTCCATCTATTACGTCTGACTGTACTGTTAAAAAATATTTTTTATCGGTTAATGCTAATCTTGCTGACAAATTTTTTTGCATAATAGCATCATCAATTTGCATTCCTATTGTACGTGGATCAAAAGTGATATTAACCCCTGTGCCAAACTTAGAGGCTGAGCCGCAAGCTGCTAACTGGAATAAGAGTATAAGGCTAAAAATTATTTTCATTTTTTAATTTCAAACATAAATCATAAACTTTTTTTTTATTTATTTTTTCAGTTTCTAGAATTAGACTTACTGTATCTTTCAAACTATATTTTTTTAAATATTTTTTTGCTTTATTCACAATTTTTTCTTCGTTAATTTTATTACGTTTCATATTTTTTTCTGAAATTACTATTGTTATCTCTCCTTTAACTCGACTCTTGAATAATTTGATTTGATCAATATCGTCTCTGAAAAACTCCTCATAAATTTTAGTAATCTCCTTTGCTACTAATATTTTTCTTCCTGAGAAGTGTTTTTTAAATCCTTTTATATAAAAATTTATTTTATTTGCAGGAACAAAAAAAACCTGAGTGAATTGATTTTGTGACAAACTTGATAGAACTTTTTCCAGCCCATTTTCTGTCTTAGGTAAAAACCCATAGAATAGAAATTGATCACTAAAGCCTGAAACACTAATGGCTGTAATTATTGAAGAGACACCTGGTATTGGTATAGTCTTTATATTATTTTCAGTACACAGATTTATCAATAATCTTCCAGGATCAGATAATAGTGGTGTTCCAGCATCTGATATCAATGACAAAATTTTGCCCTCATTAAAATATTCAATGATTTTTGCATGTTGTTTTTTTTCGTTAAATTTATGATATGGAACTAACTTCTTTTTAATCTTATAATGACTTAATAATTTAATTGATCGTCTGGTATCCTCACACAAAATTATGTCTGAATTTTTTAAAACTTCTAATGCTCTTAAAGTTATGTCATCAAGATTTCCAATAGGAGTGGAAACAATATATAAGTGTTTAGATAGTAGTTTCATTATGAAAAGTAAAATTTTTTTAACAATATTTTATATAATATTTATATTTAATTCTAATCTATTTGGTGACGAAAATAATAAAAAACTTAAAGTTGGTTTGTTGGCCCCTCTATCTGGTCCTCACAGTGAAATTGGAAATTCTCTCTTAAACTCTCTTCAATTAGCTCTTGAGGAAATTAACGACACAAATGTAATTATAATTCCAAGGGACTCGGGTTTTAACGATAATGAAAAACTTAATACTGCAATTAATGATATACGTTCACTGGGTGCAAGAATTATTATCGGTCCGACAACACACAATGAATTTAATCAAGTTAAAAAACACAGTGACATTGTGTTTATTTCTCCATCAAATATAGATCCTGAATTTTCCAGTAATATAATTAGCGTCGGCGTTAGTTTAGAGTCTCAATTAATTACATTAATGGAATTTATAAAAAAACAAAAAAAAACAAAGACAATCATAATGTATCCAAAAAATGAGTATTTAGAATTAATTGAAAAAAAAATTCGGGATTTAAATCTTAAGGATGTCAAAACTTTTACTTACAGTCCTAATCCTGAAGTTCTAACCGGCGAAATAGAAGTTTTAACTAATTACTCTCAAAGAAAAAGAAACTTAGAGCTGAGAAAAAAAATGTTTGAAGATAAAGAAGATGATCAATCAATTAAAGAGTTAGAAAGATTAGAACAATTGTACACGCTAGGAAGTGTAAATTTTGACTCAGTTATAATTATAGATTTTGGAAATAATTTAAAAAGTGTTCTCACATCTTTAGTTTATACTGATGTTAATCAGAAAAATGTTTTATTTACAACTATCAATCAATGGTTTGATGAAAGTATATTCTACGAAAATACTATAAAAAGTCTATATTACCCATCGGTAAATTATAAAGAATTTAAAAAATATAATAATAAATATTATAAAAAATTTAATTTATATCCTAATGAAATAACAATTTTAGCATATGACGCACTAGGATTAATTTATTATGCCTGGAAAAAAAATGGTGAGATAAAAAGTGTTAATGATTTTTTATTTAAAAATAAAATAAAAGGTAAAATAGGAACATTTAGTTTTAAAAATAAAAAAGTGAATCAAGAATTAAATATTTATAAAACCGACAATAAAAAGTTTATCAAATTTTAATTTTTTTCTTTAGTTTTTTGAACGCAAGGAATCTGTGATCCATTTTAATTTTTTTAGATTTAGTCATTTGTCCAAAGGTAATTTTTTTGTTTATAGGGATAAATATAGGATCGTAACCAAAACCTTTTTTTCCCAAAATTTTAGAAGAAATATTGCCTCTCAGTTTTCCTTCAACAGAGATTACCTCTCCATTAAATTTTTTATAAGATAAAGAACAAACGAAAGTTGCTTTTCTATTTTTTACATTTTTCATTTTTTTTAAAATAAATTTCATTGCGTTAAGAAAACTCCCATGTTTTTTTGCAAGCCGAGCCGAATATATACCAGGTTTATTATTCATATAGTCGATGCATAAACCTGAGTCATCTGAGATCACAGGAAAATTTACATGTTTAGAAAAAAATTTAGCTTTTAGTTTAGAGTTGGAGATAAATGATTTGCCTGTTTCTTTAGGACTTTTGATTTTAAGAGATATCGGTGAAATTTTTTTATATTTTTTAGAGATTAAGTAAGCAATTTCCCTAAATTTTCCTTTATTATGAGTGCCTATTAGAATTTTTTTCATTTCAAGCCTAGTAATTTAATAAGTACTTACTATATAGCAAGTTAAATGAGTAAAAATCATAAAGAAGATAACAAAAGCCAAGAAAGCTCTGAAACTGTCAAGGAGACATCGACAGAGACTTCTAAGAATGGACAAAAGCAAGAAATAAAAGAAAAAGATACTGATGAAAGGCTTAAAGAGACAGAAGAAAAATTACTTAGATCTCTTGCGGAAATAGAGAATCAAAGAAGAAGATTTGAGAAAGAAATAAAAGATGCATTCGAATTTGGATCTTTTAACTTTGCAAAAGAAAGCCTAGCAATTCTAGATAATTTAACGAGAGCTAAAGAAGCAATTAAGAATGATGAAAAACTTAAAAGTAACAGTGGATTAGATAGATTTTTACAAAATATTTCAATTATTGAAAAAGATTTAATTTCAATTTTTGAAAAAAATAGAATTAAAAAAATTAAAGTTGAAAATAAGAAATTTGATCCAAACTTCCACCAAGCAATGTCAGAATTAGAGGATGACAAAAAAGAACCAGGTACAATTCTTCAAGAAGTACAAGCTGGATACATGTTTGGAGAAAGATTACTTAGACCTGCTTTGGTTACTGTATCAAAGATAAAATCTTCTAAAGATCAAGAAAATAAGGACAAAAAAGATGAAAAATAGCCTTGTAGATTAAGAAATAGCACCCATATAAAAGTTAACAAAAAGGATTTAATTAATGAGCAAAGTTATAGGAATAGATTTAGGAACAACAAATTCTTGTGTAGCCATCATGGATGGTTCTCAAGCTAAAGTCCTAGAAAACGTTGAAGGAGCAAGAACTACACCATCAGTTGTTGCTTTTTTAGAAAATGATGAGAAGCTTGTTGGACAACCAGCAAAAAGACAAGCTGTAACAAATGCTGGTGACACAATATTTGCAGCTAAGAGACTTATAGGGAGAAAATTTGATGGTCCTTCAGTTCAAAAAGATATTTCAAAGGTACCTTACAAAATTGTAAAATCAGATAATGGTGATGCATGGGTAGAAGGAAAAGGAAAAAAATATTCACCTGCACAAATTTCAGCTTTTGTGTTACAAAAGATGAAAGAAACAGCTGAAAAATATTTAGGACAAACTGTAACAAAAGCTGTAATAACTGTTCCCGCATACTTCAACGACTCTCAGAGACAGGCTACTAAAGATGCTGGAAAAATTGCTGGGCTTGAAGTTTTAAGAATAATCAATGAACCAACTGCGGCTTCATTAGCATATGGTCTTGATAAAAAAGGTGGAAAGAAAATAGCTGTATATGATTTAGGTGGTGGTACTTTCGATATTTCAATTTTGGAAATTGGAGATGGAGTTTTCGAAGTTAAGTCAACTAATGGAGATACTTTTCTTGGCGGAGAGGATTTTGATGATGCTATCGTCGAATATCTTGCAGATGAATTTAAAAAAGATAATGGCATTGATTTAAAATCTGATAAACTTGCACTTCAAAGATTAAAAGAGGCAGCTGAAAAAGCAAAAATAGAGCTTTCATCAGCAGCTCAGACAGAAATTAATTTGCCATTTATAACAGCTGATAAAACTGGTCCCAAACATTTAAACTTAAAATTTACTAGAGCAAAACTAGAAGCTTTAGTTCAAGGATTAGTGGACAGAACGTTAGAACCTTGCAAAACCGCTTTAAAGGACTCTAGTTTTTCGGCTGCAGAAATTAACGAGGTCGTTCTTGTAGGTGGGATGACTAGAATGCCTAAAATTATTGAAACAGTTAAAAATTTTTTTGGAAAAGAACCTAATAAAAGTGTTAATCCTGATGAAGTTGTAGCCATGGGCGCAGCTATACAAGGCGGGGTACTTCAAGGTGATGTAAAAGATGTGTTGCTTTTAGATGTAACTCCACTTTCTTTAGGTATCGAAACTTTAGGCGGCGTATCAACAAAATTAATAGAAAAAAATACAACAATTCCTACTAAAAAAAGTCAGGTTTTTTCCACAGCAGAAGACAATCAGCCTGCTGTTTCAATTAGAGTTCTACAAGGTGAAAGAGAAATGGCTGCTGATAATAAAATTTTAGGAAACTTTGAATTAGTTGGTATACCTCCAGCTGCAAGAGGAACACCTCAAATTGAAGTTACGTTTGATATCGATGCCAATGGTATTGTTAATGTTTCCGCTAAAGATAAAGGTACTGGGAAAGAGCAAAAGATACAAATCCAAGCTTCTGGTGGTTTATCTGACGAAGAAATAAATAAAATGGTTAAGGATGCAGAAGCTAACAAAGAAGCTGACAAAAAGAAAAGAGAGTCGGTAGATGCTAGAAATCAGGCAGATAGTCTGGTTTTCTCTACTGAAAAGAGTTTAAAAGAGCACGGAGAAAAAATTTCAGCTGAGGAAAAAAAAGCTATCGAAAATGGAATTGCTGACTTAAAAAAATCTTTAGAAGGAACAGATTCTGAAGATATTAAGAAAAAAACTCAAAGTTTAATTCAAGTTTCAATGAAATTAGGTGAAGCAGTATATAAAAGCCAACAAAAACCTGGTGCAGATAAATCTGCAGGTCCTAAAGATGCTAAACCTAACGATAAAGATAATGTAGTTGATGCTGATTTTGAAGACGTAAAAGAAAAAGAAGAAGATAAAGAAAAAAGCGCCTAAGAAAA
>MDTB01143434.1_pt1 | contig 11729 bp, 12 predicted proteins | sample 811161 | NCBI WGS metagenome assembly MDTB01 (sample SAMN05326650, study PRJNA326480) | marine metagenome | isolation source: seawater | place: Mediterranean Sea | collected 2009
AAAAAAATATTGGTAAAAACCATCTAAGATTAAAGATATAAAACACACAAGAATACAATAAAAAAAATATTTTATAAATTTATCATTCACTTCTAACAGGGCAATAATAGCAATTACAAAAACCCCATATCTAAAGTAAAAAAAAGATATTTTTAGGCTATCTAAATTAAAATTATTAAATAAAGAATTAAGAATTAAATAAAACCAAAAAAGCAAAAAAATATAAAAATATTTATTATGGAAATAAAAGAATTTTTTCTCTTTAAAACAATATATTAAAAATAAGACACTTATTAACGAAATAGAAAGATCAGGCAAGAAAGGGCCTGTTATTAAAAGAATAGGCAATAGTGAAAATAGTATAACTGGTATTCTATAAAAAATAAATTTTTCGATATTTGAATGATAAATCATTAATAAAAATTAAATTAATTAAATCTTATTGTAAACTTTTTTACATTTATATAAATATAATTGTAAAAATTTTTTTATGTATGAATTAATAATTTATATTATTTTATGTTTTGTATTATTTTATTTAGTTGCAAAATTATCTTATAAATTAAATTTAATTGACATTCCTAACGAGAGAAAACTTCACTTAAAACCAACAGCATTTACAGGAGGTATTGCTATTGCTATAATTATACTATCTGCACTTCAATTTTTTGAAATTTTTAATGTTGTTGATAGAAAATTAAATTTAATTTTATCGTTAGCTACTTTAATATCATTGGTTGGATTAATAGATGATAAATATAATTTAAATGTAGGGGGTAAACTTGGTTTACAAATTGTTCCAATTTTTTATCTAATCGCTTTTGAAAGTTTTTTTTTAAACCAACTTGGTGATTACAATTTTTTTCAATTAAATTTAGGTGTATTTAAATTTCCTTTTACTTTAATTTGTGTTTTATTTTTAGTTAATGCATTTAATTATTTTGATGGGCTGGATGGAACATTAAGCTTTGCTTCAATAAGTGTTATAGGAATTCTTTATTTTTTAATTTTAGATAGTAAACTAAACTATTATTTATTAATAATTTTATTACCATTAATTATATTTATACTTTTTAATTTTTCTTTTTTAAAACTACCAAAACTATTTTTAGGAGATAGTGGTAGCTTACTTCTTGGGTATATAATATCATTTACTCTAATTCATTTTGCTAATTTAAATATAACTCATCATATTTTATTAGCTTGGTCTGTATCCATTTTTGTTTTTGAGTTTTTTGCAATAAATTTAATTCGTATAAAAAATAACAAAAATCCATTTGGAGCGGGAAGAGATCATTTGCATCATCTGTTATTAAATGAAAATAAGTCAATTTTTAAAACAAATTTCATAATATGTATGTTAAATATTATTTTTTTTATTTTAGGATATTTAAGTTTTAAATACATAAGCTCTCTGTTTTCTTTAATTCTATTTTTATTATTACTTATTATTTATTTATTTATAAGAAATAACTTATTAAAAAAATTAGAGACAAAAATTTAAATGAAATTTTTATATATTTTTCTAAGGTAAATATTTTAACTAATTTTTTATAGCAAAAATTTATTTTATATTATAGTTAATATAAAATAGTTAAATATGACAATCTCAATTAATAGAAATATAAAATGTGTAAATTGTGATACAAATAATTTTAATATTTTTAGTAAATACTATCATGGTAGGCGATTGAATATAAAAAAAATACTGATTTGTAATAATTGTAACCTTAAACAGGCAGACTTTATTCCAAACAATGAAAAACTAAAATCCTTTTACAATGATATTAATACAAAGTTATTATTTGATACAAATGAAAATTATTCTAATCTCCCTCCTTTCAATTCATTTGACACTTATCTAGAATTTTTAATTTCAAAAACAAAAATAAATACTGCGGATAAACTTAATGTAATTGATATAGGAGCTGGAAATGGGAGAACATTACTACAAGTAAAAAATTTAACAAAATGGAATATTTTAGGAATAGAGCCAGATAAAATAAAATGTAAAATTTTAGATTTTTTAAAATTAGATTATATTAATGAAACTTTTCAAAACTTAGACAATAAACTAAAAGATAATAATTATGACTTAATTATTATATCTCAAGTTTTAGAGCACATTAGTAATCCTTTAGATTTATTAAAAAAAATACATAGTAAACTAAAACCTAATGGGTATTTGTGGATTGATGTACCTTTATGTAACAAAAATTATTTTTCATCAAGATCTATAGATGATGTTGGTCATCTATATTTTTTTGACGAACATTCTCTTTCAAATCTTATTAAAGGCTGTAATTTTGAGATTATAGGATCTGGATCTTTTGGTAAAAAAATTAAGTCAAAGAGAGGTGCAATTTCCTCTTTTCTTCTTTTTTTTAAGTATTATTTACATATGTATATGCCCTTATATTTATTAAATTTAAGAAAAAAATTAAAAAAAAATGATAAAGATTTCAAAATTTCAGATATCAAAAATTCATTTAATAAAAATAATATTAAGATAGAAGAGAATAACTTTGAAAATTCAAAACTTTTTTTTCTAGTTAAAAAAAATTAATCAATATATTTTATAATTATTATTAATTTATTTTTATTTCTGAATTTTAAGTAAGTCTTTATAAATATTCATATGAGCTTGAACAATCTTTTCAATTCTAAATTCTCTTTGTGCTAATTGCCTCCCACGCTTTCCCATTGATATTCTGATATCAGGATTTTCTATTAACCATTCTATTGCGTCAGCTAATTTTATTGGGTCTTTTGCTGGTACAAGAATACCAGTTTTATTTTTAATTATCGCATCTTTGCACCCTGGAACATTAGTAGTTATGATAGCTCTGCTAGCTGCCGCAGCTTCAATTAATGTTTTGGGAAATCCTTCACGATATGAAGGCAAACAAACAATATGAGATTTGGCATAAATTTTTGCTATATTTTTTTGAAAACCTAAAATCTGAATATTATTATTTTTTTTTATCTTAATTAAATCTTGATTACTTAATCCAGTAGGGTTTTTTTTATCTATTTCACCTGCAACCAAAAATTTAGCTTTAATATTCCTTTTTTTTTATTATATTTGCCGCTGATACAAATTCATTAATTCCTTTATCTCTTAATAATCGACCTACAAAACATATTGTTGGAGTCCTTCTTAATTCTTTATATTGAGTAAATTTTTTGAGATTTACACCAGACCCCTTTAACAACTTTACTTTATTTGAATTTATTATGCCTCTATTTATAAATAATTTTGCATCCTCATTATTTTGAAATATTATACATTGATTTGGATGATTAAATGCCACTTGGTAAATAGGATAAAGTATTAAACGTAAAAAACGATTAAATAAATTTTGCTGGATAAATAAACTTCCAAGTCCTGAAACAGCTGAAACTACACATTGTACCTTAGCCAAACGAGCAATTATTCCACCGTATAAATAAGGTTTGATCGTAATTAAGTGGACAATATTTGGATTAGTATTTTTAAAAAGTTTCCAAATTAAATAACAAGATTTTAAATCTTTAAGAAAATTTTTTCCTCCTCTATCAATAGGAATATGGCACAGATCTATATTATCTTTTCTTAAAGATGATGTGTCTGCATCTAGCTCACCAAATGCAACTATTACATCGTAACCTTTTTTTTTTGCTGTAGATGCTATTTGCAATCTGTGTGAAAGAAAAAAACTTAAATGACTGACTAAGTAAAGTAATTTTTTATTCATTTGTATTTTAAGGACTATAAAATAAGGGAATTATAACAATTTAATTTTAGAATAAAAATTATTTTTTTTTGAAACCAACTACTGTCCAGAAAGGCAAAGAATTTTTAAATTTTATTTTTTCTAAACCAGTATTTTTCATCATTAAATTTATCTCTTTTTTTGAGTAACGTTTTTCCATGGGTGATCCAAATCTATCCCGCGAGTCTGTACGCATAACATAAAAACTTAAATGTCTATAAAAATAGAGTGGAAAATTATTAAAGTTTAATCCAATCTTTTCAAGTATTAAAGAAAATCTAGCTAAAGGATAATAAATAAATAATGCAATAACATCACAAATAAAAAAATTAAAAATTTTTGGAAGTTTTGATATTATTAATCTTAATAAATTTGAAAAATTCCACAATAACTTAAACCATAAAGGTCTGTTATCTAAAGAATAATAGACATACATTAAAATTGGCGCTCCTGGTTTTAAAAGTTTAACACATGATTTAATAGCCTCTTGTGCATTGGGCACATAATGAAGAACACCTAATATATAGCCAAAATCTTGGCTATTTGCTTTTAAACTTCTTTGATCTAATGATTTTTGATAATATTTTATATTTTTAAATTTTTTTAATTTTTTTTTTGCTACATGGATAGCCTCTGAGGGGTCTATACAATGTAATTTTCCAACTTTTGGAGCAACAAATTTAGCCCACCTTCCTGTTCCACAACCCATATCAAAACCACTTGAGGATTTAGATATTTTCTTCCAAGGGAAAATAGAGAAGTAACTTTTAAATATTTTTATTGCTTCTTTATTATCCATTCCAGATTGATCGTAACGAACCCACTGATCACTAAAACTATTAACGGTTTTTTTGTCTAAATTCATAAATTTAAATCTGGTTAAATAAGATTACAGTCTTATGTCAATTTTATTAGATGTAAATAAATATTTTAAATCATATATGACATGTTTTTTTTTACATAAATTGTAAATTTTTTTAAAGCCCATAGTTTTGAACTTATCATGTGCTACTGCCAATATAATTCCGTCATAATTTTTTTTAATTAAATTTGATTTTGGAGCAATTTTATAAATTTTTCTTATATCTTTTTTATTTGCCCAGGGGTCATAAAGATCTATTTTACAATTCATTTTTTTTAAACTATCAATTACATTTTTAACCCCTGAATTTCTAATATCGGCACAATTTTCTTTAAAAGTTAACCCCATAACTAATATTTTTGAACCTTTGATTTTTATTGATTTTTTTTTCATAGCTGAAATCATTTGAGATGCTACATAATTACCCATTTTATCATTTAAATTTCTTCCTGCTAAGATAATTTTCGGTTTATAGCCAATTTGATTTGCTTTAAAAGTAAGATAGTAAGGATCTACACCTATGCAATGACCTCCTACCAAACCTGGTTTAAATGGTAAAAAATTCCATTTACTACCAGCGGCTTCTAATACTGCATTAGTATCTAAATTTATCTTTTGAAAAAAATAGATAATTCATTTATTAAAGCAATATTTAAGTCTCTCTGTGTATTTTCAATCACTTTCGCTGCCTCAGCAACTTTAATGCTTGGAGCTTTATGGGTACCAACTGAGACTATTTCATTATACAAATCATCTACAGTTTTTGCTATTTTTTGGTTTGATCCTGATGTAATTTTTTTGATATTTGAAACTGTATATTTTTTATCACCTGGGTTTATCCTTTCTGGACTGTATCCACAAAAAAAATCTTTGTTGAATTTTAAACCTGAAAATTTTTGTAAAACTGGCACACATTCATCCTCTATACATCCTGGATAAACAGTAGACTCATATATAACAATATCTTTTTTTTTTAAAAAATTACCTACAATTTTACTAGCTTTGTATAATGGTTTTAAATCGGGTTTTTTTAAATTATTGATTGGTGTTGGAACAGTTATGATAAAACAATTGGCTGATTTTAAATCTTCTTTTGAACACGTAAAAGTTATATTTTTAATATTTTTAAGATCCTTGGATTTAGTCTCTAGATTTCTATCATAACCAGAATTTAACTCTTCTATTCTCTTTTTTTCTATATCAAAACCAACAATTGATCTTTTTTTCCAAATTCAATAGCTAATGGTAAACCTACATAACCTAATCCTATAATGGCTAGTTTTAAATTTTTATTACTGTTAATCATTTCTGATAAAATTCCTTATACCATTTAACGAAATTATTTACTCCATCTTCTACAGATGTTTTGGGCATATAATTAAATTTTACTTGTAAATTTTTTATATCTGCATAAGTGTTTGGAACATCACCAGGTTGTAGTGGCATAAAATTTATTTTAGCTTTTTTGTTCAATGCTTTCTCCAGTGCAGCAACATAATCCATTAGTTTAACTGGTTTATTATTTCCAATATTATAAATTCTCCAGGGTGCAATGCTTGTGGCTGGATCTGGCTGATTGCTGTTCCAATCTAAATTTGAAGTTGCAATATTATCTATAGCTTTAATTATTCCATCTACAATATCATCAACATAAGTAAAATCTCTTGTATGGTTTCCATCATTATAAACTTCGATAGATTTTTCTTCTAAAATATTTTTAGTAAATTTGAATAAAGCCATATCAGGTCTACCCCAGGGGCCATATACTGTGAAAAATCTTAAGCCTGTTGATGGTATTTGATAGAGGTGACTATATGAGTGAGCCATCAATTCATTAGATTTTTTTGATGCAGCATAAAGAGATAGAGGATGATTAACACAACTATGTTCTGAAAAAGGCATGTTTGTATTTGCACCATAAACACTAGAAGTACTTGCATAAACCAGATGTTTTACATTATTATATCTACAATTTTCCAAAATATTAGCAAAACCAACAATATTACTATTAATATATGCAAGGGGATTTTTCATAGAATAACGTACCCCAGCTTGTGCAGCTAAATTAATTACTTTATCAGGTGAGTGGTATTTAAAAATTTCACTTAATTTTTTTTCATCAGCTATATCAATTTTATGGTGTTGATAGTTTTTTTTTATTAATAGTTTTTTAACTCTTGCCTCTTTAATTTTAGGATCGTAATAATCATTATGATTATCTATACCTATAACAACACAGCCACTTTCAAGAAGACGTTTACATAAAGAAAATCCAATAAATCCAGCTGATCCAGTTACTAAAAATTTCATGTTAATACCTATATTGAATTTATTTAGTAATTCAAGAAAGTTATGGTTTATTTTAATTTAATTATTATGATTTATTTTAACTTAATTAAACGTTTAAAATTTATAGAGTTATCATTAAGATTTTGTGTAAGATCTAAAAATAGTTTCCCTGTAAAGCTCATAGGATAATCCAATTACATAAACAGCAACAATAATAAATTTATACCTTACAGATGTACCAAAGTTGAAAACTACCAAACCATATATTGTCATAACAAATACACTATATAATAACCATTTATATGTGATTAATTTTCCTTGTTTAAAAGCTTTTTTTGTAAAAAAAAATAAAAATATTAGTAGAAAAATATTTTCAAAAGATTGAATTAATTGAAATAAATTTTCACTTTGCCATGGGAGAGGTTTTAACAAAAAATAAGGGAAAGCAGTTATTGAATAAAATAATAAATCACCAAGTCCATGAATAGGCAGATAATCAGCCAAATTTCCAGAGTTTTCAATGTACATGGCTTTTCTTAATAAATTCAAAATATGCAGGATATCATTTGTAAATAAAAACATAAATATCAACAGACAGATCAATGCTATAAAGATTTTAAATTTATTGACTCTATAAAGATTATACGAACTTTTTCTTTTAAAAACTATCAAGACTAAAAATAGAACTATCATAAAGTAAAAATTCTGCCACTTTAAAAAATATAAGGGTAATATTAATAAAAAAAATCTAAAATATTTTTTATCAATCAGAAATATAACGCTTACTAACATTATACACAATATTAACGGATCTCTTAAACTTAACGATGTATATAAAACTAAACTTGGATAAAAAATTAAAAATAGTAATACACCACCTTTCAAAAATTTTTTGTTGTACAACCAACAAAATAATACAAAAAACATAAACCTATTATAAAAACCTATACTTTTTATAGTTTCTACAAAGGGTAATGGTAAAAAAGATAAAACCCACGTTGTTATTAAAATATTTGGATCATTATGAGGAAGAAAATTAAATGATCTTACTTCTTTCATTGTGTCGAAATAATAAAATTGATCTTTCATAAACCGTGAAGGAAATAAAAAATCATTTAATAAAAAAGGTATAAAGGAGTAAATAGTAAATATTAATCCAATCCAATTTGGAATAATTTTCATTCTGCATGCAATTATGATTGCTAAAATACAAACTAATAAATTAGGCAAATCAAAATACCATGTCATAAAATTGTAATTTAAATTAAACTAAAGTTTTCCATTTTAGATAGTTATAAATTTAGAATTTTTTTTTTCTATCTCTCTTGTAAGATCCATGTTTTATAAGATAAAAACAACAAATTCTAAAAACTAAAAAATAGCTTATAATAGTTAATGACAGATAAAAATGATCATTATTTAATATCGATAACATCTTTAAAATAAACAATATGATAAAAAAAAATAAATAATACAAAATTCTAAATTTATCTATATCTCCTACTAATTTTGAAAATTTTTTAAAATTATATCTTTTGAGTGTGGTAACTTCGATGGTTCTCAGCAAAGGGAAAGTAATAAAGGTCAATAATAATGGAAAGAATATTTTTTCCTCATTAATAAATAAAATTATTGGAAAAGTATACTTTAATATTGATAATAAAAAAAAAGTAATAATTGTTAGCCTATTACGAATATTGTTATGAATATAAAAGATTATTCTTGTCAATATTAATAAAATTAAAAAATTCATTAAATTAAGTCTGTAGGCAGAAATAGAGTCTAACCAAAAAATAATTATTATAAAAAACAATGCTACTAAAAATCGGAAACTTATTAGTCTAAAATAATTTTTGGTTATAAAATTAATTTTTATTTTATTTAATCTTATTGTGGGGTTTGTTTCTTTTTTGGTGGTTATAATATCATTTTCAATATAGCCAGTTTCATATAAAGAATAAAATATAATTTGAGAAACTAAAAATAAGTGTATAAATAAATTTGATCTAATTTCTAAAAAAAAATAAGTAATTACTATTAAGGGGATAAAAAAAATAATTTGCCAAGAAAGTAGCTCATATTTAGTTTTCAACCTACTACTAATAAGATAAGAAAAAGGTAGAAAATATTGATACATTTAATAGCCCTTTATACAAACTATATTATTGTAAGATTTCCAAAATTTAATATCGCTTTTTTTATTACATACTGCATAAGATTTATCTGCTGACTTCATTAAATCCAAATCAGATTTATTATTACTCACAACTACCAATTTATCAATTTTATAAAATTCTTTTTTTAACAAATCTTTTTTAGTGAACAAAATATCTTTATCATATTTACCTGTATAAAATTTATTTTTAATATTCAGTTTTGAGGCAAAAAAATAATCAGCATTAAAATATTGTGCCACTTCCTCTATAACAAAATTGTATGAACCTGACATTAATACTATTTTATACCCTTCATTTTTATATTGGTTTATCATCTTAAAAATATCGTTATTAATCTCTGTTGCCAAATCATTGTAAACAAATTTATGCGTATAATTCTGTATCTCATCTACCTTTTTACCTTTTAAAAATAAGGTTGCACAATATCTCGGAATATCCAATTTAAATAATTTAAAATAAATATAGTTAAAGGCTTTGATGGGAAAAAAATTAGTTATTTTTCTAAAATAGATATATCTTTTATTATTTGCAAAAAAATGATCTAAAAAACTAAAAGTAGTATTTACTCTATAAATTGTATCACAGACATCAAAAACAGCTATTTGCATTTATAAAGTTTTTCAATTTTAAAAGTATTTTTCATACTCTTTGCCAATTAAATTAATCTCAAATTTTGATACATCAATACTGTAATATTTTTGTTTTTCAACTAACATAAGCTTATCAACTATATCATCTGCATCACCAACTTTTACTAAAAAACCATTTTTTCGATTTATTATAATCTCTTTATTACCGCCTGGGCAGTCTGTTGCGATAACTGGAACATTTAATGCTAGTGACTCCAAAATAACATTTGAAAAACCTTCATATAATGATGTTGACAACAATACATTTGCTCTTTTCATGATTGGATAAGGGTTACTCAAATGTCCTGTAAAAATTATATCTTCTTTCAAACCCAAAGAAATAGAGTATTTATCCAATTTATCTCTCAATTCTCCATCACCTATTACATAATACTTAATATTTTTATTTTTATTTTTAAGTTTTGCGACTGATAATATTGCTGTCTTAAAATCTTTTTCATGTGCCAATCTTCCTACAGAAACAATATTATAATAATTGCTATCTAAAATTATAGATGACTTTTCTTTTGCCAATCTTAAAATCTTATTTAATGAAATTGGATTATAAATTACTTCTGAATTTTTATTAATATATTTTTTTAGATCATCATTCATTGCTTCTGATTGGGTAATAACAACATTACTAAAATTTAAAACTTTTTGATATAATGTCATTATTAATCTTTTAATAAAGTTAATATCAGATAAATTTGAAGTTATTATACTGCCTATTCTTGATATATATTTGCATTTCTTTGTACCTACCAAGCTAACTAATGATATAGCATAAGCCATTGCTAAAGTACCTATTGCGATGTCAATTTTGTTGCGTCTTATGTAGCTATTAATTTCAAAAATAGAACTTAAAGAACTACTTTTTTTTAGTTCTTTCAGCTTAATATTTTTATTTAATTTATTAAAGTTTGGGCCTGAAGACCTAAGTACGATAAAATGTACTTCATATTTTGAAGAAAAATAATTAGCAAGTTGTACAAAAACTCCCTCTGCACCCCCACCATTAAAATCTACCATTAAAAATAATAACTTTTTAATCATTGATATTATTCTTTAATTGACCTCTTTTTATTCCAAAGATTATCAAAAATAATTTGATTAATATTTTAAATCTTAAAGGTCTTTTCTTATAAGCCAGAAAAAAAGCACTAATGGCCTTTTTTCTATTATTATTAATCACATTTAAATCTCCAAGTCGTTCCTGAAGCTCGCTCCATCTAATATTTGGTTTTTTCATTTTTTTTTCATGCTTATCTATAAATCTGAGCATTAATGTTAGTCTTTCACCATCATTTTTGCTTGCTCCACCAGAATGAATATAATATTTTAGTATTACTTCATTTGTGAATAAAACATCATAGTGCTCAGATAACCTAAAATAATAATCAACATCCTCTTTATGATTAAGAAATTCATCAAACATTCCTGTTTTTTCGACTGCTAATTTACTAAACATTGCCATTGAGGTAGGACCTATATGATTTAATCCAATTATGGAGAAAACATTGCCTTTTATTTTTGGGAATATAATATTTTTCTTGCCTAAATTTACATTGATTTCTACATATGCACCATAAACTAAACCCACATTATTTTTTGACCTATTAAAAATATCTAATTGTAATTCAGTTTTTTTTGGAAGAAACTCATCATCATCATCTAAAAAAGCAATATATTCTCCTTTTGCTTTTTTTATTCCAGTGTTTCTTGCAGCAGATATTCCTTTGTTGATCTCGTGTTCAATATAAATAATCTCTCTATTATTTATAAATCTTTTAAGTAAATTTTTAGTTGATTTTCTATACTCGTTATCACCATTATTATCGTCAACTACAATAATTTCGATATTTTGATAGGTTTGATTTAAAACAGATTCTATAGCTTTAACAATATACTTTGATCTTTTGTATGTTGTTATAATAACAGAAACTAATTGATCCATTATTGTATACTAATTAAATTAGAATTATGAAATTTATAAATAATATTTTTGTCTAATATT
>MDTB01220719.1_pt1 | contig 11729 bp, 14 predicted proteins | sample 811161 | NCBI WGS metagenome assembly MDTB01 (sample SAMN05326650, study PRJNA326480) | marine metagenome | isolation source: seawater | place: Mediterranean Sea | collected 2009
ATTCACAAAAGATTGATGGAATTTGAAACTGCTATTAACTTCAAAAATAAATTAAGAAGACCAAGTAAATCTGATGTAAGAGTTTAATGGAGCTCTATCTCAAACTCATAGATGTTTTATTTCCTGTATTTTTTGTAATAGGTATCGGCTTTTATCTTGGTAAAAAAAATCCAAATATTAGTACTGATTTTATAACTACTTTTGCTGGTAATGTTGGTACACCAGCTATGATTTTTTATACAATCACCACAACAGGAGTGACTCTTAGTGTTTTTACAGAATTTTTCATTTACGCATTTATTATTATTATCGGTTTTTCCTTAATAGGATTTTTATTTTTATTGATACTTAAAAAAGATTTTATTAGTGAGCTTCCGCCATTAATTTTACCTAATACTGGAAATATGGGAATTCCAATTTGCTTATTTGCATATGGTACAGCAGGTCTTGGTGTTGCTTCAGCAATAGCTTCAGTAATTATTCTTCTTCACTTCACATTAGGTGTGCTATTAGCAAAAAAAAGTTTTTCATTAAAAATATTAATTAAAAATATGCCTGTATATGGAATAATTATTTCAGTATTATTTCTATATTTTGAATGGGATGTGCCTGGATATTTAGAAAACACCACATTTTTACTTACCTATGCTACGATCTTTTTAGTTTTAATGTCGTTAGGTATAGCTTTAACACGGTTAAAGGTAGTTTCTTGGACTGATGCATCAATTCTAGGGGCAGTCAGAGTGGTAATTGGTCCAGTGATTGGATTTGCTTTAATCAAATTTTTAGATTTAGATGGATTCGCAGCAGGGGTTCTTCTAATTCAATCATGTATGCCAAGCGCTGTTTTAACATATCTTGTAGGATCAATGTATTCAGAGAGAAGAGTAGTAGATAATGTTGCAAGTGTAATCGTAACCTCGACTATTATGTCATTTATTACGATACCAGTAGTAGTATTTTTTAGTCTTAAGTATTTTAATTAATTAGCTTTAATTATTTTGAGAATTTAATTCTTTTTGGATTTTTTTAATGAAATCTGATAAAATTTTTTCTCACTGTCTTTAAAAATTTCATCCTTTTTATTCGCTTTTTCCATTTCAAATAATATTTTGTTTTTAATTTTTATTCTTTCACCCTTATTATTAAATTTTTGTAAAAAATCCTTGGCTTTATCAATTCTAGATCCGATAGTAAGTTCAAAAATTAAATAAAAAACTAATGAAACGATTAAAACTTTTAATGTAAAAATTTTCATAGATTAATCAATTCTTTTGTAAACTGTATTTATCACTCTACCACCTGAGGTTATATCTAAAACTTTTTTAAAGTTATTTTGTAGTTCACTTAAATTAATAGCTTTGTCCCATTTTTTTCTATAATTATCAATAACAAAATCTGCATTTTTAAGATCATGAATGATCACTATCTTATTTCTATTAAATTCATTTAAAATTAATAAAGAACTTTCCAAAGAACTATAACTTATTGTAGCGACTTTTATTTTATCTCTAGTGTCATTATTAGATATAAATTCTAATGATGATCTATTTGACAAACCCCAATAATCTAATTCAAAATTATTGTAACTTAGGTTTTTGAAAACAGGATTGAAAAAAACGAATTGATAAGGATGATTTTTATAATTCCAAAAAATTAAAAATATTATTTCAGATATAACTAAAAAATATAGAATATTAATTATTTTTTTAGATTTTAATTTTGTAATTAAATAATGTAAACCATCTATAAAAAAAATTATAATAAAAGGATACAAAAAATATAAATGTCTCCACCCATCGTAGCTTACCCCGAATTTAATTTGAGTAAATAAAACAACTATAAATGTAATAATTAGATAATAATTATACATTTCTTTGTTATTGGACCAAAATTTTTGATTTTTATTGTCAGAATTTAATACAACTTTAAAAATATTTCTTAATAGTATAATTAAACTTATTGCACCAAATAAAATTGTAAAAAAAGGTATGGTTGTGAGGATCCAAGTTAAATAATAATGCCATGGAACTGTTTTAGAATAATAATAATCACCCATGAAAAAGTTTTGAATATCCGGTGTTACATCTTTAATTACACTAAAAAAATTAATTAAGTTATTTAGTGGATCGATCCATAAATAAGGCCAAAAAATATAAATAAAAAAAATTGTAGTGATTAAAGAGATAAATATATATTTATACTTTTCTTTTATAAAAGTGCTTGAGTCTAAAGTTTTTAAAAAAAAAATAAAATAAACAGTTGCAATTTGAAGCAAAGCCATTACCCTTATATCAAAAGCTAAACTTGAAAAAATACCAAATAAAAAGGCGGTCAAGTAGTTTTGTTTTTTTAAAAATTTAAGACTAAAAAAGATTAAAATTATACTACAGCTTAAAAAAACCATATCTTTGTTGTTATAAAAACTTTCACCAAATATTCTGGGATAAAAAAATAAATATAAAACCCCTATGATTGAGTAAATTTTATTATTAAAGATTTCTAAGATTACGTAATAAAAAAAAAAACAGCTAATATAAAAAAAAATGAAATTCATCAAATGTCTTGTAAAAAAAATACCCTGTGAGTCTTTAATCTCAAAAATATCTATGAAAAATTCAGCTATTACATCAAAAAAAGCTGGCATTAAATATAAGGTTTGTTTTGATGCTTCTTGAATATCTTTAACAGTTATTTTATCTGCTAATTCTGAGCCTATTAATAGATCTTTTAAAAAAAAGTAATAAAGTTGGCCTGATTGCCTATGATATTCTTCATCTATACTAATCCCAAAGTCTTTATAGCTAATTATCCCTATAATTAGAAAAATAGAAAATAGTAATATCTGAGGTAAATAATCAGTGATTATTTTTTTATCAATATGCATTGGCCCATATAATTATTTATAAATGTAAACTCATTGCTGTATTTTTTTGAAATGTAATCAACAAATTTTTTAACTCCATCGGTGCTGTATATACCGTAATCATCGAATATAATTATGCCATTTTTTATAATCTTATTTTTTACATAATTAAAAGCTGATTTAGTTGAATTATATGTATTTACATCTATATGACAAAGTTTAAAACGTTCACCTTTTATATATTTAACTGCTCCTTTTGGAAATCTTCCTTTAATTACTTTTGTATTCTTCAAATTAAGTAATTTAATTCTATTTTTAACAAATTCGACATCACCAAATACGAAATGCTCTTTTTTATGATAATTTTCATTTTCAATTAATCCATCAAATGTATCTATGAGATATGTATTTCCTTTTTTGTTAATCTTAGACATAACAAATCCTGCTCCTCCTTTTAGACATCCTATATCTAAAATATTTCCATTTTTATTTTTTAATGATTTTGAGAAATTCCATAAAGTATAAAGCCTTTTTAGATCTAAAAGTGTATCTAAAATAATTTTTTCTGAAAAAATTTTAAATTCAATATCATCTTTCCATGGTGCATAGATTGCAGAGGATATAATTATTTCACTCTTTTTTTTATTTATTTTTAAGAAAAAAGACAAAATAAATAGAATTATTCTTCCCATTGCATTTGCTGTAAATTTTATAACTCTTATTTTTATATTTCCTAAGGGGTGTTTATAGTCTTTCATTAATTTTTATTATTAATTTTTAGTAAAAAAAGATTTAGTAATGTTCTTAGTATTTCTGTTTTAGGTATTTTAGAAATACCTTTTGTTCTATCTTTGAATATTATAGGGAATTCTTTTATTTCGTAGTTATTTTTTTTAATTAAGAAAAGTGTTTCCATAAAAAAACTATATCCCTTAGCTTTGACCTCTTCTAAATCTAATTTTTCTAATTTATCTAAATTGAATCCTCTATAAGATGTGGTGAATTCATTGCAATTTATATTTGATATAAATTTGATAAATTTATTTCCCATATAACTTAGAAAGAACCTAAAAAATTTAGTCTCATTTTTTCCATTCTTAACGTATCTTGATCCAATCACAAAAGGATAATCCTCTAGGTAATCAATAAATGTTGGTATAATTTTCGGATCATGCGAAAGGTCTGCATCCATTGTAATTAAATAGTTATAGTTGTTGTTTTTAGCAAAATTATACGCATATTTATGTGCTGTATCTAATCCTTCTTTATTTTTTCTTTTTACTAAAATTATATTTTTATTACTTAATGAATAGTCTTGAATAATTTTCCATGTATTATCTGGTGAATTATCATCTATGATTAATATATCTAACTCAATTTTTAAATCTAATATGCTATTTAAGTAATTTTTTATATTTTCAGATTCATTGTAGGTTGCTGTAAATATTAGTATTTTTTTATTCATTCGTTTTATTAAGACTTAATAAGAAACTTAAATATAGTAGGTTTTAAAAAACATTAAATTCTTTTCATTCTAATCAATTTACTTATTTATATATCTCTATAATATTCAATAAATACAATGGTTTAGGTAAATTAGTTAAAGTAATTTATAAGTATATGTATCAATAATACTTACCTATTTAAGCATAAATTCATACTAATAGGCAACTTTTATCCAGTAAAATAAAGTTAAAAAAAAAATAAATAAATAAAATTGCTCAATAATTGCTTTAAAATTCAACATTTTGCAAAAGAATAGGGGATTAGCGTGAAATTTTACTAGTTGTTGCTGAAATAACATCAATTTTAATCGAAATAACAGCTTAAAAACATATTTATTTCACTAGCTTTGCGGTTTAAGAATATACTGTTTAAACGGCCGTAGAGGCTGTTTTTTTTTGAATTATAGATTATGCAGTGCAACTTATTGGTGTGTGGGTAAAAAATACAATGAAATAGGGGGTAATTTACCCGATCGCCCGTCAAATAACAATTCTAGAGTCTTACACCCTCCTTTTTTAGCAAAAATCTCTTTGTTTTTACACCCCCTTTACCTGAATAGCCTCCAAGTGTTCCATCAGATCTAATAACTCTATGGCAAGGTATTTTGGGTGCATAGGGGTTTTTTCCTATTGCATTGGCCACAGCACGCACAGCAAGAGGTTTTCCTATAGCTTTTGCCACCTGGGAGTAGGTTTTAACGCTTCCACGGGGTATTTTCTTTAAATATACCCATACTTTTAGCTGAAATTCAGTACCTACTAGCTTCATCAGTCAAATATTAGGTAAATTGTTAGAGTTAACCCTATTATAAGGGTTATTATTAAGCCTAAAGCTATCATTTTTTTGCTTTTAGAACTTGAATTCGTCCAGAAGTAAGAGATTCCATAAACTGCTGCTATAAATACTGCTATGGGAACAATAAATTTAATCATTTGAAATGAAATTATACTTATTGACATTTAAAATCACTTAATATATTATTTCCGATAATTAATGATTATCGGAAAATAATGAATGATTTAACTACTGAGATAAAAAAATTAGAAATAGAAACTTTAGATAATCTAAAATTGTCAAAAGCTAAAAATACTATTCGAGCTTATAAATCTGATTTTAGTGACTTTGTATTGTTTTGTTCAAAACATGGAATGCAAAGTATGCCTTCAGAACCGAAAATTGTATCCCTATATCTTACTCATTTATCAAAAAATTCTAAATTTAGTACTTTGAAAAGACGTTTGGCATCAATAAATGTTATGCACAGATACAAGGGTCATTATTTAGATACCAAACATCCTATAATCGTTGAAAATTTAATAGGTATTAAAAGACAAATAGGAATACATCAAAAAGCAAAAAAACCGTTATTATACAATGACTTAAAAGCTTTAATTAATGTAATTAATAAATCATCAGCTAGTGAATTTAAGAAACTAAGAGATAAATCTGTTATTTTGGTTGGTTTTTCAGGTGGATTTAGAAGATCTGAACTAGTTGCAATTACAAGAGATGACGTTGAGTTTGTTAAAGAAGGTGTAAAAATATTTGTTAAGAAATCAAAATCAGATCAATCAGGTGAAGGTATGATCAAAGCTATTCCCTCATTTAAGTATATTGAATATTGTCCAGTTGATCATCTTAAAAATTGGATGATTGAAAATAGAAATAATCTTGTTTTTCCAATATCTGATAAAAATGTTGCACTAATTATAAAAAAACATGCTCAGGTAGCAGGTTTAGATGACAAAAAATATGCAGGACATAGCTTAAGATCAGGTTTTGCAACAACAACTGCTGAATTAGGCGCAAGTGAGAGAAATATAATGGCTATGACTGGCCATAAATCGGTAGATATGGTGAGAAGATATATAAAAGAAGCAGATTTATTCAAAAATAACGCATTAAACAAACTTACAAATAAATGATATCAAAAAAACAACATTACTATACAAAATTATACATAAACTTTAAAAACTTAATTTAGTGAAAATATTAAAAAAAATTTATTATAATAAATATTCTAAGACCTCCTACTCCATAAGCGGTGTTGATCTAGTGATCGATAGAATATTTTCTAAAAAAAAAAAAGGAGTTTATATAGACGTCGGATGCAATCATCCAATAAAATTTAACAATACATATCTTTTATATAAAAAAGGCTGGAATGGTTTGAACATTGATTTTGATAAGGAATCCATTGTGCAATTTAATAAATTGAGGGAGAGAGATATAAATATACAAACTTTAATAACTTCATATGACGATGAAGAAAGAACATTATATTTTTATCACGATAGATCTGCAATTAATACTTTAAGTAAAGAATTAGCAGATTCACGAATGAACAAATATAAAGAAATTAAAAAAATTAAAGGAAAATCTCTAAACAGCGTTATAGAAGATACAAAATATAAAAGTTCTAAATTTGATTTGTTATCAATAGATATTGAAAACTATGAATATGAAGCATTAAAAAATTTTAATTTTGCAAAATATGATATAGATGTAATTGTTACCGAAGTAACTGATACAAAAGTTAAAGATTTAGAAATATATAATTTATCTTTGAATAAAATCTTAGAAACAAATTTATACAAATTATTAATTAAAAATAATTATAAATTAGTAAATTGGGTTAATTCAGATTTAATTTTTATAAAAAATACCTACCAGGAACATAATTATTTTGATAATAAAACTTGATAATTAGTTTCATAAATTACTTTAAAATTGTTATTTTTAAAAAAATCAATTGAAAGATTAGTCTTCGAACCCTTATCATCTAATAATATCAAAGATTGATTATGAAGTCTCCTAATAGCAATTTGAGCTTCTTTTAACTGATGTTTAGAGGCTGCATCAGGATCATGCCCATCTAAAGAATCTAAATAAAGTAGATCTATAGAATGTTTAAATTCTTTAAGAAAAATAAGGCTATCTTGTGTGTAAAATTTTATAAATTGAGAAAATTTTTTAGTAAAATTTTTTGCGTTAGTAATATTGTTTTCTGAAATATCACATGTATGCAGCATTCCATTGCAAAATTTTGCATATTCTGCAAACATAGGAGTGCTCATACCGTCTTTCCAATTATATTTTTTTATAAAAAAAAATTTTGTTTTACCTCTAGCTGTCCCGGTTTCAACTAAAATTTTTAAATTTCTTTCAAAACATAATTCAAATGTCTTTTTAAATGATTTAAAGCGTATATTTTTATCGTTATCATATTTATTTAAAAAAATCATAATTTCTTAATAATATTATTAACTAAGATATTAAATTTTTCCCTATACACAAATTGATAATTTCTAAAATGACTTGACCATCTACTATAATTATAGGACTTATCAATAATATCTACTTGTTTAATGTTATTTGAGGCTGCCACATGCGAGATTGCTCCATGACATGAAATCAAAATATTTGATTTTAATGTAATTTTTGTCAATTCATAAAAACTTAAGTTTTTATATAAAGTTATGTTGCGACTATTTAATTCTTGAGTAATTGAATTTATAATTCTAGGTAATTTATATCCCGTTGTTATTACTATTTTTAAATTTTTATAAGTTTTAATTTTATCAAGCATAAGAAGAAATTCCTCTTTATTTGGTTCTATTTTTTCGTAATTATTTATATAATCATTATATATCCATTTTTCATCAAAATGAATTTGAATTATTTTATCATTACTTTTTAAAAATTTAGTCTCATGATCCAAGCAATTCAATGAGTCTGTTGAATAATTGAAATTAAGTTTTTTGAGAATATTTTTTATTATTTCAATTTGTGACAAATTTAAATAATCAGAAATTAATATTCTTTTATCATATTTTAATAATAATGAAATTATTTTTGATCTTTTTTTGTTGTCATGAATTATAATACTTTTAAAAATATAATTTCTAAGTTGAAAAAACAAAATTATTTTATTTAATAAACTATTTTTAAATTCGACAACATTATCTACGTAAGGGAAAGTTTTAATATAAGAAAAATTTAATTTAGAGGCAACAATTGTAATATGTGCATTAGGATCATTTTTTTTGATACATTTAATTAGAATTGCTGATATTAAAAAATCACCTAACCTATCTGTCCTAAAAATTAAATATTTATTTTTCACTAATTTTTTAGCTCAATTTATCTTGTCCATAGGTATTTTTGCTTCGATTTAATTCCTAATGTTTTTTCTATAATGAATTGAGCAACAAGGTTCGAATTAAAATATTTCATATATTTCATTTTTCCTTTTTTAGCGATCTTTCTCCTTAATTTTTCATCTCTAGAGATTTTTTGAATTTTTTCAGATAAATCATTTACATTTTTATAAAAAATCATTTCATCCTTCTCAAAAAAATTTGAGTATTGTGTTTTTTCGTCAATTAGACATACCAATCCATTTCCAACTATTTGAGTAATTCTATCACTACTATAATATTTAATTGCTTCCCCCCTACTTAAATTTAGACCCATTTTTGCTTTGGATATAGTTTTAAAATAATGGTCAGCCCATATAGGTTGAACATTATTTATTCCATAAAGATCAAATTTAGTGTCCGGTGTTATATCCTGCAATTTGTTTAAAAAATCAATTCTATCATCTTTTTTTCCACTTTTTAATTTTCCTCTATGCACACCATGACTTAATGCAAAAAATACATCAACAGAACAAGAAGAGTCGAAATTATTTAGTGTTTCAAATGAAGTATCACTTGGATTAGGTATATAAAATTTTTTTTGATTATTAGGGAGAAATTCAAGTGCTGATGGACAAGTAGTAACAAATGTTCCATCCATTAAATCAATTTTATCTAAAATCCTTTGTTTATTTCTAATATAATCAGGTCCTTTCTTATTAAGAGGATCAAGAAACCACTGTGCAAATTTTGTATTTGGATTATCCTGTTTTAACTCACCAACTTGATCTCTAGAAATAAGATCTGCATGACCAATAATAACTATATCAGGTCTATAATTGTAGCAGGTTTTTTTTAGTTTATCATTTAGTGTATTTGAACCTTTAAAATCTTTAAAAGATTTATAATATTTTTGAATATCTCTATCACTAAATCCTAGCACACTATGACCTAATCTTATAAAACCATTATTCAGCCTGCGTCCAGTATTAAAAAAGAGTCTTCCATCTAATCTTTCATTAAAATTTGTAACGTGAAGTATTCTTAAACTTTTATTTTTAATCTTTAAAAAAATATTTTTATTAAAAAAGAGTTTTTCTGATCTGTACTCGTCAATCTTGTTAGATACAAATTTATTTGTTAAATAAAAATTTTTTATTGATAAAGTTTGTAATTTTTTTCTTAGTATATTATTTCTAATTAAATGAGATATTGTGTGTGTCAATTTTTTTTCATTTAAATTTGAAATTATTTTTGCATCAGTTACTGTTTCTGGTAGACCACCTTTATCAGTTATAATTACAGCACAACCATTAGCTGAAGCCTCTAAACTCGTTCTTCCAAATGGTTCCTCCCATCTAGAGCAGGCAACAGTTATACTTGTCTTTTTAAATATATTAATTACCTCATTGTGTTTTTTAAATCCTAACAACTCTGCATTTTTATGTTTTAGATGGATTTTTTCTCTTTTTTCATCACCAATTATTTTAGCTTTCCAAGTAGGGTTTTTATCTAAGACTTTTACTATTGATTTAGCAAATATATCAAAACCTTTTGCTTTATTAAGTTTTCCAACGAATGTAATCCATTTTTTTTTATTTTTAATTAGTGATAAACTACCTTTCTGAGCTGATTGGTAGAATATTAACAGTTTATTACTATTTACAAATTTATTTTCCAAACCTTCTAGAAATCTTTTTTTTGACCATGAACTATTAAAAATGATTTTATAGCATGTTTTAAGTAATTTTTTTCTTTGTTCGATTGTTTTTGATCCACTCATAGATAATGGATCGTTGTGAAAATATAAAGTTAAAATTTTATTTTTAATTTCTGCATTAAGCAAATGTATATAGCTTGGTCTATTATGTACCTCAATTATTGATGAATTTATCCTTTTTTCCAATGCTATAAATTTTTTTACATATAAATTTGTTTGGCTTGAAAATAAATTTTTTTTCAGATCAATATTTACATACTTTAAGTTAAATTTTTTTTTATATTCCGTATGACCAAAAATTGTAATAGTCTTTTTATATTTACTAATTTTAGATGTTTCGTAAACAAATAGTGATACGGCACCTGGATATTCAGGAGAAAAATTTTCTTTATATGGGAGTAGAATTGAAATTTTCATTTTTAATTTTATTCCTTAATGACCTATTATTCTTTATATAATATTCTCTGGAAATTGCCTCTTTTTTTGATTTAAATTTTTCTTTGTAAATTAACACCCAATATCTACCTCTGGTAAATTTTGCACCTTTTCCTGAATTATGAAGTTTAACTCTTTTTTTTAAATTATTAGTGTAACCTATGTAAGTAACAGATTTTATGCTCTTAGATTTGAGCATATAAACATAAAAAACCACTTAAATTAATACCCTTTTGAATCTGATCCTTTTTTAATGCCTTTTATTTTCTGAACTGCAGCTTTAGCACCAGAGCTCATAAATCTTTGGTCTGCACCTACTGTAACAAGATCAAATCCTTTAGAAATCATTTTTTGAGCATACTCAACTGATCCATTATGTATGCCAGCTAATAAATTTTTTTTTTTTGCAGCTTCTAAAATCCTTAAAATTTCTTTATAAGCAGTTGTACTTTCCGGTCTATCAAACCCGGGCTCCTCGCCTACAGCAAGACTTAAATCAGCAGGACCAATATAAATACCATCGAGATTTGGAGTATCTAAAATCTCGTCTAATTTCTCTAATGCTTCCTTAGTTTCGATCATGGCAAGTTTTAATATCTCATCATCAGCATGTTTTGAATAATCTGGACCCCCATATAATAAACCTCTAATTGGACCAAAACTTCTATAACCTTTAGGTGGATATAAGCAAGCTTGAACAAAATTTTCAGCTTCTTTTTTATTACTTACCATTGGACATATAATTCCGTAACAACCAGCGTCCAAAATTTTCATTATTTGACCAGGTTCATTCCAATTAACTCTTGCAAGTGGAGTTGTTTCAGTTGTTGATATAGATTGAAGCATATTTAAAGCATTTGGATAGTCAACTACACCATGTTGCATATCAATTGTGCAAGAGTCCCAACCTTGATGAGACATAACCTCAGCTGAAAAGGCACTTGGTATTTGTAACCAGCCATTAATTATTGGTTTACCCTCTTTAAACATTTGTTTTAATTTATTTTTTCTCATTCGTAAGAAATGCCAAAATGAGTATATTTAATATTTAAATAATCCTTAA
>MDTB01235396.1_pt1 | contig 11729 bp, 6 predicted proteins | sample 811161 | NCBI WGS metagenome assembly MDTB01 (sample SAMN05326650, study PRJNA326480) | marine metagenome | isolation source: seawater | place: Mediterranean Sea | collected 2009
GAACTACTCATCACCGGATCTTCAGGCAAAGAGAAACCGCTCGTCGGATCAAACACAGCCTCCATGGTGATAATCATATCAAACGCTTCAACCGCGCCGATATCAAACACAAACGGCAATTCAATCTCGCCATCAGCATTCATTTCTGGCAATGATATAGTATAAACCCCCGCAACAGGTGTATGACCATAAATGATCACCCCTGGGGGCAAGCCGTTAATTGTAATCTCAGAAACATCGAAGCCTTCACTCAAATCAGGGCGCAGAACCAGATTCTTACCCATTGTCGTTTCCGTGAAGTATAATGGGTTATCCGCGTAAATCAGGTGATCATTCGTTTCACCCAACATAGAAATCGTCTCACGCTCCTGCTGGCGTACACCAGAAGCATCCTCTTGACCCGCAACCGAACCACCACCACCGCTAACCGTTGTCACACCCGAAGTATCAACCTCAGTCGAGGTTTGCACAACATTACCTGTAAACGCAAAATCAACCACAAAATCCGTGAAATCTTCGACATCTTCAGGAATCTCAGGAACCGGATCAAAGGTCTGACTAGGTGGCTGCACAGGGTCTGGGGGCGGCGTTAAAAACTGACGACCACCCGTCGGAGCATCCACAGTCGGAACACCGACGGAATCTACAGGCTCAATAGGATCAACAGGGTCATCTTGCGTTTGCCCCACCTCCGCCAAGAACGCCTCTACATCAGCATCACCCTCCGCTTCTTTTTGCTGGATAATTTCTTCGTCTTGATCCTTTTGTTCCTGTACCTCAGAAGCTGTCTCACCATGCTCCTGATCGCCAAATTTAGGATTAACCTCCAAAGAGGTAAAAGACATGAAACTGTCATCGGAAGATATATTACGGATAATGCCCGCTTTGTTCAGGAACTGCGCAGGGTCAAACTCTTTACCGCCCATAAAGAATTTAGGCGCATCATCAGGAGAGAACATATACAAGGCAAGGTCTGGAAAAACAATGCGCGCCTGCGTTTCAGGATCAATAAGTATGACATCCGAGCCAACGATCTCAACAATAAGCAGCGCCAAGTCAATCTCAGCAAGATTCACTAAATCACCAGGCCCCACGTGAACGACCTGCTCACCTGTCTCCGGAAAATCTATGTTAATCTGATGGCTATCCGCCATTCTACCTACCTAAAATCTGCCTTGTTAAACTCATCCCCATACAATATCAGCGCGAAAAATCGATTTCGCGCTATTTTAAATTATGAAGGACAAGGGTAAACAAAATGTTAACACGGCGAGACATATACAATTGATCCAGAAATCGCCTTTCAGAAAAGAAAGACACACCGAATCATACCACGAGTGATTCGCCCTTGTCACGAATCATTTTTTTATATGAAAATCATCAACAGAAATAAAAATTAGGCCGTTTGAATCTCTAACGTAAACGCACCAGAATCAAAGGTATAATGGGTTGTGTTCACATCAATAACCGTACCACCCGGATTATCAAGCGTATGCAAGCCGCCAGACACAACATCAAAGTTAAAGCTAGATGCCGCATCAATATGCAAGAAGCTACTGCTACCAACCATACCCACAACATCATCACCCGTAATTGTAAACGACGTGTTGCCTGCATCCAAAGACGCGCCAAGCAAATCGATATTCTCGATATTATCAAACACAGCAGCCATTTCCATGCCCTCAAAGGTAATCGAACCCGTCATTTCAACCGTATCGCCGTTTGCACCCTCTGCGCCACCACTCAATGAATCAAACTGCGTATCAATCGCCAGTAAATTACCAGCATCTAACAAGAAAGTGTCATCGAAGGACGACCCGATCAAATTCTCAAAATTAGCATAATCATCGAGCTGAGAATCACTCGCTTTGAGAACCTGATCATTATCAAGATCCACAGAAACAGCAGCAATCGCCCCCGTATAATCCAGCGTATCTGTACCGACCTGCCCATCAAGAACATTCGCGCCAAGCCCGCCTTTTAAAACATCATCACCGTTTCCACCATACAGAAAGTCATCATTGTTGCCGCCATCAAGCACATCATTGCCATCGCCACCATCCATGGTGTCCGCGCCCGCGCCACCAAAGAGCTGATCATCACCGCCGCGCCCCTCGAGCACATCATTACCCGCATTACCAATAAAAGTATTGGCGCTGCCATCACCGCGCAAAACATCATCAAGCCCCGTACCCGTCACGTTCTCAATACCACGCACAACATCATTACCAAACAAAACAGAACTCATTAACTCACTCGCAAGGTCAAGCGTGACATCACCGCCCACCCCATCAAGAATAAGCGTATCAACACCGCCTTCACCATTATACAAATCAGCGACACCATCAGCATCTGCGTAAAGCGTATCGTCATCCGCCCCACCAAACAACTGATCAAGACCATCACCACCGATTAAAGTGTCATTACCGCTGCGCCCACCGAGAATATCATCGCCCGCACCACCATAAAACACCTGCGCGCCCGCATCACCGAGCATATTGTCATCGCCGCTGCCGCCATATACAGTATCAATATTCAGACTTACAGAATCCGTTTTCCCTAGCGCCGCAATCGAGACATCAAAACGCTGCGTACCCACATCAAAAGCTGCCATATCAAACGATATATCCTGCGTCAGATCTGCAGCCACATCCATGCCATTCGCATCCGCATAATAAAGTACGCCCGCGCCAGCGGTCGCATCAAAAATATCGTTACCCGCGCTCCAACCAAAGCTATTCAAGCCGGCAAGCCCTTCAAAATGATCATCACCAGCGCCGCCAATAAGCGTGTCATCATGGCTCGTCGCAATAATATACTCAATGTCTTTGAGCTGCACATTTTGCACAGACGTTGTCGCCGCATAAAAGCCGCCACCAATATTCACACCCAAATTAACGGTTAGCGCAGAACCAGAATAAGTAAAGTCTGCCGTGTCCGTGCCGCCGCCGCCATTTAATATGTCGTTACCTAACTGCCCCGAAAGCGTATCGTCACCGCCGCCCGTTTCAATAATATTATCTGCGTTAGAACCGGTAACAGTATCCGCAGAACCGCCAGTCAAAATATTTTCAAAATCCCTAACAAGGTCAGTATCACCACCATTAACAAGCGCACTGTAACCATCCGCGTCCACAACCGACATATTTACAACAACAGGGTTAATCGACGATGAGTAATCAAGCTTATCTGCTATACCATCCCCCCCCTGATAGGTATCACTACCCGCGCCGTCAATAATCGTATCATCGCCAGCGCCAGAAGCGACAAAATCATCTCCCGCACCAGTGGAGATAACATCATCCCCCGCGGCAGAAGCCACAACATCACGCGCCACACCACCAAATACAGTCGCGTCACCGTCACCTGTAAAGACCGTGTTTTGGTTTGGGTTATTCGCCATAACCCAAACAATATCACCGTCACCATTCACATAGTTCAAATCATTTGGCACAGAAACGTCTTTAACATTAACTTCCTGCGACAATGTTTCGTTCAAAATCAAATCCGTTGGCGCCTCCACACCGCTCGTCGGGTCAAACTCTGCTGTCACCTCAAAATCAACGGTGAATGTCTGTGTAGACGGCACGGGGTAAGAGACAATAAAATCAATATTGCCGTCCTCATCAATAACAGGATCATCAATTGAATAATTACCGCCCGCGTCAGATGCCGCGCCTTCAATATCGAAAGAAACAGGCAGTCCCGTCACTTTTATATTGGTCAAATCAAAACCTGAGGGCAAAGACGGCGTGATACGGATAACGCGCGTCATTTCAGCCGCAGAGAAATACTCGCCATTATCAGCGTAAATCACATGCGCATCAGTTTCGCCTGTCGTATCTATAATTTCAGGCGCAATTTGCACCGCGTTACTGGTATTATTTGTCGCAGCTTCCGAGCCGCCGCCACCAAGAATAACGCGCGTATCCTGCCCTAAAATATTCTGAATCTCCTCAGTCGCCCCGAGTTGCACCAAGCTAGCAGTAAAACCAAACACCGTATTACCCGTGTTGCCCTGCGGAATCTCAACAGGCTCTGGTATTGGCGTTGGCGGAGGGGTCGGAGAAGAAGAATTTGGCGGACGCGCCTCAAGACCTGCATCGGTGCCAGAATTCATCAAAGCATCGCGCTCTTCTTCTTTTTTGATCTGCTCTTGCTCTTCAATCTGCTCTTGCTTTGGGTTACCAGACTCTTTCTGACCCACAGGCTGCACAATTGCCGCCAACTCATAAAGCATCGCTTCTTTCGTTGCATCAACATCTATCTCAGCGGAAATAACTTCGTCTTTTGTTGCAACGCTGCTGGCGCTATCCTCTTCGCCGCGCGTCGTCTGCTCCTCTGTAATTTCAGAGAATGTCACAAAGTCAGAGGACATTACATTTGTAATCCCCCCCATCTTACCAAGCATTGTATCAGCTTGAAACACCTGGCCGTCAACACGAACAATAGGCGCATCATCAGGCGAGAACATGTAAACACCCAAACCGGGCATCACAATTTTAGCATCACTATATACGCTCGTGAACACGACATCAGAGCCGATGATATCCACCTTCAGCTCATCAATTCGAATACCTTTTAAGTCAATAACGTCATGCGGTCGCACATATACGACCTGCTGACCATTTAAAGGCATATCAATGTCTACGCGTCTTTGAACCATATTTCCCTACAAAAAAGACATAACGACCACAACATACCAATTTTCAATGATTTTCCTTAAATATAAGTTAAATTGCATTAAAAAATATTAATCTTGAAAAAGCTTGAAAAAAAGCCCTGTGGAATACTCTAACGAGGCTACATCTAAAAGATGCATGTTGATTTGTAGTATTATAGACTATCTTTTGTGTATTATAAAAGAGATAATGTCAAAACAGCTAATTTAGCAACGCGCCTATTATTCATTCAAATAAATTTTAAAGCTAAGAGATTATAATGACCGATCACAGTGGTAACAACACCGAAAGAAATGCTGAAGAGATCCCTACCAATTTGTGGTATTATATCACACCTGGCATGATTTTGACCGTGCTCGTTCCCGTCGCATTAATCAGCCTCAACGCCGATCAGCTTTGGAAAAACCTAAACACCAACTTACCGTTGAACTCCACGATTATTCTTGTCGCTGTCATCGCCATCGTTAAAGCTTTCATGAACAATAAGAGAGTTTATAACTCCGCCATATTCATCTCAGAAATTGAACGCCTTGAAGGCAACGCCGAGATGGGCCCCGTAGAAAGCGAATATCTTTTCAAGCTTTTGCGCTCTAAAGGCTCATTAATGGATATTCAAAACATGTTCTCTGCCGTCGAAAACATGACTGTGCATGGCTATTTGAACATTACGGATAACGATGCACGCCTGATTAAATCAAAATACGGCAACCGTATTAACACTGAACGCCAAATCGTAAACTATTTTGCCGGCATCTTGGTGATGATGGGTTTGATTGGTACGTTCTTGGGTCTGTTGAACACCATTGATTCCGTTGGTAGCGCGATGGGTGAGGTTTCTAAAAGCTTCCAAGTTGTTGAGGGCGCAGAGCCCGTTGACGCAACAGAGAAAATTGGTGGGTTCATTGAATCGATCGCCGCACCGCTTCAGGGCATGGGTCTTGCGTTTAGTTCGTCCTTGTTTGGTCTTTCTGGCTCACTATTGCTTGGCTTCATCAACTTCTTCTGCGGACGTGCGCAAAACAAATCCATCGAAAACTTCTCACGCTGGGTTGATAATCGCATTCCAAAGCTAAACCCTGTGCTTGGCGAGAAGATCAAAGCGCATAAAGTTCCAGGCGCAAACGACCTCAAAGCATGGCTTGCTGGGTTTGTTTACCTTTCAAGCAAAACAAACCAGCGCATGGGGCAAATCTTCCTCGCTCTGACAAAATCGGCGCAGGCATCGCTTGCCACGGCGCAAGCGACGGAGAAAATGTTTGATGGCCAGCAAGACTTGGTACTCAAACTTGAACAAATCAACACTAAGATGAGCTCAGTTAAAGACTCTATGGCTTACATCACGAAAAGTGTTGATCCATCACTTCGTTACAGCGAATCTATCCGTGACCAGATGGTTTATATGAGCGAAATGCTTTCATCGACCTTACGCGTTAATGAAGACCTTGCAATGAAGCAGTCTGACAAACTTTCTGTGCTTACTAACCAGATGCGCGAAATGAACGCAACATTTGAAAGCATGAACAGCGTTCAGTCTTCGCTTATTAAAGAGATTGATAAGCTGCACCAACGCCAGCAACAAGAAGAAAATGTTGCTGACTTCTCGAACATGGTATGGCAACTAAACCAAATCATGGAAGAAATGAACCAAAAGAACCAAGAACAATTTGATGACGTTTACGGCATAATGGACGATGCGACGCAAGAGCCCGCTACGCCGCCTATCGTCCCTGACTTGCCACAGAAACCAGAAGCAAGCACAGCAGATAAAAAAGCAGATGACGCGGGGTTCGACCTTAACATATCTGACAAAAAGCCTGATGAAGATCCGTTTAAATAACCATGCGAATATGTCGATTAAATAATCAGACTTTTCTCAAACAACAAAAATCGGTATACTTAATGTGAAGTATATTTGATATTAAACCATGCAAATAAGAGCGTAATAAAGTAAGGATTTAACATGGCCGGTGGTGGTGAAGACGACGATATGAGTGGCAACGCATGGCCGGGCTTCGTGGATATTCTTTCCGCGACCGTTATCATGTTCGTATTCTTCGTGATGATCACGGCGATCTTGATGTCTGTCATGAGCATGGATTATCGAGAAAAAGTTAAATCCGCCTCACAGGCCGAAATCACCGAAGAAATGCAGCAATTCGTTGACCGTATTGTTTCTGGCGAACTGTCCGTAGAGGAAGTACAGCAAAGCCTCGGCAACCGCGCTAAAATTGATGCCCTCGTGCGTGATAAAGAAACCCTCGAAAAGAAAATCCGTGACGAAGCGGCTGCGAAAAACCTTATTCAAAAAGAGTTAATTGAGAAAAACGCGCAGATTGAGCAGCGTGCCAGCGACCTTATCTATACAGACAAGCAAGGTTACCAAGAAACCGAAGATGGCATGTCCGTTTATATCACTTATGACCGTAACGGCGCGACGCTAACTGAAGATACAATTACGTCACTTAAAGCGTTTTTAAGAAAACATCAAAAGCGTACAGGCCAAGACAGCATGCAAGTTTCTGTGCTTGCCGCAGAAAACCCGAATGCACCAACAATTACGGTAACGCGTAAAGTGGCGCTGAGTCGCGCGCTGACCATTCGTAACGTTTTCCTTGCCAATGGCGTGACATCAAATAATATATCCATCAAATACGCAAAGCCCAAGGAAGTCGACAACACTTATGACTGGGTACAAGTCCGCATAGGACAATAAGCCGAAAATAAAAACCACCTAGAAAGCAAAATACACAAGCCGCTATGTTCATCAGCAAAACAATAAAACAGACACTTAAAACCACCAAAAGACAGCTTCTTGTAGGCAGCGTCATGGCGGCATGTGCGTTTTATGCTTTAGCGCCGGCACAAAGCGCCTATGCACAGACAAAATCTGATGCTGACCCAATCGCACTATCTTTAGAAACGGTCGTGCTTTTTGCGCTGAATGATGATCCTGATATTGGGGTCGCTAAAGCGCAGAAATCACAAGCTGAAATGGGCGTACAAGAAGCACAATCCGCATATTATCCGCAAGTCGATATATTTGGCTCTTACGGGCGTGAATATAATAACCCTGCCAGTGCTTCTGGCGGTGACGGTACGGCATTCAGCCTTGCGAATAACACCAATGATTTTTCCGTTGTGATGAACCAGTTCATTTTTGACGGCTTTGCCACCCAAGAAGAAGTCAAAAGACGCAAAGAGCTTGAAGCGTCTTCAGGTGTGCAGCTTGAAATTGCTAATGAAAACGTCATCAACGACACCATTGAATCATATCTTGGCTATTACCAAGCGCAGCATGATGTTGAGGTTGCACAGCGTTTTTTGATAACACTCAGTGAGGTTAACGACAAAGTCGCCTTAATGGTCGAAGCTGGCGCGGAAAGTAAAGCCAAGCTAAGCTATGCCAATTCACGCCTGACATTTGCGCGTACAGAAATGACAACCACCCAGTCCACCATGATCGACTCGCTCACTGACCTTGAATTTCTCACAGGGCGCTTGCCGACTTTTCAGGCCATATATCCAGAAATCTTTGACGTTTTAGAATTACAAATTGAAGATTTCCTTGAAGTCGCGCAAGAAAATAACAATTCGGTTGAACTTAACGAACATGACCGCCAAGCGCTTGTTCATGAATACAAAAAACAAAAAGCGGCCTATTACCCCACCGTCAGCGGCCTTGTTGAGTTTAACCAGACCTACGATTCAGGTGGTAAAGTCGGAAAAGACCGCACAGCAGGCGCTTATGTAGAACTTAGCTACACCTTATTCGACGGTTTCGCCCGTGAAGCTGCGACCAACCGCGTTAAACACCAAATTAATGAAATTGATTTCCGCAACAAAAAACTCGAGAAAGAAATCAGGCAAGGCATCAAGCTTGCCTATAATCAAATACTCTCACTACGCGAAGAAATGCGCCTTGTGGAAGATGAAATTGGCTCTAACGAAGAACTACAAAGCCTGTATCGTGAGCAATTTGAGTTCGGCGAAGGCGATATATTGCGCCTGATTGAGGGTGAAGAACGCCTTTATAACTCATATCGTCGCAAAAACCGCATTGAAACCGATGTCGCGCGTAACATTTACGCGCTGATGAAAAATCTTGGCTATTTACGCAAAGACTTCTTCTGCGCGAGCTGTTAAAACATCCCCTCGCCGCTCACTCTCAATTCAAAAAAGCTAAGCCTTATCGCTGGCTTCGAACGCAGCAATAAGCGCCTGCATATCAGCAGGATAAGTTGATGTGAAATGCATTTCTTCTTCGCTGCGTGGATGAATAAACTTAATTTCGCCCGCATGTAGCGCCTGACGCGGGAAGCTAAGCACTTCATCCTGAAAGCCCTCAGCCTTAAAGTCGCCCCGATTAAGCAAGCTAATCTGCTTGGTACGTGGCGCCCCATAAACATGGTCACCAATCAGCGGGAAACCTATATGGCTCATATGAACGCGGATTTGATGCGTGCGCCCTGTTTGTAGGCGGCATTCCATCAAGGATATTGTTTTCTGCCCACGGCCAAACGTTTTAATTGCGCGGTAATAGGTCAGCGCCTCGCGCCCCTTAGCGAGCGATGTCACCGCCATGCGCGTTCTGTGTTTGTGGTCACGACCAATCGGTGCATTCACCTTACCCTGCAATAATGTCGGGACATCCCAGCATAGTGCGTGATAGACGCGCGACAAGCTACGATCCGCGAGCTGCGCCGCCAGCCCTTGATGCGCAAAATCATTCTTCGCAACCATCATCAGCCCCGATGTGTCTTTATCAAGGCGATGTACAATACCTGGGCGCTTTACGCCGCCAATGCCTGACAGACTATCACCGCAATGATAAATCAGCGCATTAACAAGCGTACCGTCTTCATTCCCTGCCCCTGGATGCACGACTAAACCAACAGGCTTATTAATGACGAGCAAGTCATCATCTTCGAACACAACATCTAATTTAATATCTTCGCCCACAGGCTCTGCAGGCGCAGCTTCAGGGACTTGCAACAGGACAATGCCTGCATTACTGATTTTTTGTGATGGGTTTTTGACCGCAACGCCATCAAACCACACATGGCCTGATGCAATAAGCTGTTTAACGCGCTCACGTGAAAATTCTGGCGCGGCAAGGCCTGCAACCGCTTTATCAAAACGCTGACCAATTAAGTGATCTTCAACTTCAAAACACACATCTAATGCTTTCGACATTTGCGAAAACCTTTCTTTTACTCTTCTCTGTGGCTAGTGTTATGGACTAAATCGCCCTTAGCGACAAGGGTTTTTATACGCTTCAGGCTTAGCGACCGCCAGCAGCCAACCACGCACAACGGGGGTTAGCACATCAAACTGCCCATCTGTGCTTGCATCCGCGTCATTCAAATCCGCCGCGAGGCTTTCTTCCAGTGACGTAGCCCTTAATTGATCTAAGGCACTCATCGGTTTCTCGGCTTCGGGGTTTTCCGCCGCATCTTCTGCGCCGTTTTCAGGCTCCTGCCCTGCATCATCGCCAAGGTTTACTTCTTCATCATAGCCTGTATAGACCTGCCCCATAATGCGGAAATCGCCGTCTTTACTGATCACCATGCCGTGCGCCATGCTCTCAGAGCCTTCAACAAAGGCCTGATCTTGCAAAATCGTCCCTTGCGGGGTGAATGTAATCAACCGCACATGAGAACGAACTTTATCGCTGCGTATTAGCGCCTTCACATTGGCAAGCACCGCGATGCGCCCATCATCAAACACATGCATATCTATCGCAGAAAATCCATATTGATCACGCCCCGTGATAAAACGCTGCCATAAGGGTTCGCCGCGTTCATCGACATGCATAACCCACAATGCTGAATTCTTCGCTTCTTCATTCACAAGGCTAGGCCAAGCCGTGCCAGCAGCAACAAAGCCGCGCATATCATAAGCTTTGGCGCGAACAAGCTCCGCCTTTTGTCCCCGCGCATAAGATTTCTGCCAAAAAATCGCGCCGTCTTTGTCTAAATTGACCATCCAGCCCCCAGAGCGCGGTTTATCTTTAATTTTACTTTCAACATCGACGCTGCCCGCAACCACTAGTGAGCCATCACCATTTAGCGTCATTTTATTATAGCTGTTCGGCGCACCGGGCATATAAAGGCGGCGGCGCAATTGCTTGAAGTTCTTATCTAAAGTGTATTGAATACTTGCCATATCCCCCGCATAGCGCTGATTTTCAGATTGAAACGACAGCACAAGATTTTTATCTTGATCCAAAATAACATCCACTAACTCTAAATCAATGCCATCTTCTTTAAAGCTATGGCTTTTCAGATTTTCGCCCTGTGCGCTCATCCGCAGCAATTGCGGCAATACGCGCCCGTCTGCTTGCGCTATATTCACGCCGACGATTATATCAGCCCCTATGCGTAGCGCCCCGACAACATTTTTGATATTTGGCACAGAGATTTGATGCTCGCGAATGATTTGGCCTTCTTTATCATAGCGCGTCAGCGACAAAAAACGCGCGGCCTTGCCATCATTAATGTCCTGCGTTGATATCCCTATCGTCAATGACTGGTCACCTGCTAGCTCCACATAGGCGCTAAACCAGTCATAACCTGTGCGCCCAACGACGCGCCGCCATTCATACAAATTCGTAAAGCTTGGGTTTTTTAACGGAATAATTTCTTCATAAACAGGCGAACAATTTTCTTGCACCTGCGCCGCGGCACTTTGCCATGACAGCGCCAGCAGTAACGCGCTGCTCAGCCCAATAATTTTACCAACCAAGCGAAATTTCAACATAAATATCCTATTTATTTCATTGTCCTACTGACATGTGTTTATACCATTATAGGGTAAATCTGCTATGTTTTGAAGCGCTTATCTGTAATGCCCATGACGCAGGCACGAATATCACTTGCTAAAAGCGCATAATGTCTGATAACTAAAGCCTGAGTATGAAACGCAAACATAACAAGTAAAAACAAATAGTGGCTGATCTCAATACCATATTAATCATATCCGATGCATGGCATCCCCAAATTAACGGGGTCGTGCGCACCTATGAACATGTGATCGAAGAACTTGAAA
>MDTB01063867.1_pt1 | contig 11728 bp, 2 predicted proteins | sample 811161 | NCBI WGS metagenome assembly MDTB01 (sample SAMN05326650, study PRJNA326480) | marine metagenome | isolation source: seawater | place: Mediterranean Sea | collected 2009
CATCTCCATCATCATCATTCCAATAGGTATCTATAACTGCGTCACCATCACAAATTCCTGAACAATCAATATCATTAGAAAGGCAATTATCATCTTCATCATCATTATTTAAAACCCATCCATCAGGAACTTCTGTAGAACAAAATTCCTCCTCTATTCCATTTCCTAAACCATCTCCATCATCATCATTCCAATAGGTATCTATAACTGCGTCACCATCACAAATTCCTGAACAATCAATATCATTAGAAAAACAATTGTCATCTTCATCATTGTTATTAGAAACCCAACCACTAGGTAAATCTCCAGAGCAGAACTCTTCCTCTATTCCATTTCCAAGTCCATCTCCATCATTATCGTTATAATAAGTTTGGAAAATGGCATCACCATCACAAATTCCAACACAATCATGATCATTTGAGAAACAATTGTCATCCTCATCATTTGGATTATCTGCCCAATTATCAACAGGAAGTTCGAAAGCACAAATTAATTCACAATTATTATCTTCTTCGCATGGTAAACATTCACCATCGAAGATAGTACATGATCCTAAGCCATCATTATCAAAATCATACCAAAAACTTTCGGGTGGTCCATTAAAACAACCACAACCTTGCTGAGACAAACCTCCTCCGAAACATTCTCCACACAAATCAATATCTGAATTAGCTAAATGACCTGTATTTCCTCCAGAACAAATACCACAATCATCAAGTAAGGCATTTCCATTTTCAACACCATTACAATCATAATTACAATCATTAGCTAAATTATTATCACAAATACCACAATTATCTAATACAGCATCTCCATTTGGAACTCCAGAACAATCCAAACAAGAACTATTGTTTCCATCACAAACTCCACAATCATCAAATAGATTAGAGTAACAATTATCATCAATATCATCATTATTTAAAACTAGCCCCGCCGTATCTTCAACCTCACATATATCTTGACCTGAACCTGAACCTAATCCATCACCATCAGAATCTACATAATAAGTATTAATTTCAGCCTCACCACCCCATTCACCAGCACAATCATAATTACAATCGTTATCATGATTATTATCACAAACACCACAATTATCTAAGTAGGCATCACCATTTATAGCTCCAGAACAATCTAAACAAGAACTATTATCTCCGTTTGGAATACCACATTCATCTAAACAGGTACTATCATCACCATTTGGAATTCCACATTGATCTGAGCATAAACTATTATCACCATCACAAACACCGCAGCTATCATTAGCAGCCTGTCCATCACAAACACCTAAGCAATCATGAGTATTAGAATAGCAATTATCATCTTCATCATTGCTATTTAAAACCCAATTATCTACAACCAAAATATCACAGAATTCGTTAGATATTTCACTACCTAAACCATCAGCATCATTATCATAATAATAAACTTTTATCTGTGCATTACCATTACAAATACCTGCACAGTCATGATAATTAGAATAGCAATTATCATCCCCATCTTCATTATTTAATACCCAGCCATTTGGAACACTATCTATACAAAATTCTTGTTCTAAACCATTTCCAAGTCCATCTCCATCATTATCGTTATAATAAGTTTGGAAAATGGCATTACCATCACAAGTACCTGAACAATCTACAAAATTAGAATAACAATTTGGATAAATATCATCTTCATTAGCAACCCATCCATCAGGAATGTCTCCTGAACAAAATTCACCTTCAAATCCAAATCCAAGACCATCACCATCTTGATCTCGCCAGTATTGAGAAATTTGAGCAGAGCCATCACATTCATTCATACAATCATGATAATTAGAAAAACAATCATCATCAATATCTGCATTATTATCTACCCAATCAGAAGGAATGTTGCTGTTACAAAATAAAGAACTTTCATCACTTCCTAGTCCATCACCATCATTATCAAAATAAAAGGTTTGTATTGATGCATTTCCAAAACAATTCCCATTACAATCTTTATCTAGATTTTCACCAAAACATACTCCACAGTCATCAATATCACTATCAGCCTCGTGCAAAGTATTACCTTCGGAGCATTGATCACAATTATCTAAATATGCATCACCAAAACAATCACCATTACAATCTTTATCACTATCAGGTTCATGAGATGTATTGCCTCCTGAACATATACTACAATTATCTAAATATGCATCACCAAAACAATCACCATTACAATCTTTATCTAAATTTTCACCGAAACATACTCCACAATCATCAAGACCACCATCAACTTCATAACCTGTATTACCTCCTGAGCAAATACCACAATTATCTATTAGTGCTCCATAACCTAAATCATTTGGACATGTACCATTACAATCTTTTGTCATATTTCCGCCACCACAGACCCCACAATCATCTATTACAGCATAGCCAAAACAATCACCGTTACAATCAATATCTGCATCTTGTCCATTACATACACCACAATCATCCTTTAAACTATTGCATACAATCCCTGTTTCACCTCCACAACAAATACCACAATCATCTATTGTCGCGTCTCCATTAGAAACTCCAAAGCAGTCATCAATGCAAGGCCAATTAAACGGTGGGTCGCTAGGATCTCCACAATTACCACAATTGTCTTCCACGCAATTACCAGTATTGTTATCACCAAAAAATGATGATTCACCACAACAATCATGTTCAGCTTTAATACTTTCAACATTATACATTTTTAATAGTTGACCTTCAAAAATATGATTATCATATGCATTTGCATTGTAATATAAATCTTCTGAAGAGTCATATATCACAAAACTTGGATATTCTCCCGCAATAATATAATTTTGGAGACTAGGAATATCCGCATCTTGACCCATTACAGGAATGTCTGTAGGTATACCATTACTGCTTTCTCCACTCCAAACTCTAGCACCTACACATTGATCTCCATAAAATGCTCCTATCCAATCTTGACCTTCCTCTAGGGGAATACCATTAATATCAGCATTTTCAATCCAATAAAAGGCTTGATAAGGTGATTGCTCAAATACAAATAAATCCGGAATATTAAAATTTTCATTTCTATTTTGTCTATTATTGGAACTAGTATCTTCAGGATGGTTAAATTTAAAATCGATATTTTGATATGAAATAATCCAATAACCTTGGCTTGGACTGAATCCCCCTTCATCAACTAATGAACCATGCCAAGATCCATTAACCAATCTGGCTGAAACACCATTTCCTGCTATTCCGTAAATACTAGAATAATAACTTTCATCAATAGCGCTACTTATATCTTGTCCAGAAGCAAATGGATAAGAAATTAAATTATTTCCAGTATTTATGTCATATAATAAATTGTTATCATCTAAAATAACTCCACTATCCCATTCCCCATAAGTACTAGATGGCAAAGATTCATCAATATATAGAACTTGACTTTCTTCTAAAGCCAGCCAATATCCTTCATCTCTGTAAAAATTTTGCAAACTTCCAAACCATGTCCCCGACTGATAATATGCACCAGATCCTTTACCAATAACATACTGAGCATTATCTCCTAAATTTGATAGAACATTATTAACAGTAGAATTTAAGGGTAATGAATGGAAGCTAACTAAATTTGCTCCTTCACTTAATTCTATTTCGTATGTAAAAATCGGACTTGGAAAACTCGTTATACTTGGTCCATCAACCGCTAATTCATAATCAGAATTTTGTACTATTATAAGATCTGATAAACTTATTTCTCCACCATCAATTCTTGCATAAAATAATAAAGAAGCAAAAGAACAGCCTCCATCAGGGCAAGCAGGTAAACTAATGCCAAGACCAAAGCCAACAACAATATTATTATTTGCAAAAATTTCTAAATCACCATCAGAAGCATTTATTAATTCTACTCCATCTACCTTGAACTGATAACCTGATATAGAAACATCACTCGAATATTCAATATCAATAGTATTCTCTGTAGGATTATTGAAATTTAAAGTAATTTCTCCACCTGGAGTATCATCAATATCATCGCATAGATCATCACCATCACCATTTGTACAGTCTGGAATAGTTGTTGTATTAGGACCATTTAATGATAATTCATAATCAGAATTTTGTACAATAATTACATCTGATAAACTAATACTAGATCCATCAATAACACCGTAAAAGGATAACGAAGCAAAAGAACAGCCTCCATCAGGACAAGCAGGTAAACTAATACCAAGGCCAAAACCAACCACAATATTATTACTTGCAAAAATTTCTAAATCACCATCAGAAGCATTTATTAATTCTACTCCATCTACCCTGAACTGATAGCCTGATATAGAAACATCACTTGAATATTCAATATCAATAGTATTTTCTGTAGGATTATTAAAATTTAAAGTAATTTCTCCCCCTGGCGTATCATCAACATCATCGCATAGATCATCACCATCACCATTAGTACAGCCTGGAATAATTGCTGTACCAGGACCCAATATATCTAATACAGTTTCAGAATCTTGTACGATAATTACATCTGATAAACTAATATTAGATCCATCAATAACACCGTAGAAGGATAACGAGGCAAAAGAACAGCCTCCATCAGGGCAAGCAGGCAAACTAATACCGAGACCAAAAGCAACTACAATATTATTATTTGCAAAAATTTCTAAATCACCATCAGTAGCATTTATTAATTCTAATCCATCTACCTTGAACTGGTAACCTGTTATTGGTACATCACTTCTATATTTGATATCAATTGAATTTTCAGAGGCATTAATAAAACTTAAAGCGACTTCTTCTACATGATCAGAAGCAGTCACTGGCTTTAAAAACAGTATAAAAAGGTTTAACCAAAAAATGGTTAAATAATATATATTATTATTTTTTATCAATTTACCCTAATTGCATTAAATGAAGCATTTTTTATAATTTCTCTACATAAATATAAAAGTGAATTATATTTAGCACTATTGAGATATATCACAAATTTATTAATGATAAAAAAATCTTCTTTACCCAAACAATTTTAACATGAGTAAAGAGGGTATTAATGTGATTTAAATCACAACATATTAGAAAATGAAAATTGCTATCCTCATAAACTTATAATTGGTTATAAAAAAATATTATCAATTATATCATTACTAACATTTTAAAAATTATAAATCTAGATTAAAATATTTATGTTAACCCTCCTACCACTATTCCCCCAAAATAGTAGATTACTAGCACTATAAAATACTATAATCAAACTATCACTTCAAAGGCTTTTTATAACGAGAGTTTGTTTAAAATAGGCAAATAATATTATAAGCTAAAATAAAAAAGCCTCAGATACCTGAGGCTTTTAAAAAAATTAAAGTTTATAATTACTTTTTCTTTTTGATCTCAGCATCAATAATTGCAGAATAATTAGCTAAATCTCTTCCTCCTTGAGGCTCTTTACCATTAATTAAAAATTTAGGAACTGAGAGCCTAGGAATACCTGATTGACGCATCTGATTCATTTCTTTAGTAATACGAGCATCAATAGCAGGGTCTTTCATATCTTGATCAAATTTAGCCATATCTAAACCTAATTCTTCAGCATATTGTCTTGGAAGGTCTTCATTAGATTTAAGGTTTCTGTAATTTTCAAATATTTTGTTAGACATCTCTTTAAATTTACCCTGACGTTCTGCTGCAATAGCATACTGAGAAGCTTTTCGGGCTTGTTTATGAAAGGATAATGGAAAATGCTTTACTACTATCCTTAAATCATTTGGATACTTTTTATGTAAATCTTCTATCAAACTGACAGATCTTGCACAGTGCGGTCATTGAAAATCCGTCCATTCAATCATAGTTACTTTTGCATCATCTGGGCCCATTGTAAATGAGTCACCAATTTCTATGTTATAAACTTTATTAGGATCCGCTTTAGGTGGCTGCTTCTTATTAGAAGCACTTTTATTAGCTGAAGAAATATTAGCGATTGATTTCTCCATTGTTGCTAGTTTTTTTAAAATAACCTGCTGACCATCTTTTACTTCATTAACAGTTTGTTCTAATTCTTGGGTATTGCTTCCATTACAAGAAAACAATAAAAACGATATACAAGCTAAAAACAAATTTTTCATTTCTGTTCTAAACATTTACTTTTCCTTTAATTATTAAAATTTATATTTTCCTAATCTAAATAAATTTACACTAATTCGATCTTATAGAAAAATGATTCTTTTCTATAATATTAATAATAATAGTTTTTGAAATTATTCAACAAAAAAAAGGGAATCTATTAAATAGATTCCCTTTTTATTAAAATAAAGAAAGCCTTATTTGACAAGCATTACTTTTTGAACTTTAACAGAATTTCCAGCAGACATTTTAATAATATAAACTCCACTAGAATTCTGATCAGCATTCCATGTCACTTCATAACGACCAGCATCGTGCGAACCCTGAACAAGCTCATTAACTAAACGTCCACGAACATCGTAAACGCCCATGTTAACTATCATTTCTGAAGGAACATCATATGTTAACATTGTTACAGGATTAAAAGGATTTGGATAAGCATTTCCTAAGCTCACCTCTGTTGGTATGAATATGTCAGTCATACTAACAATAGAAATACCCATGTTAGTCCATACCAAGTCGTTATTAGTATCCATATCTACAAGCTCGCCACTGGAAGCATCTAGCACTTTAAAAGTAATAAGATCACCTTCCTGACAATATCCTTCAAAAAGATCACTATTATCAGAATCTAGTCCAATTGCTGGCACATCTGTAATCTCATTATTCCAATAACGAGAACCAACAACTTGATCACCATTATATGCAATAATCAAATCTTCATTATCTAATATTTGGCCTCTAATTGTAGCACTTTCAATGAAGAAAAATGCTTGCTTATCAGACTGAAGATATTCATAACTTGCAGGTACGCTTCTAACTTCTAACTGCCTTGCTAATCCGCTTGAGGTACCATTAAAGGTAAAGTTGAAATCAGCCTCAGATACTAACCAATAACCTCTTTCTCCCTCAAGAGCTGTTAGTGAACCAACCCACCCATCTTCTGTATTTAATGTTGCAATTCCCTCACCAACTAAAGCATAGACATTTGAACTGTTATCACCTAATGCTTCATCAGGACTTTGAGCTCCTTGGAAAGGATAAGATATTAAATTGTTACCTACATGCATACTATAAACTACCTCATCACCATCATAGTTAATTGGATCTGCATCTGCATGCTCTATTGTAAAAGCATCAGAAGTTTTAACCCAGTAACCATCGTCTTGAGACACTTCAGTCAAACTTCCAATCCAATTACCATCTAAATTAATAGCACCTATACCTTCTCCAATTACTCCCTCTGTACCTGCAAAAATATTTTCTACAGAAATATCTACAGGAAGCGCTGGGAAGCTAATTAAGTTAGCTCCAGGATGTAGATCTATACTTAGGTCATAGCAATCAGTAAGAGCATTATCATCACATTCACCACACTGATCTCTATAATCCCAACCATCAGAACCTTCACCTAAATCAGCAGCACCTTCTCCGCTATATTGCTCGCCTGAACAATCTACACTATATTCAAAACCATCCGAAACATCACTACCATCAAGATGAATAAATTCCATGTCGCTAGCAAACAAGAGCTGACCTTCATCTCCACCAAAAGTCCAATCAGACAAGCTAACAGTAATATCATTACTAAACTCATCAGTTGTTGGGGAGAATACATAAGCTGCTATAAGGACTGGATCATATGTATTTGCAGGATTAGGGTACCAAGTTGGATCAATTAAAGAACCTGAAAATGAAAAGCCCATTGTTGTTCCATCAGAATATAACTGTCCATCCATTGAAGGATGAGAAGCAATCATCTGAGCAACTTCCACTTGATCGGTATCAAATGAAAGATCAAATTGGAATCCAGACACCCACCATAAGTTTATCATATGAACATATACAGCATTAGGAACACCCATTACTCCGCTAGGATCTGCAGTAACTTGTAATCCTACAGGAGATGGAGGTAAAGTAGATGCGCATGAATTTGTTGAAGCATCATTACTCTCACGACCAGCAGGATTTACACTTGTTATAGTGTAACAATATTCAGTAACATATTCTAATCCCCAACCTCCATCAGGATCAACATATCCATATGCAAGGCCAGCATCTCCTCCAGCTGCTTCAAAAGCAGGATTTGTATACATTCCATAAACAGAATTTCCAACTAATTCACCATCTCTATAAATATTATAAACTAACCCTTGATTAGCATGAATGCTATGACTGTGTCCAATATGCACTTCATTTGCAGCACCTATTGTTTGAACAACACTTGGTGCTGCTGGGTCACCAGCATCACAAATACCATCTTCATCAAAGTCTGGTCCATCTGAATCTAATCCATAACTACCATCTGAACAATCATCACATAAATCATCGTCATCATCTGAACATACATTAGGATCATTATCATCTGAATCAAACTCATCAGCAGCTCCATCATTATCATCATCGTCATCACCGTCATTACAAATTCCATCACTATCATTATCAGTTCCGTCATTTGAGCTATCATAACTACCAGACGAACATTCATCACAAGTATCTTCATCATCGTCGTTACATACAAACTCGTTATTATCATCTGTATCTACATCATCAGCAGCTCCATCATTATCATCATCACTATCACAGTCATCAGCATTCTCATCACCATCATAGTTATCATCATATTCAAAAGGCGCATCATCGACATCATCTAAACATGTATCATTATCATCATCATTATCACCAGCATCACATGCTCCATCTAAGTCGTTATCAGCTCCATCATTTGAAGTATCATATTGACCATTTGAGCAATCATCACAAGTATCTTCATCTTCATCAGAACATACATTTGGATCATTATCATTTGAATCAACATTATCAGCTGCACCATCATTATCATCATCGCTATCTACATCAATATCGCACAATTCGTCATTATCAAAGTTTGTACAAGGAGATATAGAACCTGAATCAGGTCCAGAAACAGCTAATTGATAATCTGAATTTTGACCAATTAAAACATCAGATAGACTAATTTCAGAACCATCTAAATCTGCATAGAATAATAAAGAAGCAAAGGCACAACCTCCATCAGGACAAGCTGGGAGACTAACACCTATTCCAAAACCTACAACAATATTATTTTCAGCATAGATTTCTAACTCTCCATCTGTTGCACTAATCAAACTTACACCATTAACTTCAAATTGATAACCTGCGATTGATACATCACTTGAATATTCTAGATCAACAGTTGTTTCGGTTGCATTTACAAAACTTAATGTTATTTCACCACCAGGTGTTGGGTCACCATCATCACAGATACCATCACTATCTCCATCTGGTCCATCATTTGCAACATTATAGCTACCAGATGAACAATCATCACATGTATCTGTATCATCATCTGAACAAATAAACTCGTTATTATCATCTGAATCTACATCATCAGCGGCTCCATCATTATCATCATCACTATCACAGTCATCAGCATTCTCATCACCATCATAGTTATCATCAAATTCGAAAGGAGCATCATCAACATCATCTAAACATGTATCATTATCATCATCTAAGTCTCCTGCATCGCAAGCACCATCTAAATCATTGTCTGCACCATCATTAGAGCCGTCATAAACCCCTGATGAACATTCATCACAAGTATCTCCATCATCATCATTACAAACAAACTCATTGTTATCATCCGAATCTACATCATCAGCTGCTCCGTCATTATCATCATCTGAGTCACCTGCATCACAAGCTCCATCTCCGTCATAGTCCCAGCCATCATTATCTGTGCTTACTTCAGAACCACTTGCACATTCATCACAAGTATCACCATCATCATCATGACAAACAAATTCATTATTATCAGCGCTATCATTATCATCTTCAGCACCATCATTATCATCATCTGAGTCACCTGCATCACAAGCTCCATCTGAATCATAATCCCAACCATCATTGGCACTGTCATAACTACCAGATGAACACTCATCACAAGTATCTCCATCGTCATCATTACAAACAAATTCATCATTATCATCAGAATCTACGCCATCAGCAGCTCCATCATTATCGTCATCTGAGTCACCTGCATCACAAGCACCATCTGAATCATAATCCCAACCGTCATTAGTTATATCAGTTTCAATACCACTTGAACACTCATCACAAGTATCTCCGTCATCATCGTGACAGATAAATTCGTTGTTGTCATCAGTATCATTATCATCTTCAGCCCCATCATTATCATCATCAGAGTCACCTGCATCACAAGCTCCATCTGAATCATAATCCCAACCATCATTAGCACTGTCATAACTACCAGATGAACACTCGTCACAAGTATCTCCATCATCATCATTACACACAAATTCATCATTATCATCAGAATCTACGCCATCTGCAGCGCCATCATTATCATCATCTGAATCACAATCATCTGGAGTACCATCAGTATCATAATCATCATCAAATTCAAACTGAGCATCATCTACTTCATCTTCACATCCATCATTATCATCATCTGGATCTGTTACATCACAAATTTGATCATTATCATTATTAGGCCCATCATTAATTGTATCATAAGATCCATAACTACAATCATCGCATGTATCTTCATCATCATCTGAACAAACATTTGGATTATTATCATCAGAATCTACATCATCAGCAGAACCATCGTTATCATCATCGCTATCTACATCAATATCACATAGATCATCACTATCAAAGTTTGTACATGGCAAAATACTTGCTTCGCCAGGCCCATATACAGTAAGACTATATGAACTATTTTGAGCTACAAGAATATTAGATAGGCTAATTGTCGCTCCACTTAAATCTCCAAAAAACACTAAAGAAGCGAACGATCCAGATCCAGCAGGCAAACTATTACCTGATAAACTAAAACCAATTACACCATTGTTTGCAGATTGCACTTCTAAATCTCCATCTGATGCAGATATAAGACCAACACCATCCACAGTAAACTGATATCCTGCTATAGAAACATCACTAGAATACTCTATATCTATACTATTCTCGGTTGCATTAGCAAAATTTAATGTTATTTCTCCACCAGGAGTTGAATCACCAGCATCACATGTTCCATCACCGTCACCATCAGCTCCATCATTGGATACATCATAACTTCCAGATGAACAATCATCACAAGTATCTCCATCATCATCTGAACAAATAAGTTCATTATTATCATCTGAATCAACATCATCAGCAGCTCCATCATTATCATCATCACTATCACAGTCATCAGCATTTTCATCACCATCATAGTTATCATCAAATTCGAAAGGCGCGTCATCTACTTCATCTAAACATGTATCATTATCATCATCAGGATCAGTTATATCACAAGCACCATCTGAGTCGTTATCAGCTCCATCATTTGAAGTATCATAACTACCAGATGAACAATCATCACAAGTGTCTCCATCATCATCTGAACAAACAAGTTCGTTATTATCATCTGAATCTAGATCATCAGAAGCACCATCATTATCATCATCTAAGTCACCTGCATCACAAGCTCCATCTTCATCATAATCCCAACCATCATTAGCACTGTCATAACTACCGGATGAACATTCATCACAAGTATCTCCATCATCATCATTACACACAAATTCATCATTATCATCAGAATCTACGCCATCAGCAGCTCC
>MDTB01148270.1_pt1 | contig 11727 bp, 8 predicted proteins | sample 811161 | NCBI WGS metagenome assembly MDTB01 (sample SAMN05326650, study PRJNA326480) | marine metagenome | isolation source: seawater | place: Mediterranean Sea | collected 2009
GAACGTTTGGGAGAGGTTGTAGGTGCAGCAATATTTTTGTCAGAAGAATCTAATATAAAAGCAATTCAATTGAGAGAATATTGCAGCAATTTGTTGGCAGCTTATAAGCTTCCTCAATACATATGGTTTGTTGACGAGCCGTTACCCAAAAATGCTAATGGTAAATTTATGAAGAGGGCAGTCAAAGAGAAACTCGATATAGAAAGTGCAACGTAATACAAAGCAGATTTATTAGTGAAGGAGAATCCATTAAGCAGTTATCGCCAGCAAATGATTGTCGCCCGGGTTAAGTATTTTCTTGGGCTTGCTTCCGATCTTTATGCAACTCAATTTCCGACACCCAAAATCGTCTTTGATTTAGCGGGGCACAGTGTTGGTATGTATCTTGTAAAAAGGGAACAAGCTTTTCTCAGATTTAATCCATGGATATTCGATCTATATTTTGACGATCATTTTCATGAGACTGTTCCACACGAGGTGGCCCATTACATTGTCGATCAGTTGTTTAAATACGATCGAGCGTTGAAGCCTCATGGCTTGGAGTGGAAGAAAGTCATGTCAGATTTTGGTATAAACCCTCAAGTTACCTTTAAACATGATCTCAATGGAATTCCTTCTCGACGCCAGCGTATTCGTCTTTACCGATGTGACTGCCAACAGCATGAGCTATCTATGACTAGGCATAATAGAATCTCTAAAGGAATAGTTTATATGTGCAGAGAGTGTGGATCTAAATTGACTGAAATCCGTCAGGATCGATTAGTTTCTAAATGAAACATCCCTTCATTAAAATATTCAATCCAGTTATTTCAGGGGATCATTGTTGAGGAGAATGTAATGTTAGAGAGAGATTTTACTTCAGAGCAAATCATTTTTCGTGAGGCATATCGAAAATTCCTTGCGACCGAAATTGTGCCTCGTATGGAAGATTGGAGGAGCGAAGGTATTGTGGATAGAGAGGCTTTCAGGAGAGCCGGTGAGCAGGGTTTTCTGATGATCTGGCCCGATGAAAAATATGGTGGTTCCGGTGATGATGATTTTCGTTTTGAACAAATCATTATGGAAGAGGGCGCCTATGCGCGAGTCGGAGATTGGGCAGCGACCTTGCACAGTCGACTTGTAGGACCATACTTCACAAGATTTGGTTCACAGGAACAGTGCGATCGTTTTCTTCCAGATTGTGTTTCAGGAAAAAAAATTTTAGCAGTAGCGATGACTGAGCCAGATGCAGGGAGTGATCTAGCAGGGATGCGGACCGCAGCTGTAGAGGAGCAAGATCATTGGCGTCTTAATGGAGCTAAGACTTACATAACCAATGGAATTAATTCTGATTTGGTAATCGTTGCAGCAAAAATTGATCCAGAAAATAATCCCCATGCGATGACACTATTTATTGTTGAAAGGGGTATGGAAGGTTTTGAAAGAGGCAGAAATTTAGTGAAGATGGGGCTTAAAGGTCAGGATACAGCAGAGCTTTTTTTCAATGATGTGCGAGTACCTAAAGCGAATGTGCTTGGCGAGCCTGGAAAAGGTTTCATTTATCTAATGGAAGGACTCGCAGAAGAGCGCCTTATCGGTGCCGTTAGTTATCTTTCTGCAGCACAGCTATCATGGGACTTAACAGCAGATTATGTGCGGTCTAGGAAAGCTTTTGGTAAAGCACTTTCAGAGTTCCAAAATACTCAATTTAAGCTTTCTGAGCTTCGCACGCAGCTTGATATTGCCCAGTGTTATATTGATCAGTGTGTGGCAGCGTTTAATGCGGACAAACTTACCGCCACCGATGCTGCAAAGGCGAAACTTGTCGCGAGCGAGTTGCAAGTTGCATCTGCAGACTTAGGCGTACAACTTCATGGTGGCGCAGGATACATGGATGAATATCCAATTAGTAGGCAGTTTACTGATGCGAGGATCGCCCCTATCTATGCCGGCAGTTCAGAAGTTATGAAAATTATCATTGGCAGAGATTGTTTAGGAGATCATTATTCTCCCTTTAACACACGAAATTTTTAATTAAATTTGGAGAAAATTTATGGAAATGCAAGATAAGGTGGCACTTGTGACAGGAGGCGCGTCAGGGCTGGGACGCGCAACAGTGAAGCGATTTGCAGCAGCAGGTATGAAATGTGTCATTTTCGATATGAACGAGGATAAAGGTAATATGCTCGCGGGTGAGTTGGGGGATAACGTTACTTTTCATAATGTGAACGTGACTGATGAAGATTCTGTGAAGGCAGGCATTGAAGCGGCGATAAGTTCGTTTGGGGCAATTCATGTTAATTGTAATTTTGCAGGAATCGGAAATGCGATTCGAACCATGGGTAAGAAAGGACCATTTCCACTAGATGCCTTCAAGTTGATTATTGATGTTAATTTGGTGGGCACTTTCAATGTGCTTCGACTTTGTGCTGAGCAGATGGCAAATAATGAACCTTTCAATAAAGACGGGGGAAGAGGAGCTATTATAAATACAGCATCTGTTGCAGCGTACGAGGGTCAAATAGGCCAAGCGGCATACTCAGCTTCTAAAGGAGGAATTGTTGGGATGACACTCCCTATTGCTCGAGATCTAGCGGTATTAGGTATCAGGGTAAACACGATTGTTCCTGGCCTCATTGCAACCCCACTAATGATGGGTGGTGCAGAGGAATTAACTCCCGAGATATGGGAGTTTCTGAAACCTTTAGGGGAACAGGTTCTATTCCCACGCCGCCTAGGTGACCCTGATGAGATAGCGCATGTTGCGCAGACATTGGTGGAGAATGACTATATAAACGGTGAATGTATCCGCATGGATGGTGGCATTCGCATGCAACCAAAGTAGTAAAGTCGTGGGTACTTTAGACGGATATAAAGTTATTGAGCTCGCGGGAATCGGCCCGGCACCGATGGCGGGAATGATTCTCTCCGATATGGGAGCTGAGGTAATTCGAATTGAGCGCTTGGGAGCCGGTGATCCAAAAGTTATTTCGCCGGTAAGCGGCAGAGGTAAAAAGTCGGTTGTTCTTGATCTCAAAAATCCTGAAGGTGTAAAAATTTTCCACAGGATGTTAAAGGACTGTGATGTGATCATCGACCCTTTTAGACCGGGTGTTTGTGAGAAGTTGGGAATTGGACCCGAAGCCTGCTTAAAAACAAACTCGAGGCTTATATTTGCCAGGATGACAGGCTGGGGTCAAGAGGGTCCCCTCGCTAAAGCCGCGGGGCATGATATAAACTATATCGCGATCACTGGGGCTTTGTATGCTGTAGGAAGAGGCGATCAGAAACCAGTCCCGCCGTTGAATTTAGTTGGAGACATGGGCGGTGGCGGGATGTTGCTCGTTACAGGAATCTTGGCGGCCCTCTTGGAAACTGCTAAATCGGGTGAGGGTCAAGTTATTGATGCGGCTATGGTGGATGGAGCGGCACAACAGATGTGGATGTTCCATGAGTTAGAGTCCATTGGCGTTTGGGATGCAAATTCAAGAGAAGCGAATATATTGGATGGAGGGGCTCACTTCTACGATGTTTATGAATGCGCGGATGGAGGGTTCGTTTGCATTGGTGCTATTGAACCACAGTTCTATGGTCTATTAAGACAGTTATTAGGGCTTGATGCTGTAGACTATGACGCGCAGCAAGATCGTAGTAAGTGGTCTGAGCTCTCAGCAAAGCTGCAAGAAATATTCCTTACCAAATCACGGCAAGAATGGTGTGATCAGCTGGAGGGAACAGATGTGTGCTTCGCGCCTGTTCTGAGTTTCAAAGAGGCTCCAAAACATCCAGCAAATATTTTACGAGAGACGTACACGCAGGTAGACGGACTTGTTCAACCGTCGCCGGCACCGAGATTTTCGCGAACACCATCCGTCGTTGCTCACGGTGTTCATTCGCTAGGTGAAGACACGGAGAATACATTAAGAGCTCTTGGATACGGTGACGAGGAGCTTGAGAACTTTAGAATATCCGGTGTTATTTAGTTCGTTTTAGAAGCTGATTATAGCTAGGAGATTATGGGGGAAATTCATATGGCTGAATTTATAACGTTGAAAATAGAGATTGAGAATGAAATCGCTGTACTCCATCTTAATCGACCTGATAGTTTGAATGCCTTCGATACCATGATGCGTAGAGAGTTTGTTGCAGCAGCACGTCAGTTAACGCTTGATGAATCGGTTAGAGTGGTGGTGCTTACTGGGGCGGGCAGAGCGTTTTGCGCTGGCGCTGATCTTTCTGAACCAAGGCAAGATGCAGATGGTTCGATTCCAGCGGGACAGCAGACAGAAGATTTGCTTAATCACGAGTACAAACCTGGCATCATGGCGATTTACGAATCAACTAAGCCTTGGATTGCAGCGATTAATGGTGCGGCAGCAGGTATTGGTGCCGCTTACGCAATGGCCTGCGATCTTGTTGTGATGGCCGAGGATGCTTATTTGTATCAGGCTTTTCAAGCTATTGGGCTGATACCGGATGGGGGAGCTACGTGGCACTTGTGTCAGACACTTGGAAGGAAGCGTGCGTACGAGCTAATTATTTCTGGTGAGAAGGTGAGTGCGGAAAAAAGTCTCTCGTTAGGTCTTTGTAACCGAGTGGTGCAAAGTGACGAACTATTACAGGTGGCGATGGATTGGGCAAAAAATCTCTCTGAGAAAGCGCCGCTGGCGTTACGTTATGCAAAGGAGTCTCTCAATTTTTCAACGCACAACACATTTTCTGATGTGATCAGTAATGAGGCGAGACTGCAGCATATTTGTATGGATAGCAGGGATGCAGCAGAGGGTATAAGCGCATTCATGCAAAAGCGTAAGGCACAGTTCAAAGGCGTTTAGAATCAGTCGCGAATATTACGAAACTGATTGCTTTCTAGATTGAAAAAATCCTTTACACAAGAGTCAAGGAGAGACGACGTAATAGTAGCCCTTGGGCTATTCATTTGAAGATGGGTTTTAGGTCGAGGAATACGCAAATGGATCCTAATCGTCAATTCTATCCACTGAACTTCTTACATGCTTCAGACTAAACGCAAATAGAATTATCGCTATCGGCAGCGTGATTGCACCTGTAAGCGCAACTGACCAATTTAGCTTGCTCTCGTCAGCAAAGATAAAATCGGTAAAACCTGCTGTCATCTGAGGACCAAATATTCCGCTAACCATCATAAGAATAGCGAAGAATGCGGTCATCTGTCCTTTAACATTTGCATTTGAGACAGTGCCAACTGACAGAAGTCCCAGTGTGGCGTACGAACTAATAAAAAATAGATACACCGCTAACAATATCCAGCAAGCAACGATTGATTCCATCAGTGGTGCTAGTGCAATCGCGGGGAGTGCGCATATACAAGCGAACATAGCCGCGCGAACCGGACCATCTTTGTGACCCCTCGCTGTTAACTTATCAGCGGCCGTTCCCGCAGCTATGGCACCAAAAATAGATGTTATAATGGTGATAATTCCAAGTGTCATCCCCACTTCAGACAAGCTTAGTCCGTAAGTGCGCACCATCATTGTGGGAGCCCATGCTGAAAAAGAATAGAAAATCATTGCCATGAACAGGAGAGCGACTAGCATAAAGAAAAGCGTCACTCGGTGGTTTTTTATGTGATTTATGAGGTCTTTACCAATAATATTTCTATCCGACTTTTTGATAATTTGCTTTCTTGCGGGCTCACTTAGCATAAAGGCGCTAAGAGCAATGAATAAGCCAGGCAGTCCGGCGATCATAAACGCGCCTTGCCAAGGTTTCACATGGCCAATTATTGGCAAGGTTAGGCCTCCGAGCGCTGTGAGGTAGTCTATCAGGTACCCGCCACCAATCAGGCTTATGCCAATTCCTATATAGACACCTGTAGTCACTATTCCCATCGCTCTTCCGCGCTGGCTCTCTGGGAAGGAATCACTCACCACTGACACGCTAACCGGCGCGATTACAGCTTCTCCAACTGCTACTCCCATTCGAGCTCCAAGCAGTCTCTTATACGAGGTGGCGAATACTGCGGCCATAGTCATTAGTGACCATAAAAAGATGCCTGATCCCAACACGACCTTGCGTCTCATTCTATCCACTGCGTAACCTATGGGAAGTGCAATAATCGCGTAGGTAGCTGAGAAGGCAAAGCCTATCAAAAAAGCGATTTCGGAATCGGAAACGTTGAAATCTTCTTTTATGGGGCCAACAAGCATCGCAGGGACCTGTCTATCAATAAATGACATGACGTTGGCAAGTATAAGGACTGCTACAGCACTATATGCTTGACTCTTTTTTGGATACTGATGCTCGCTAGACGTCTCTTCCATCTTTCTATTTTCTTTTTTTCGGGAACGAAATTATAACGCCCCCCATAGAGGGGGGCGAGAGGGTTTTTCCAGTTTTAAAAACGGTATGTTGCCTTTAGACCGTAACGTCTTCCGGGATTGTGGTTCGCGATATCTTGCGGAAGAGCATGAAGAGACTGTGGTTCATAGCTCGCCCATGAGTCCTCATCTGTCAGGTTTTTACCCCACAACTTCAATTCCCAGCTCTCGCTTGACAGAACAATACTAGCGTCCAAGAAGTTTCTTGATCCCTCTTCGTTCTGTCCATCAACAATAAACCACTGTTTGTCGTCATTCATTGCCCAATCCACTCTGCCCACTACACTCCCGAAATTAGTCTCTACTGAGTACTGAGCGTAAAGATTAATTTGACTATGATCTACATTTGGGAATTGCCCGCCTTCCACAGGTTCCCCAGATGCTTCATTCATAGGTCTACCGAAGCCTTGTTCAATACCATCGAACTTCGTTATCTCCGAGTCGAGCCAACCTGCGGAAAGACCAATATCAACGCCATTGTCAAATGACTGGCTGACATCAAGTTCAATACCGTTGATTTCTCCCTCAGGAATATTGAAAACAATCTGGCCTCCAAAGGACGGCTGAAACGCGAAGGCTTGATGTTCATCAATATCTTGGGCGAAGACCGCTACGTTGAACTTACCTCTGCCATCGTTGAAAGTAGATTTATAACCTACCTCAAAACTCCATAATTCCTCCTCGTTATATTCAATAGAGAAATCTGTTACATCACCAGCAGCTCTTATTTTATTGAAACCACCACTTCTCCAGCCCTTTGATGCAGTACCATACACCATACTTGTATCGCTAAGATTATGCGCGATCGAAAACTTAGGCATACTTCCTGTGAAAGTGGTTTTGTCATACGCAAGGGAGCCTTTATCTAATTTATCCCTCTTATCCTCGTCATAGCGGTATGCTACGGTGATTTCGGTTGCTGGCCCTACATCCCAGCTTACCTGCGCATACAGGCCTAAGGCGTCGATCTCTCTTCGCGTATATCCTGAAATCAAATAAAAAGCATCGAGGTTAAGATCGTTGGTTAATCCCGTAGTAAGAGGCACATTATTGGCGACGTTACCAGCGATCGTTCCCGCGAAGAAGTCTGCACCGAACCAGATTGGAAGTTGGTCATCCAGTTCTTGATTGACATATTGTGCTCCTACTACAAATCTCACAGGTTTGTCCGAATCGGAAATGTATCTTAGCTCGTTTAACATACCTTCCCGCCAGAAGGACTGGGAATTATGAATGACATAAAAGGGCGTCATATCAAAGTTACCGGTACCGTAACTGGGATCAATATTACCTCCGGCAGCCGTACCAGGCAGTCCGTAATGCTCCTCCAAGTCTTGTGTAGCAAAGCTATACTCAAAGGTTCCACCGAAGCTTGGCTCGTAGGTGACATGAACCGCAAATTCCTCAAATTTTCTATCGCCAGTAGTTAAAGACTCGGCTTGCACCGGGTAATCGTAACTGTTCGCGGCATCTCCGAATATTGCTCTTCCTGAATCGTCAACGATGGTCGCAAAGTGGTAGGTACCTCCATGCAAATCATCTATCGTTCCAAAAATATCAATCTCTAACTGATCAGTTGGCATCCAAACTAATCTGGCTCTGAATGTATCATTCTCACGGAAATCTACCTCCTGGTTGAGGAATGTATTCATGATACCGCCATCATATTCCATGGTGCCGCCAAAAATCGAATAATAGAGTGTCCCCGGCGCAATGGGTCCTGAAGATTTGAAGTTCGCACTCCATTCTCCACCATCTGCCACGCCAACCCTAAGAACGTTTTCGATCTCATCACCTGGCTTTTTACTTACCACGTTAATAGCGCCAGCAATCGCGCTTCTGCCGTATAAAGCGCCCTGAGGCCCTTTAAGAACCTCAATCGACTCTATATCAAAAAGTTCTTGGGACAACTGTAGTGGTGTTGTTGCTTGAATACCGTCTATGTAGACAGAAACTCCAGGCTCTGAACCTCTCATCGTATTGATACCACGCATATTAATGAACACTGAACCGAGATGTAGCACGGTTTCAAAATCCATATTTGGTATGGTTCTAGTTAAGTCCATGAGATTTGTAATACCTTTTTGTTCGATTTCGAAGGCATCTAATGCAACAATGGTATCTGGGACTTCCTGAAGAGATTCCTCTCGGTATCTAGAAGTAACAAGTACTTCCTCTAACGATTCTGCTGAGGATCCCTGTTGCTGCGCGTACCCCCCTGCACACATAGTGGCAAGTAGGGACGCTATTGGCAGCTTTGCGAAACATAGTAAACTGCGGTGGTCGTTCTTGATCATTTCAATTCCCTCTCTCATTTTTTATTATTTAAATTTCATTAAATTTAAAATTTTTCATTAAATTCTAAATTTTTTATTAAATTCAAAATTTTTCTATTTTTGCTCTCGCCCCCCAAGTGTTGCAGAAGTTAGCGTGCTAACCGATGTGTTTAAAACCTCACCGGTCCCGTCAAGGGAAAGAAACTAATTCGCTTGCGGGCATCTTCTCTTCTAAATACACAGGAAGACATATTGTTATTATTTGGACGAGCGATCAACTAATCAAGCTACACGAGAATAATTTCCTTTGTCAAGTCTTCTTAACTTATACTTTCACTGCCACTATATTGAAGCAGCTTAATATAATTATGAAACAAAAATACGCAGTCTTTTGGGTTATCCTAAGCTTGCGTGTGCAGCCACAGTTAAGTCAGATCGGTGTGCTTCCTGTTAGTTGTGAGCCCAGAAAAGATAGATCTCTCTGATTAGGCTAACCTCATCGATGAATTTCGCTGCAAGGATAAAAGGTAAAAAAGTTGTTTATCATAGGCTGTTAAAGTATCGGCAGCCATTTATTTTGTTTGGCTCCGACACTACGTAACAGTTGAAAAAAACTGTGAATTTTGCTTTATTGAACGTTTGTTAGGTGGGAAAAGCTATGAATTACGAACTTACAGCGGAACAGACTGAAATACAACGTATGAGCCGCGAGTTCTCTACTGAAGAAATTGAGCCCGCGCAAATCCAAATGGATAAAGACCATGAATTTCCCTATGAATTGTGGCAAAAATGGTCGGACCTAGGTATGGCGGGGATGTTAATTCCTGAAGAGTATGGCGGATCAAATCTTGATCCAGTCACCTATATATTAGCGTTAGAGGAGGTGGCACGGGCATCTAATACATTTGCCTTAATTTGGCAGGTGCACGTTTTGGTAGCGAACATATACATAAAGTTTGCTAGCAAAACCCTGAAAGATAAATATCTTCCGATTTATGCGACCGGAGAAAAGTTGGGTGCCTTTGGGCTTACTGAGCCTGGAGCAGGCTCCGATGCGGCTAGCATGTCGACTAAAGCAGTTAGAAACGGTGGCGATTGGATTATAAACGGAACCAAGACCTTCATATCAAATGCGGGCACGGATATCAGCGACGGTTTGGTTTTGATGGCTGTGACTGGAGAAAAGGAGGGTGGGAAAAAAGCAATTTCAAGTTTTTCAATTCCACATAGCCTAGCTGGGTACAACCTAGGACAGTCATGGGACAAGATGGCTTGGTTTGGAATGGATAATCGAGAACTGGTTTTTGATGACTGTCATGTGCCCGAGGACCGTTTGATTGGTACTGAAGGAGATGGTCTTAAACAGGCTTTGGATGGACTAAACTTAGGGCGGATCGCATTTGGGGCGATCGCGGCCGGATTGATTCAGTCATGCTTGGATGAGTCCCTAAAATATGCGAAGGACAGAGTCGCATTTGGAAATCCGATTTCGAGTTACCAATTAATACAGGCCAAAATAGCAGATATGGCAACTTATTTGGAAGCGACAAGGCAGTTCACATTGTATGCAGCGAATCTTCACGCAAAGGGCGCCCCTTGCCACAAGGAAGCGGCGATGGTGAAGCTATTTGGTACTCGTCACGCTACCCAGGCAACATTGGATGCATATCAGATCCATGGAGGTTACGGATTCATGCACGAGTATAAAGTGAATCGTTTATTCCGAGAGGGTAAGATCTTGGAGATTGGAGAGGGTACCAATGAAATCCAACAACTTTTCATCGCTCGTGAACTTGGATGTTAAAAACACAGTGAGGCTTAACCGCATGGGAGTTTTATGAGCGTTTCGGTAGACATACCGATCCAAGATAGAACTATTCCTCTGCTTTTTAGGGCGGCAGTGGATAAGTACCCAGATGATGTTTTTGTTCGAAGTTCTGACGCAACATTAACTTATCGCCAATTTAATAATCTATCTAATTCGTGTGCGAATCATTTAACTGAGTTAGGTATGAAAAAAGGCGATAAGCTAGGTTTAATGATGCATAACAGCATAGCTTTCATGCAGTCTTGGATTGCTGCTTCCAAACTTGGCGTGATCTATGTTCCCATTAATACTGACTACAAAGGTGACATCCTTCAGTATCAGTTGAACAAAGCTGACGTTACCCATCTAGCAATCGATCGCAGTTTGTTTGATCGTATCGAAGAGGTAATTCTGGAGTTGCCTCAATTAAAAGTGATCTTTGTTCATCAGGATACTCAATTAGAGATAGACAGAACCAAGATAGACGGATATTGCCAGTTAAAAGAATTCGATGAGTTATTATCTGGCGATACGTCAGAGCCATCTGTCGAAATCATCCACTCAGACCCGTTGGCGATATCATTTACATCGGGTACGACTGGTCCCTCGAAGGGTGTGCTTGCAACGAATTGCCACGTGATAACTTTTGCGATGGACTGGATCACAGCTTGTCAGTTTGGTTCCACTGATAAGCTTTACACAGCCTTACCTATGTTCCATGCGATCGCCACTTGGTTAGGGGTAATACCTACATTTATAGTAGGAAGTCAAATAGCATTCGCGAGACAGCTATCCATATCCACGTTTTGGGATGACGTTCGTCGCTATGAGTCTACAGTGGTACACGGAATTTTCGCTATGATTCCTATGCTACTTAAGCAACCCAACAGGGAAGACGATAAGGATGTGCCCGCAAGGTTATTTTACATTGGACAAAGGAATGAGGAATTTGAATCTCGTTTTGCTTGCAGGATTGTAGAGGTGTACGGAGCGACTGAGACTGGAATAGTAACCTATACCCCGCTTAGTGAAGAACCTGCAAAAGGCTCGTGCGGCAAAGCAAACATAGGTACGTATGCGGTTGCGATCGTTGATGATGAGGATTGCATACTACCGGCAGGAGAGGTAGGAGAGATCGTAGTGAGACCTAACCAACCTTTTTCAATGATTCATGAATACTACAACATGCCAGAGGAGACCCTTGGTGCGTTTAGGAATTTGTGGTTCCACACGGGTGATAATGGAAGGATGGATGAGGATGGTTTTTTCTACTACGTAGATAGGAAGAAAGATGCAATGAGACGCA
>MDTB01019609.1_pt1 | contig 11726 bp, 9 predicted proteins | sample 811161 | NCBI WGS metagenome assembly MDTB01 (sample SAMN05326650, study PRJNA326480) | marine metagenome | isolation source: seawater | place: Mediterranean Sea | collected 2009
CTAAATATATAGACATAAAACGTTATCTTTTTTAAACCTAACAAAATTGCGTTTTAACACTATGATCATCCTTTATAGCAGTGACTACCGACACAGCTTTCATCCTTATTTTTATATAACTTTAGTTTTACTCTTTTTTTATCAATTCAAAATCTAATTTGTTGATTTAATGCTAAAAGACCAACGACTAAAAATTTTCCTTTGGTTAACTGACTTTTCGGTTTTCACATTAATATTTACCTTATTGAATTATCAAAAATTCACTCAATTAATACCGGAAGGAAATTACTTATATTTATTTATTTCATATTTAATTTTTAGAATATTTTTTTCATACTATTATAGCCGAATTAATGGAATTTTTCATAATTCTTTAATCTTATCTTTACGTATAATTTTTTGGTCTTCACTCGTTAATTTTCTTTTTGTAATCATAACAATATCCTTTTCTGATCTTTGGAGCATATCAAGAATGTTCATTTTGGGATTTGCAACAATTTTATTTCTTTACGATCTATTTTTTACTTCTATTATTAGATTATTAACTACACATATCAACAAAAGTGAAAAAGCTAAAAACCAAACAAAGATTCAAACGAAAAGGAAATTTTACATAAGTTGGCTATTACCTTTAGCTTTACTTCTCATCTTTTTTTACGCTTTTGCAGTTTATCTTACTAATGGATACTTTATATATAATTTAATTCATGAAAAAAACTTTTTAGTGCTTTTTTCTTCTTGGGGTCTAGTAACACTTCTTACAAACCGTTACAAAGAACCAAATACAATTAATCACTATTATGAACTAGCGCCGTACATAAAATCTTCAATTCTTACTTTTTTATTTATAACTTTTTTCTATTATTTATTGAGGATAGAACCCGAGGCCATAAAACTGATTTATATCGCTGGACTTTTTCATTCGGGGTTTGAAATATTTGTCTTTTATATTTACTTTTTTGGAGAGTCAAAAAAAAATATAAAATGGAAAAATTTTAAATTATTAAAATCCACAGAATTTCCTAGTCAAAAGAATTTATCTATAGAATCTCAGCGCAAAGATAAAAATGGTTCTTATCAAAAAAGTCATTTAAACCAAAGTATCAATAATCTTGATATTAGCTACAAAAGAGAATTAACTAATTTTATTTGGTCTTCTATAAAATCTGATGAGATATCTAAAAAAAATGCAACTATTTTAAACACATCAAATCTTACAAATATTAATTTTCTTTTTGATCAGAGTAGAGAGATATTAATAAACATTCATAAAATTAATGATTTCAGAAGAATCAATGAATATTTACTTACCGCTTATTCGAAAATAAAAAGCGGTGGTATACTAGTTGGAAATTTTGTTCCTCAAGAAAAGATCCAAACTAATTTAAGGTCAAAAATGCCTCATTTTTTATATTTGATATTAATACCTTTACATTTTTTATTTTACAGAGTTTTTCCAAAAATTGGTATTATTAAAAAATTATATTTTATAATTACAAATGGTCAAAATCGAATGATATCGAAATCAGAATTATTTGGAAGGTTATCATTTTGTGGTTATGAAAGAATAGATACAATATTTATTAAAGATAGATTATATTTTATTTGCAAAAAGAAAAAAACAATTTCAAATGAACAGTTCCCCTCATACGGTCCTATTGTAAAGCTAAAAAGAATAGGGTACTTAGGAACTCCTTTATACATTTTTAAATTGAGGACAATGTATCCCTATAGCGAATTTATTCAGGGGGATTTATATGAAAAAAACTATTTAGATTTATCTGGAAAAATGAAGAATGATTATAGAATTACTTCATGGGGTAAAATTTTTAGAAAGTATTTTATTGATGAATTACCACAAATATATAATTGGCTAAAAGGTGATCTTAACATTGTTGGTGTTAGGGCAATCAGTGAACAATATTTCAACCTTTATCCGAAGGATGTTCAGGATAAGCGGATAAAATTCAAACCTGGATTGATACCCCCTTATTATGCTGATCTACCAAAATCATTTGAAGAAATTATTGAAAGTGAAAAAAAATATTTAAGTCTTAAAGAAAAATCACCTTTTTACACTGACATTAAATATTTCTTTAAAGCAATCATAAATATTTTATTTAAAGGTTCGAGAAGTAAATGAGTTTTAAAATTAAAATATTTTGTTACCTAATTATTTTTAGTTCTAAGTTAATGTCTAATAATCAAGTACTTATCCCAATATTATTTTACCAAAACTCTTCAAAGGGTAGTGACTGGATTTACGAAAAAAACCAAATATCCATTTTTGGAGCAGGATTAAAAGGTTCATTTTCTAATGCAAAATGGGATATCAATGCAACCTATATACAATTTGGATTTTTAGGTAATATTGAAAATGGTTTATTTAATTTTTCTCCTTCGCAAAGTTTTCCATACATAGATGGATCAAAAGATGCTGACGGGTATTGGAGTGAGTATTTAGATACAAAAATTACCTACACTAAAGAATCTATAATGCTCGAATTAGGAAAGTTTGATCGCCATTGGGGATTTGGAAAAAGAGGAATACACATATCCAATAAAGTTCCTTCTTATCCTCAATTTGGAATGAATTGGAAAATAAATAATAAATTGACGCTAATCTATTTTCATGGTTTTTTAAATAGTGGAATTACTGATTCAACACGATCCAATTTTTATAATAACAACTTTAGCAAAAGGTCGATAAATGTGACTAGAAATATAGCTTCACATAGGATTGAATGGTCCGTAAATGATAAATTGAAAATTGGCGCTAATGAAACTGTTATTTACGCATTTAGAAATATTGATATTCATTACCTCATACCTATTGCACCATTTTATCCAATTGAAAATTATTTAGGCGATACAGATAATATTCAAATGGGATTGGACGCCTTATATTTTTTAAAAAATAATAATAAAATTTATTTTGGTTTTTTTATGGATGAATTAACTCCTGAATGGATATTTAAGAAAAAAAATCATAATTGGTTTGCATGGCAATTTGGATTTGAAAAAAAGAGTTTTATAATTAACCGTTCATATCTTTTATTTGAATATAATTGGACAGATCAGAGGATATATAGGCACAAATATGAAATAAATGATTATTACAGTCATAATTTTCCATTAGGATTTTGGGCAGGTCCTCATGCAGAAGAAATATTATTTCAGTATATTTTCCCCTTAAAAAATAATATTATCAAAATAGCAACTTCAATTGTAAAACGTGGAGGCCAAGGTACTAATTTTGTTCAAGGGAACTACCAAGACACTTATGATCCTAGATATTATGAGGGATTCGAGCATAAAGTCATGAGATATATATCTGTTAATCGTAAATCTAAGTTAGAAGGATTGAATTATACATTTGGGATTAATAACACAGAATTTTTAAATATAGATTTAGAAGACATAAATCTAAATAAAATTTCAATAGAACTTGGATTCTACTATAATTTTTATAAAGAGAATGAATAAAATAATTTTGCTATTTACGATATTATTCGTCGCAAATAATCACCATACTCATTAGAAAATTCTCTAGCAATTTTTTCTAATTGTTCCGCATCAATAAATCCTTTTCTAAAAGCAATTTCTTCAAGACAAGATATTTTTAAGCTTTGTCTATCTTCAACTGACTTTATGAAATTTGATGCATTATTCATTGCTTCCTGTGTACCCGTATCTAGCCAGGCATATCCTCTCCCCATTATCTCTACATTCAATCTATTTTGATCAAGAAAATTTTGATTTATACAACTAATTTCTAATTCGCCTCTATCAGACGGCTTCAAATCTTTTGCCATATCAATGACATCATTTGGGTAAAAATATAGTCCAACCACCGCATAAATTGAATCAGGACTTTTTGGTTTTTCTACGATTTTCTTAACACGGCCCAAATTGTCAAAAGAGACAACACCATATCGTTCAGGCTCTTTAACTCCATATCCGTAAACTACGGCTTTATCATTTTTCTCCACAAATTTTACCCCTTTTAAAAGTAGTTTTGATAATCCATGCCCGTAAAAAATATTATCTCCAAGAACAAGACAAACTGAATCATTATTAATAAAATCTTCACCTAGTACGAAAGCCTGAGCAAGGCCATCTGGTGAAGGCTGTACTTTGTAAGATATATTTATTCCTAGTTTTTGACCATCCCCCATTAAATGTTCGAATCTGGGAGTATCCTCCGGAGTAGAAATAATTAAAATATCTTTAATTCCCGCAAGCATTAATGTAGATAATGGGTAATAAATCATTGGTTTATCGTAAATAGGCAATAATTGCTTAGAAACAACTTTGGTAATTGGGTATAATCTTGTTCCGCTACCTCCAGCTAATAGTATCCCTTTCATAATTATATTATCCCCAGTCTTTCCTGCCTGTAAGTATTATCTAAAATTGCACGCCACCAATCTGCATTATTAATATACCATAGGATTGTTTTTTCTAGTCCACTTTCAAAAGACTCTTTTGGATACCAACCTAATTTTGAATTTAATTTACTTGCATCTATTGCATAACGAAAATCATGTCCTGGTCGATCTTGTACAAAATGTATTAATTTTTTATAAGATTCAGAATTACCCTTTGGAATTAAATTATCAAGGATATCACATATGGTTTCAACCACATCAATATTTTTTTTCTCATTATTTCCACCTATATTATAAGTCTGTCCTACCTCGCCCCTTTTTAAAATAGTGGATATAGCATCGCAATGATCTAAAACATATAACCAATCCCTAACATTATTACCCTTACCATATACTGGTAAAGCTTTGTTATTAAAAGCATTTATTATCATTAATGGTATTAATTTCTCAGGAAACTGGTAAGGTCCGTAATTGTTTGAACAATTCGTTATTAATACAGGTAGATCATATGTTTTATTCCACGAACGTACAAGATGATCTGAACCTGCTTTAGATGCTGAATATGGTGAGCTAGGGGCATAAGGTGTATCCTCAAGAAACTTCCCATTATTACCAAGCGATCCATAAACCTCATCTGTAGATACATGTAAAAATTTAAAATTCTTGTTTTTTGATTTTAAAACAAACTTTTTTGAATGCTCTAACAGGTTAAGAGTACCTACAATATTAGTTTGTATAAACTCTGCAGGACCATCAATAGATCTATCAACATGACTTTCAGCTGCAAAATGAACCACAGATTGAAAATTATATTTATTGAATAACGACTCTACTAAACCATTATCACATATATCTCCTCTTACAAAAGCATACCGATTATTTGAGATAGAAGCAAGATTCATCAAATTTCCTGCATAGGTTAATTTATCTAGATTTATAATATGTACCGATGAATCTTTATGTAATATATAATGAATAAAATTTGACCCAATGAACCCACAACCACCTGTTACTAATATCGTTTTCATTTTAATACTTTGGTAACAACTTTTGATCTTTTAAATTAGGAAGATTATTATCTTTTTCAGATAGTAAAGGCGATTTGTTTCCCCATTTAATATTCAAATCAGGATCATTCCATTTAATACCATGTTCATCCTTAGGATCATAAATATTAGTACATTTATATAATACGATTGAGTATTCAGACAAAACTAAATATCCATGTGCAAAACCTTCTGGAATATAAAATATTTTCTTATTTTTTGATGATAGTTCTATATGGTGATATTTTCCAAAGGTAGGTGAACCTACCCTAATATCTACAGCAACATCTAAAATAGAACCAAAAACAACTTGAACTAATTTTCCTTGTGGATATGATAGTTGATAATGCAACCCTCTAAGTACATCTTTTTGTGATCTAACTTGATTATCTTGATGAAAATTAATAGGGAGTCCATATGATTCAAAAAGTGTCGACTTATAAGTTTCAAAAAAGCTACCCCTTGAATCATTATAAACTGATGGTCTTATAATTTTGGCTTCTCGTATTTCTGTATCTTGAATTATCATGGAATTAATTGTGCCCAACGTTATCAAATAAAAAGTTGTTTTTCTTTAATTTTTTTACATCCAAAATATTTCGTGTATCAAGAAGGATAGGTTTTTTCATTAAAGATTTTAAATGACTTAAACTAATTCCTCGAAATTCATTCCACTCAGTCATGATCACAACACCATCTGCATCTTTGCAAGCTTCTTCCCAAGAATTTTTATAAAAAATATCAGGAAATATGAGTTTCATTGAATCATTTGCAACAGGATCAAAAACCTTAACCAATCCACCTTTTTCCATAATATTTTTAATCATTTCTATGGAGGCTGATTCTCTAATATCATCAGTATTTGGCTTAAATGCAAGTCCTAAAATAGCAATTGTCTTATTTTCAAAATTACCACCGATAAGACTCTTAATTTTTTTTACCATTATTAATTTTTGTGCATTATTTGTTTTAATAGCTGCTTCAATTGTTCTAATCTTATTACCATTTTTTCTAGCAATTGCAGCAAATGCTTCGGTATCTTTAGGAAAACAAGAACCTCCATAACCAGGACCTGGATGTAAAAACTTAGAACTTATTCTACCGTCTTGCCCCATTACTTTTGATACTTGCTTTACATCAGCACCTATTGAGTCACATAGGTTCGCCACTTCATTCATATAACTAATTTTTAAGGCTAAAAATGCATTAGATGCATATTTTATCATCTCAGCTGTGGTAACAGTAGTATAGACTATTGGCTTTTTATTTTTAAAAAGAGGCCCATATATTTCTTTCATTATATCAAAAGATTTTTTACTCGATCCACCAATTACAATTCGATCAGGCCAAAGAAAATCATTTAATGCAGACCCCTCCCTCAAAAATTCTGGATTAGAGACATAATCAAAAGTAGCATCATTCTTTTTTGATTCATTAATTATATTCATAATTTTTTTACCTGAACCAATGGGGACTGTACTTTTTGTACATATAACTGTATATGAATCTAAATATTTGCCTATAGTTCGAGCTGCAGAATTAACATATTCAAGATCTGCTTTACCATCTTTTCCCTTTGGAGTTCCTACTGCAATGAAAATTACATCCGCATCCTTAATTGCAATCTCTGGATCATTAGAAAAAAAAAGTCTCCCTGCCTCAGTATTTTTTTTTATTAATTCTCCTAATCCAGGTTCATATATAGGGACATGCCCTTTTTTTAAAGATTTAATTTTTTCCTCAGATATATCATAGCAAGTAACTTTATGCCCAAAATCTGAAATCCCTGTACCGGTAACAAGTCCAACATAACCAGTGCCAATAAATGTAACATTTTTCATAAAAATCCTTTATTTATAATAATCCTAATCGCCTTCTCAAAAGCCATTCTATGGAAACCAATATGATTAAAAAAATTACGACTACTATCTTTTGTTTGAGGACAATCCTTATATTACCCACTGTCTTTTCAATTTTTTTATCAATATTATTAATTAATTCTTCCCTACTATCCCAATAATTAAAAGTTCCCTTAGTTTTATTTGCTAATTTTTTCAAGGGTAACTCATTTAAAAAAACTTTATTTAATTCGATCTGGCTTTCTTGAACATGAATTTCTCCTTCACTTACAATTCTAGATTTTTCTTCATCAAATATTTGAATTTTATAATCTAATTTCCCCGCTTTAGAAGCCCAAAACTTTCCTTCATAATTTTTTTTATCCGAATCATAAAAAAGTTGTTTGGTATTTATTAATGAGTCATTGCTATAAACATGTATATATCCTTCTGCCCTATTTCTAGAATCAATTATTGGTTTACCAATTACTGAAATTTGCTCACCTTGTTGATATGAATTTTTATTAGACCTGAAATAAAAGTTTTTCCCATTATTAGTCCTCATTAACCATGTAATTATTGGATTAAAAAAATCTCCAAAAAAATTGCTAGAGTTTTCATTTTGATTTTTAAAATGCAATTGATTAAGATCAGGAGATGTCCATACTGCAAATCTTAGAGGATCTTTTTCTGATAGTAATAACAAAGGTACTTTCATTTCAGAAATTGAAAAGTTAGCAAGCACATTAGCATTGTTTGGTTCAATATTAATTCCAACATAAATAGGAGGAAAGTTGTTTTGGTATTTATTAGTGATACTATTGCCGGTGAAAGGGAAAGTAAGATCCCAATTTTCAGTAATCTCCCATGGAAATTCAGATTCTAGTTTAATTATTGACTTTTTATAATTGAGTTCCATTAATTTTAAATAAGATTCAAAAATATTTTTTTGGATGTCATGACCTACAACTAAAGCTAAACTAGTTTTTTGAGATAATATTTTTTTTGCGAAAACTCTTAAATATGAATTCCATTCATCTGCATTTTCATCAATCGGATGATTATCAAATATAATTAAGTCATATTTTGTATCCCAAAATTTCTTTATAGGAATTGAATAATTATTATTTCTATATATAAAGTGATCAAACTCAATTTTTGAATTATTAAAAATATTTTTTTTTAGAAATTGTGTGTTGAAATTTGGTGCTCCAGTGATAACTGCTATTCGATACATGTTTTTCAGAACATGCATAGAAACTATTTGTTTATTATTTTGAATATTTATCTCATCAGCAACTGAATTTACTTGTACTCGATATTCTATTCTTCCAGTTTGATCTGGATTAACCATGAAACGAACTTTATCAACACTATTATTTCCTGATGAGGAAATAACTTTTGACCCCATAAGCTTATTCTGCGAATAAAGCGTTATATTAAGCTTTTTATTCGGCTTGCCACTATATGTGATTGAAGCAGTTAATTCAGCATTTTTTCCTTTGATAATTACAGGTGGTGAGTCTATTGATTTTATTGCCACATCTACAATTGGAGAAGTACTACCAACTCCAATAATATGGATTGGTTTATCAATACTAAAATTTTCTATTCCCAATTCTTTGCCTAAATTTGCCTGCCCATCAGTGATTATTATTGATCCTGCAGAATTTTCATTCTTATTGCTACTGATATGATCTAAAACTAATCCTAGGTTTGTTGAACCCTGGGAGAATTTTTTTGCACCTGAGAACCAACTAGTATCAAGTGAAGATCCAAAACTATAAATATTATTTTGAATTTCTTTCCTGTTTATTAGATTTATTAAATTATCAATTCCTGAAACTAAAGCAACCGATGAAGGTTTAGAATGGTATGCCATACTTAAAGATTTATCAATGTAAATATTCCAAGGCAATTCTTTTAACTTTGAAACTGAGAAGTTGAGTCTAGGGTCTAAAAAAAGGAACAATAATAATGAAAAAGATAAAATTCGAATTATAAATAATATTCTATAATTACTTAAATAAAATATATTTTTATATACAAAATATATTGAAATAAATATTATGATTAAAAGAAACCAAAATAAATGTGAAGAGTAGGTAAATTCAAAATTCAAAATTATGACAACTTCAGATTTGGCTGAGAACTAAACGATAGTGAATCATAATTTTTTAATAGTACTTTTTTTTCTCCTAGGAAGCTTATCATCGCACCATTATCAGTACAATAGGATAAATCTGGAAACATGATTCTATTGTCCCCCAAAACTAATCTAAGTCCATTTCTTAAACATTGATTCGCTGCAACACCACCAGCTATTACACATTTATCTACATTATTAATCTTCATTGCTATTGTTACTTTTTTAATAAGTACATCAATTATTGCTTGCTGATAGCTTGCTATAACATCCTTTCTTGATAGAGTACTAGTCTCTCTAAAATCATCCATAAAATAAAGCAATGAAGTTTTTAAACCACTAAAACTAAACTCTAAGTTGTTTTTTCCCATGAGACTTCGAGGAAATTTAATAGCATTAGGATTTCCACCTATTGCTGCTTTTTCAATTGCTGGCCCTCCAGGATATCCTAATCCTAAAATTCTAGCTCCTTTATCAAATGCTTCACCGGCTGCATCATCTCGCGTTTCACCTAAAAGTTTATATTGTCCAATTGCTTCCACATGCCATAATTGAGTATGTCCACCTGAAACGAGTAGGCAAATGAAGGGTAATTCAAGCAAAGGGTCGGCAATAAAGTTTGCAAAAATATGACCTTCAAGATGATTAATCGGGACAACTGGTATATTTAAGCCAAGTCCCAACCCCTTTGCAAAACAAATTCCAGTTAATAATGTTCCATTTAAACCAGGGCCTTGTGTTACTGCCACAGCATTAAGATTATGAATATTAATTTTTGCTTTTTTGATTGCTTCATGAACTACTCTATTAAGCAGTATTTCATGCTCTCTAGATGCTAATTCAGGCACTACTCCACCATACTGTGAATGAATAATTTGTTGGCTAACCACACTAGAAATTATTTTCCCATTTTTACAAACGGCTGCTGCTGTTTCATCGCATGAAGTTTCAATACCTAAAACAATCATCTTATTTCTCTAGCCACTGCAATCTCTAAATTTTTTGGAGATATATCTTTCCAATTTAGTAAGCCAGATGGCAAGAAAACTTTTGGTTCATAAAATTGCGTTTGGCTACTCCAATCATTGAAATTTATATAAACTTTGATTTCCTCAGGGTCAAGCGAAGCAATTCTTTGAACTCCTCCAATAACAGTAAGAGATACTGTTTGAGGTGATGGAAAAACTCTAATATTTTTAGGTACATTATTAATAATTACAGGTATATCAACTATAATTTTTTCACTAATCTGTTGAATATCTAAACTAACTTGTACATGAGTTGGTTTATATTCAACAAGTTTTTGATTTGAGAATACTTTTATTTTTCCATTAAAACTAGTTGATATATTACTAATAGTATCGCTTGATGTTTGAACATGATTAATTAAAGCTATTTCTTCTTTGGGTCCCGCTACTTCTATCAATTCAGGTTCAAAGTCTATATCCCCTACCAACATATAACCTGGGCTAGGAGAAATTTGAAGATTAGAAATTATAGGAACTTTTTTAACTTGATATTCATCTAAACTAATTTTAATTCGATTTGGATAAATTACTTCAACAAAAGACAAATTATAATTCAAAGGAAAAACAACTTTTCGAGGATACTTTTCAAAATAATCATTCAAATTGAATTCATATTCTTCAGAGATACCTTCTAGATCTAAAACCAACTTAAATCCAGCATAATTTTTAAGTAAGATAGATTTAAATAAGTTTCTTCCTGTCCCCCTAATTTTTACTGAGGCATAGGATGGAACTTCTTCTTTATGAGCCATTTGCGCACTCAAATTTCGTGCTTCAATAGGAAGATCTAATACTAGATCATATTCTTTTTCAGAAACAACAAACAACCATAATAGAAGAGCAAGTATTAGTGACCCGAATGGTATTGCAATTTTCTGCCTTACATACGATTGTAATTTTTTTTCTTTCAAGAAGTGATTTTGCTCCTATTAAACTTTTTTAACTCTCCTCTTCATTATCAGGTGCAACATCTTCCATTTTTTTGTTAGACATATCGCCTTCAACCTGACTAGCTAGATCTATTAGCTCTTGAGAAAGTTCCAACTTTTCACCCGAATCCGTATTTTGATTATGAAGATATTGCTTCACTTCATCATTTGCAGAAGTTCTTTTAACAGTTCCAGCAAGTTCCTCTTTATACAAAATAACCTTTTTATCCTCAGGAGAAACTTTCATAACAATTCCAGATAAATTAGCTCCAACTTCATACTGGCTAGCAAGATTTCGTCTATCTTTTTTTGACATTTTACCAAAAGGGATAATCCCTTCAACATCTC
>MDTB01242353.1_pt1 | contig 11726 bp, 5 predicted proteins | sample 811161 | NCBI WGS metagenome assembly MDTB01 (sample SAMN05326650, study PRJNA326480) | marine metagenome | isolation source: seawater | place: Mediterranean Sea | collected 2009
CAAGACACGCATCCACTCATCGTTCTACCCACTGGGGCTGGCAAGACTGTTGTCTTCGCCACCCTAATCAAAGAGATCTTTGAGCGTGAGCCCGACTGCAGGATTCTGATCCTAGCTCATCGGCAAGAACTGGTCAGCCAGGCAGAAGATAAACTCAAGAAGGTATGGCCATGTGCGCCCTCAGGCATCTTGGCTGCGGGCTTGAACCAATACGAAGTCGATGGGCGTATCGTCATTGCCAGTCGAGATACCCTGGCAACACCAAGCAGGCTAGATACCTCTGGTGACTTTGACTACATCATCGTGGATGAAGCACACCATGTGGCGCCAGACCCAAAGACCCGGTATCGCAAAATCTTCGATCACTTTGAGTCCTCTATTTGGAGAACGCCACGCATACTAGGCGTGACTGCCACACCCTATCGCATGGGCCAGGGCTTCATATACGGCCTTGAGGAGCACTTCTTTGCAGGGGTTGCCTACCGTGTAGGTATACCTGAAATGATCCGAGAGGGCTTCCTGTGCCGTCTATCGGCCTTCAAGGTAAACGATGAGGCCGTGATCGATGCGTCAACTGCACGGGTCAAGTTCAAGGGTGGCGACTATCGCGAGTCAGACATTGAGAAGCTGGCCATGCAGGATCAGACCATGCTGGCCATCATCGATGACTGGATTGAGAAGGCGTACACCAAAGGCCGATTGAGCACCGTGTTCTTCTGTATCACCGTGGCTCATGCCGAGAAGATGTGCCTGTACCTGCGCCAAGCTGGTGTAGAGGCCGCGATTGTGACCGGCGAGACACCAAAGGCTCAACGCGAGGATGTGTTAGAACGCTTTGAGAACGGAGAGATCAACGCACTGTGCAATGTGTCTGTCTTGACTGAGGGCTGGGATGCACCGCGCACCGATTGCATCGCACTGCTGCGCCCAACCAAATCACTAGGCTTGTATGTTCAAATCTGTGGTCGAGGCATGCGAACCTGGGGTGACAAGAAAGACTGCATGTTGCTGGATTATGGCGAGAACATGGATAGGCATGGCTGCATAGACACCGCTCGCCCATCGATCCCAAGCAAAGAAGACAAAGAAAAAGAGCAGCAAACTAAGATCTGGATATGCGACTCGTGCTTAGGCGTCAACGATTTAGATCGTGATACATGCATTGAGTGCGGTGCTTTGAAGCCAGCACCCATTGAACAGCCCAAGCTGTTTGAAGAAGAAGAGAAGGATGCGGCATCAACCCGCATGGCAGCAAGCGGTTCTGTGTTATCAGATGAACTCGAAGACCCAGTAGAGAGACACGAGCGCATCAAGAACATCGAGTATGTTTCAGCTGAGTCAAAGACATCAAAGAACGGCAATGAGTATCTCAATGTCATGTTCTCAAGTCCCGGAGACTACTGGCCACAGAACATGCCACTCATGATAGGTATGAATGGCAAGGCAGGCATGATGGCACAGAAGAAGTGGCGGTCACTGACCAACAACTATTGGTGCCCTAGCACCATTGAGCAGGCTTTGGTTGAAGTGAACAACAACGGCGCCATGAGCCACATCAAACAAATCACTGTAAGAAAAGAAGGAAGATACTGGAATGTCGTTAGCGTCCATTTTTGATCGGATCGATGAGCAATTAGCGGAGAAAGATAACCGCTTTCGTGGCCACCTTGGTTTCAGCGGGATAGGTGATGACGATGAATACAAACTGTGGATGGGCTTCCGCTGGTGCTTACCGGCAAGCTTCAGCGGTAGGATGCTGCGGTTGTTTGATCTGGGTAATCGCATCGAGGACCAGGTGGTTGAGAACATGCGTGAAACTGATGTGGTGTCTATCGCATCGCATGACAAAGACGGCAACCAGTTTCGTGCATCGTTCTTTGGTGGACACTTCGCAGGCTCTTGTGACGGCCTTCTCAAGGGCGTATTGCCACCCCCCAGCGAGGAGGTGATCTTGTTGCTAGAGGTCAAGAGCGCCAACGACAAGCGGTTCAAAGAGCTTGTGAAGCTTGAAAGCTATGAAGCTTGGAGCGAAACCTACCGATGGCAGATTCATGCTTACATGGGTGCGCTTGGCTTGACCAAGTGCATGGTGGTGGTGGTCAACAAGAATAACAGCGAGGTGTACACCGAGATCATCGACTTCAATCCTCAGATCTGGGAAAAGGCGCAAGCCAAGGCGCAGCGCATCATTACCAGTGACGCACCCGATAAGAGCACGCGCATGTCTGAGAAAGACTGGCGCATGAAGAATGAGTCGGAGTTGTATCGCAACATCTACTTTGGTCGCCGCCTGCCGGAATCGGTCAACTGCAGAAACTGCAAGAACGTGAAGCCACTGACCGAATCAAACGGTGCCGTTTGGTATTGCTCACGAAGCAATAGAGCCATACCTCTTGAAGAGCAGAAACTGGGTTGCAAGGACCACCTGTGGATACCAGAGCTTGTGAACGCCAACCATTTGCCTGGCAAGAGCACAGAGGATTCTGTGGCCTATCAGGTTGGGATCATGGAGTTTTACAACTCAACATCTGAGGTGACGGGTGAGTATCACTACAGCAGCACGGAGATTCGTGAGTTATCTAAGGCAGACTTTGAAGCTGGCTTGATGATGACCGGCGAGAGCGTGAGGCGTGAGTTCCCTGGCAGCTACCTTGAGAACGTTGACGAGCGCAAGATGCCGTTCTAGGCCCACTCTCGTGGGTCTTTGACGATCAGTATCTTGAGGCCGGGGTAGAGGGCTTCGACAAGCTTCTTCTTGAGGGTAAATACTTGAGTGATGATGCCTTTCGTGTCCTCTACCACCACCTCGCCATCGCGCTTGTAACGAAAGTCCGCAACGTATGAACAGATCTTTTTGTCCTCACCCTCAACGGTTATTACGCATGGGAAATCTACCTGGACTTCAAGATCAGTGATCTCACCAGCTTCTTCGTAACGCTTGAGTATCTTGTATCGAGCAGCTTCAAGCTTCGAGTCAAACACGATCCCATCGTATTCAACTTTCTTTGCAAAGTACTTGCTCTTCTTCGGGGCTCGCTTGGGTATCACGTTAGCTTCCGCCTAATAACTTTTCTTCTTCTTGTTGGCGTAGGAACTGCGCAGCACGATTAAACAGCGATGGCATCTGAGGCGCAACAGGGGCTGTGCTAGGCTGTGTAGGCGCTGTTTGAGGCGCAGGCTGTGGTGGTGGTACAGGTTGAGCAGCAGCCTCTTGTGCGGCTTGTGCTTCTGCTTCAGCCCGTGGTCTAAATGAAGCACCTTGGAATTTTCCAAATTGTTCACCAAGTGCGCCAAAATCTAATGGATTAGAGAGCTTGTCTTCATTCCCTCGCAGAGCGAGCGATATGGTTTCTTTACTTGGAAAGAATGCGTTGAATTTGCCTGACATGACCATGCCAAGATTTGGTGTTTTGGCATCTCTTAATGGTTTAACTATTTCTGAGGTTGAAAGTCCAAGCGTTTTTGCGTCTTCAATGGCCATATTTAAATCACGCAGCGCCTTGAACCTTTGCTCGTTTGCAGTGATAAAAGCTTGTGTTGTTGTTTCGGCGTCAACACTTCCTCGTTGTTTTGCGACTTGATTGAAAATGCCAGCGGCATCACGCACATTTCTTGCAGCCTCAAGGGCGCGATAATACAAAACTCTTTCGGTGCGCGGTTTGATACTCTTTACTCCAGTAAGAGCTTCTGTAAATTCTTGCGCCGGATCAAGTCTATAGCCCTGTCTGCTTACGCCAAGTTTCTCGTTTCCTGTTACGACAGAGGCAACCGCTTTTGGTAAATCTCTCATCCTAACGTCTAGATAACCTGGCGCTATTGAATCTGCAGATGTTGTGACATCAACAGGAAGAAATCCTGGTGTGATGCCGTCTGCAAGATGAGCGAAGCTCTTACCAAGCTTCATGCCTAGCGGGTCAGTTTCGTTGTAGATTGGACGATTAAAAGTGGTTCTGTTCCTGGTTAAGTCAAATAGCTTTTCAGTGATGATCGACTCACTCATGAACGGCGAAAAGAACTCACCTGTTGATTCAGTCGCTGCATTCAAAGCTATCTTGCTGAGCTCTTCTTCTTTTGTGATGCCATTGTTCACTGCGTTGAACACCGCAGCAGCTGGTCGCCCCACATAGTCATAAGGATTAGTGTAAGAGAAGTTGTAGAAATCAGTGACCTTGCCATTTTTGTCTGTGGCTAAAGGTATGAGCGTTGAGTTTCTATCCCACTCTGCAGCCATAGAACGTTTGTAAGCATCAATCTGATCTTGATTGGCGCCAGTCAACAACGTTCCTGCTGTGACCAGAGATGCTGGTATGGCGGCATTTACTGATATGATTCCAGCCAATCGCTTCATGCCTATCTCACGAAGCTCTGGCGATTCACTACCAAGCTCTTTGATACTGCGCCCAAGAATATTGCCTGTTGTTCTGATCATCTCAGCGGGGAAAGCAACGAAGTTACCAAAGGGTAATTGACGCAAACGTTTGATTGCCTCTGGAACACGAGCATAGTTAGGGACAGTGTCCTTAACGACTTCTGCAGCCTCTTTTTTCAACACTGCAGTTGTCAACATATTTTTCTTTTCAAGCGAACTAACTTCTTTAAACTTTTCAAGCTTGCTCGGATCAGATACAAAATCGTTGTAAAGTTTTAACAAGTCATCATCAGGCAGCTGTCTGAACAAATCATCTACTTTGGCTTTTGAAAAAGTGCCCCCAAAACTTGTGAATGTCCTAGGGTCAGACACAGGCAGCGCGGTGTTTGGATTCTTGGCAAATATTCTTTGAAGACGGCCAAGCTCCATCTCAAAACTATATGTTTTCCACACATCATCAGAAGCTTGGTAGAGCTTTGCCGCAAAGCTGTTTTGCAAGCTTTGAGTTCTTTTAAATAGCCTTTTCCCTACGCCAGAGCCAAGGCCAGTTCCCTCTGCCGCATCATTGAGCAGTGACTCAAACTCTCCAATCTTGGCATTGGTATTGATTACGCCTAGGTCAACGAGCTCGTTATAGTATTCTTGCCTTTCGGCCAATGTGGTGTTTGCTTTACCAGGACCAGTTAGTCTCTGGTTAAGATTGCTGAATATGGTTGAAACGGAGTTAGCGAGCGACTTTCCACCGCCCACGTTGCCATTTGCAAGAGCAAAGAAGCCAGCGGTTGTTGCGTTCCTGATTTGTGTGATTGGGCTGTAAACAGTCTTAGCTATTTGCGAAAGACCCTTGACTCCAAGGAATGTGGAGTAAAGAGGTATGCCGCCCTTGGAGAGATCAAATATATCAGCACCGCCTTCTAATGCAGCTTTGTATTCATTCTTTACATATTTGCCCGCGAGAGGCCCAAATCTAGCTCTTTGAGCATCTGTTATATCGCCAAGGGGGTTACCTGCTTCTGCACCTATTCTTGAATATTCGCCAAGGCGAGCGTTTGGTGGGATCGTATCAAGTATAAATTTTGCGTCATCTGAAAGCTTATTGTTATAACGCATCAAGTTTTTGTAGTACTCATCCTTGGCAATGTGTTTTGACATGACATCAACTGTTTCAACCATCTTGGTTCGTAAACCAAGTTCTTGCTCTGCTACATCTCTAGTTCTTATCAAGCCAGGCTTGACCCGGCCAATCACATCTTTTGCGCCTGTATATTCACCCAAGAAATCTCTAACAGCAGGAAGGTTATCTAGCTTTCTATCTTTCAACATGCCTTGAGAAACACCTTTCAAGGTGGGTATATCAGCAACGTCTTTAGGTCTCATCTGAGCGTTGTTGAAGTTGCCCTGAATCATGGTGTTTAAAAGCTCTCTAGCTTCAGATTCATTTAACTTAGATGCTTGATCTAAACCCTCGCTAGATTTTACTAATTCTTTAACGGCGAGATCAGCTTGCTCTGCTGTAGGAGAATAGTTTGCGTCTTTCAGTGCGCGATAAAGACGTATACCGTAAAAAGTTTTATTGTCTTCTATGGTCTTGGTGAGTGCATTCTTTGCTTCTTTTCCGTGAAGACCATCTTCTAGAATATCTGCAATAGAATCACTCAAACCATCAATTTGTTGTCTGAGATCACTAGCTCCTTGAAACAGACTTAGATCTCTTCTATTGCCAAACAAGGTTTTGGGCGTGTTCTGAGCAATGATTTGATCTATTTCTTTCAGCTTCTTCTCTGCGCTTAGTTGCACTGCTTTTCTTTTCACACCAGGTTTCATATCAGTGGTGTTTGCAAATAGAAAATCGTTCAACGTATCAAGCACTTGTGATTTGTCTTGATCATTAAACAAGCCTTCGTTCTTATTGACGAAGGTCAGCGCGTTTTCCACCTTCTCGACAGCCTGCCTAGCAGCAGAGTTTTGGGCAGATATTTGAGTTAAACGCATCTCGTCGTACTGTTTGGTAAATCTGTCAGGCAAACTACCTTGTTGAGTTAAGAACCTGCGTCCTACCTTTCCCAAACGCTCTAAGTTTTGTTGTATGAACGTAGGATTCTCAAGGTCAGGCTTTACACCGACTGAACTAAATGGTGTCTCTGGATCACGAATGGCTCTTGCAGCCTCTTTGGCAAAGTCAGTTCTGCCTATGGCTTCAATGCCTGCGCCCACAGACTTGGCTCCAAGCTTAGCTATGGCGGGAACACCAAGGACGATAGCTGCACCTTCTGCACCTACACGCAAACGATTGGAGAGATTGGCTGCAGCCCGCTCAGCGCCGTCTAGGTCAGAGGTTTCTATTCTTTTGGTAGGGCCAGCGTCAAAAAAGTCGCCAAGCGTTTCAACATCAGGCGTAGTCGCTGCTATGTCTGCAGCAACTGTGGCAGCTATTTTGCCTGGAGCAGTCAGTGCTTTTGCTGCTTTGACTGCTGCGCCACCGGGAGCAGCAAACTGGGCGATAAATCTTGCCGCTTTGCCAAGCTCAGTTGATGTCTCAGGTTTATATTTAGCGAAGAAACCTCGTATCTGTTGAGCATCTTCTTCAGAGCCAGCAAGCTCAAAGGGTAACGTAGATATGCCTTCAGCTGCGCTGACAAGACCGGCACCCACTCCGCGAAGCACATCTCCTGTTGCAGATATGTCCTCTTCGCCTAGTTGCGCGCCACGCTCAACAGGTGGGTTTTCATCAGCCCATTCGGCAGCTCTGCGTGCAGCATATTCTGGATCATTGGTGCGAACATCTATGGTTCTACCGCTTCCATCAGGGACGGCTACTATCATCAGTCAACAACGGCAGATGGTTTCTGAGTTTTATCAGTTATGCCAAGCGTTCTTTTGTCTTCATCAGTTAATTCATAACCAGACAACGCAGCGTATCTTAGAATGTCCTCTGGTTTTGTTTGGCCAGTTTCTTGGCCGGTTGCAAATAGAGATATAAATGTATCTCTAGGAGTGTCTGCACTAGACAGTCTATCAATTATCTCTTTCGGAGACAGATCGGTGGTCTCTCTTAAAAACTCATAATTACGCATTAGCGCAGTATCGTCTTCTCTTTGCGCTTCGAGTTGTTTGTATTCTTCTTTGGCCACAGCAAAGTCACTTGCAAAGTTCATAGGAGCTATGCCTTCTCTTGGCTGTGCGGCTCTAGCTAAAGCGTATTGATTCGCAGGGTCTTGTAAAAAATCTTTGAACTGGGTGCCCGCACCCTTCAACATATCAAGAAAAGTTTTAGGCTCTTCTTTATCTGTATTGTCATCAGTAACTATAGGATCTGGAGTTTTTGGAGGAGGCTCATCAACATTTTCACTAATCAGCGCAGGCGTTCCAAGGCCTAACGCAGCTATTCCTGCGGCAGCAGATTTTTTAGGATTGCGTCTAATTGCGGAAGCCATTCGGCCACCCATAATTCCGGCGCCAGTCGCCGCTCCCGTAGCCGCTGCTGGGGCAGCAGGTATTCCAGGCAAAACCATTTGAGCATCATCAGCTTTGTCTGTCGTCTTTGCAGCTTTTGCAGCTTTAGATGCTCTTCTAGCCATCATCAAGCCTCTAGCCGTAAGGCCTAGGATTCCGCCTCCAAGAGGGACAGTCAGGGCCATCAGCGTGCTTTGAACTGGCGTATCAGTATCAAACAAAATGCCGCCTTCACCAAAAAGCTTTGAGGCAAGTTCGTCTGCTGTGCCAGCATCAACGATCTCATCGTCATCTTGAGCAGCTTTTGACCTGCCTCCAGTAATTCCACGGGTAACAAGGTCGCCCTCCGCATATCCACGGATCGGCGCAACACCTGCCATGATGCCGCTACCTTGGCGCATTTGTGGTGTTTGGAACATGGGCCTGTTCATGATTTCGTTGTACATCATGCCACCTTGATTCATCGCGTTTGCTTCTGATAGCGCAATCGCTATCGCTTGCTTTGGATTTGTTACCTTTTTACCCGAACCGCCAGACTTGAGAGATCCTTCTTTAAACTCTCCCATGACCTTGCTGATCTTTTTCTCACGCTTGCTTTTGGACACGGTCAACCTTTGAGTAATCTACACGGTAGTAGCCGTCTTCGCCCATGAACACGGCTGAAGGATCAACCTTGATCAACTCTTGAGCCATGACGCCTTCAGTTGGTGCATCAACACCCATGGATTTTGCGGTTTCATTCCAAGTCCATGTGTACCAGCCAACGCCTGGCTGAACATCACCAACCTTCATAACGTTTTCTTTCAAGCGGATGTCAGATGACATAAATTGTGACCCGAAGGACAACGCACCCATTATCTTGGAGGCGGTATTAGGTTTTTGATAAGTCCCAACTCCTTGCTGTGCAGAGCCAAACCCAGTGGTGTATCCGGGCATGAACTGAGCGCCTTGACCAAGCACTTGGAATCCTCTTTGTAAGCGCATAAATGGTTCATCAGCCATTTGAGTAGCAGCCGTGTATTGAGCATCAAGCCCGCGCTGCTGTATCGCTCTGCCTGTTGCTCCTAATCCGCCAAGCGTTCCTATCTGGCCAGTCAGCATGTCAAATCCTTGCTGGCCTAAACCGGCAATACCCTGAGCCCCCGCACGTGCGCCTTGTTGGCGAGCTTGGAATGCACTTAATGCATCGCCAAATGCACCACGGGTTGATCTATCAAGACCACCTGCAGCGCCTTGCATGCGAGACATTTGGTCCCCGAAGATGCCGGAGCCAAGCTGTTGAGCAGATTGGAACTGTGACCCAATACCTCTGGCAATATCTGCACGTTGTCCTGCCAAGCCAGCAATGCCTTGTTGCGCCTGTAAGCCTAGAGCACCACGTTGTTGTGCCATCTGGCCAGCGTATTCTTGAGCAGACATGCCTAATTGCGCAGCACGCTGAGCAAGATCACCTTGGGCTTGACCTGCTTGCAAGCCCATTTGACCTCGTTGTTGAGCAAGCCTACCGGCCAACTCTTGAGTAGATATCCCCAGTTGTGCAGCGCGTTGAGCGATGTCTGCCTGAGAAGTCAGGCCACTAAGGCCAAGTTGTCCGCCCTCAAGCGCACTACGCTGCGCTAACTGCTCTGCGCTCAGCCCTAAGTTCGCTGCTTGTTGTGCGGCACTGATGCCCGTCTGTGCGCCTGCTTGGCCAAGAGAGCCAGTGATCTGTGCAGCCTGCTGCCTACGAGCTTGAGCCTGCTCAAACGCCTGCTGCGCAGCCTGCTGAGCCTGCTGGAAGCCTTGTGAGCGCAACTCTGCGCCCGTCTTGGCTTGTTGTTGAAGGATATTACGATCAATCTCTGCTCGTGCTATGGCCCCACGAGAACCACCAAAGGCGCCAGCACGAACTGCTTGATCACGAGCAGCAATCTTTTGTTGCTCACCTAGCCGGGCAATCTCAGCTTGTTGAGCTTCAATAACATCTCTATTGAATGGATCAGCGAAGCTACTTACTAAAGATGGGTCAAACTGAGCACCTGTGCCCGCAAGACCTGCAATGCCTTGAAGCGCGGTGGATCTACCCATTTCACCAGCGGAGCGAAGATCTTGCCCCGCCATCTGAGTTTGCATTCTTGCTCGCTGAGCAGCATCCATTGCGCCAGCTTGAGCGCCACCAACTTCACCGCCAATCCCTTGGCCAGCACGCCGCATGGCCCTTTGCCCAATGCGAGACTCTCTGCCAGCACCAAGCTCTGCACCACGCAGACCCATCATTGCAGAGTCAATGTCTCGCCTAATATCGCGGCCAGCCGTACCTAATCCTGCTTGACCAATGGCAGCTTCTAGACCAGTTGCTCTAGCAGCATCCATCATGCCTCGTTGAGCTAAAAATGCTTCTCGACCTATGCCTCTTTGAGCACGGCCAATATCTCTTGAAGCGTCCATCTGCATCGCACGAGCTTGTTGGTCCACGAATTGTTGGCCCATGCGAGGGTCATAACCACGAGTGCTTTGTTCGTATAAAGCTCTAGCGCGTGGATCTGCAAATGCACCAACAGAGCGAGGGTCAAACCCTTGCGATGCTACACGGTACAAATTTTGCGCTTCAGAAAGCTGTTGACCAAAACCGCCTAAGCCTTGAGCCAGGTTGCGTGCCTGCACTTCTTGTGGCGAAAGGCCAGCTATCTGTTGTACGGGAATTGGGATCTGCTGGCCAATCATCCCATATTCAGGATTGAAATAAGCGTCCAACAGCTGACGAGAAGTTAGCTCAACTGCAGGGGCAGCATATTGTTGACCTGCCTGAGGCTGAACCACTGGCATGCTTTCGTCTGTTTGTCTCTGCTTAGACCCGCCCATGAGCGCACCAGCAGTGCCTAGAATCGCGGGGATAAATTGAGCAAAAGCTTCTGGCTGACCTGTCTTAGGGTTGGTAGTCAAGTCCCCGATTGGTGAGGTCTTTCTTAAAATATCAACTTCTGCTGGATTCATGTGAACCAGCATCGAGTCTCCGTAACGACCTTGCTTGGCTAACTTCTCAGCCTGACCCTTCATTGGGTATTTGCTTTCAGCCATTACGCTTTCCTCATCGCCTTTTCACCAGCGCGTTGTAACGCATACATCATGCGAGCACCTTCTCTGCGCTGTTCTTCTTTAGACTTATTAGCGCCTTCCAGTTTGCCAATGCCTCTCACTGCTTTTGCGTTAACAACAAACTCGCCATCGCTAAGCATCGCAGGTATGTCATCAGATGTTTCTGTGCCTGGGCCAGAGATCGGGCCGTTCATGCGGGGGAAGTCAACATCGCCGCCGCCCGCATAAGCACCCATGGTTAACTTACTCTTATCTACTGGCGCAGCTGCTCCTTTGTCTAGGCCAACCGCAGCCCTTATACCTGGGATATTAAAACCCATGGTATTTCCAGAACTTCTTTTACCGCCGCTCTTGATGTATTCAAGGAGCTCTTCACGAGTCATGTCCTCAAGGCGCTTTTCTTGCTTCTTTTGATTCGCTTGATAGTTTTCAAGACCTTGTTGGGCCAAACCACCTAGCGCCTCAATGCCTCTTCCAATACCACTTCCGATACCACTAAGAGCCCCGCCTATGCCGCTACCAAGGCTGCTGAGAGCACCCATGATCCCGCCACCGGCCATGTACATAGGTTGAATCGAAGCGATGCCGCCTTCAGCAAAGCGCCCATAGCTGCCACCACCTTCCATGCCAATATGGAGTCCAATTTGATTTCTTATATCAGCTTGAAATTCAGCCATAGACTCAAAAGGTTCTTTCCCTTGAGCTATGCGCATTTCATTTATTCTTTTTAATGCTTCGTCTTGAGGAGAGCTAGAGGAATCATCCTCTTCCTCATCTGGAACAGGCGTGCCATCTGGGTAAACTCGAATCTTTTCTGGCTGAGTTCCCG